>Ga0206855_10190_pt1 | contig 18332 bp, 14 predicted proteins | sample Alteio_BWOrgCont_51_FD_152637 | JGI IMG/M metagenome (GOLD analysis project Ga0206855, IMG submission 152637) | Enriched cells from forest soil in Barre Woods Harvard Forest LTER site, Petersham, Massachusetts, United States -... | ecosystem: Environmental > Terrestrial > Soil > Temperate forest >...
AACGAGAAAAGCAGAACATTGTTCGCATGGGTAAAAGGTAAAACCGAAAATGCGTTGAAAAAACTTTCTTTTAAACGCTTATATATTGCACGTCCGGGTGGAATAGTTCCTTCTCACCCAAAACCGAACAGTAGCTTTAAAGAAAAAATATATGGCTCGGTTAACAAAGTATTCGGGGTACTGCTTCCTTCTATGTCTATATCTTCAGCTAACCTGGCAAAAGCCATGCTTAATATTGTAAAGAAAGGTTCTGACCTGGTAATTCATGAAAACAAAGACCTGCAAAAAAGAATCAATTCATAAATATGGCGAAACCTGACTATTTAAAAGAAGTAGAAAAAACCATTAGGGCTTCTTCAGGAAAAGCCAGCGCCGCCGATGTTGCCTTTCTGAAAAAGTATGTAGGAACACAATATGATATCTTAGGAGTGAATAGTCCCACCATTCGGGCATTCTCCAAAGCAGGGTTTTCTTTCTCTACACTTGATTTTAGCGAACAAATTGCAGTTTGGAATACTATCTGGCAAAAAAGCAGCCTGCATGAAGCAATGACCTTGGCCATACTTTTCTGGGAAAGAAACATACATAAAGTTGATGGTCATGCTTCATGGGTTCACCTTAAAACATGGACCGGCAAGATTGACAATTGGGCTCATTCCGATGGGTTATCGAACTTGTATTCACACCTGCTGGAAAGGAAACCATCGATGGTATTGCCTGAGTTAAAGAAATGGAACAAGTCAAAAAATCCGTGGGAAAGAAGGCAATCGGTTGTAGGGTTGATTTATTACTATCGTAAAAGAAAAGAGGTTCTTCCCTATTCTACCTTAATACCTTTAGTAGAGCATTTGCTGGATGATAAGGACTATTTCGTTCAGAAGGGTGTGGGATGGGCGCTACGGGAATTAGACAACGCATACCATAAAGAAACATTTCAGTTCCTGAAGAAGAACTTTGCCCGCATAACAGGGATAGCTTTCGCAGCAGCCGCGGAAAAATTAAGCCCAAAAGAAAAAGAGGAACTGAAAGTGCTTCGTAAAAAGGCCAGAAAAAAGTAAGGCTTCAGTTAGCCTTATATAAGGCCCTTAGCTTTTTATACTTCATATATGATGCCCAGGCAGATAAACGGCAAATAGTCCAGCCTGCGCTTCCCTCTAAAAACCCAAGTTTTATAATATAGCTTTGAATGAACTTTAGCATGGGGCTCATGTATACTTTAATAAGTGGAGCATGTTTACCCTTTTGAAAAGCTTCCTTTGAACTTATATTGGTAAAGTATTCTATCTGTTTATAATGGTCTTCGATTGTGTAGTAACTATAGTGCAAAATGTCACCTTTTAAATATCCTGTACTTGCACCTTTCTGTATTTCATACCTGTCATGCGGATTGGTTCCACCCCACTTACCTTTGGTTTTATCAAATAACCTAAGTTTCCGGTCAGGGTACCAGCCGCAATGTTTTATCCACGAACCGCAATAGTTAGTCAGGCGGTTCATTTCATAGGCATCGCATTTCCAGTTTGCTTTAACTTCCAATATGCTTTTCTTTAACGTATCATCTAATGCTTCATCTGCATCGAGTGATAGTATATGGGTGAATGAAGAAAGAGAAGCAGCATAGTTCTTCTGTTCAATATGCCCCTCAAATGCATGTTGAACAAATTTCACCCCTTTGCTTTTACATATCTGTTCAGTAGCATCCTTTGAAAAAGAATCGACAACTATAATTTCATCGGCAATACCTGTTATAGAATCAAGGCAACGGCCAATATTCTTGTCCTCGTTAAAGGTTATAATTATTACAGATAGTTTTATCACCAACCGGGCTTTATATCACAAAAATACCAAAATGCCACCGAATGTAGCTTTGTTTATCTTTGCTTACGAATGGCAACCGCACAACATAATCTTCAACATGAACTTGAACAGGGAGATATAAAATCTCTGGCACGTGCAATTACCGTAATTGAAAATGAAATAAAAGGGTATGAAGACCTACTCCTGAATCTTCACTTTTCTAAATATGTACCTATAATAGGAATAACCGGCCCGCCCGGTGCAGGTAAAAGCACACTGGTAAATTCACTGGTACGAACCCTTTTACAAAACCTTAAAAAAGATTCTAACGGAATTGGCATAATAAGCGTTGACCCCAGCTCACCCATTAACCAGGGCGCAATACTCGGCGATCGCCTACGCATGAATGAACATTTTAATGATGCGCGGGTGTTTATACGTTCACTTGCAACCCGCGGCGCCTTAGGCGGGCTTTCAGCCAAGACTATTGAAGTGACTGAAGTAATGAGAAGCTTTGGCTTCGACTATATATTAGTAGAAACTGTTGGCGTGGGGCAATCGGAAGTGGAAATTGCAGGGCTGGCTGACATTACATTACTTGTAATAACCCCTGAATCGGGAGACGATATACAAGTAATGAAATCAGGGGTAATGGAAATTGCGGACATATTTGTCGTAAACAAAGCCGACCGTGACGGAGCCGATGAATTTGCCAAAAACCTGAACCAGACATTACCCATGAGGCAGGGTAAAGAAAAAGCACAGGCCAGTGTTGTTAAAACCATTGCCACTCAAAACAAAGGCACCGAACAACTTGTTCAAGAAATCAAAAAGCACCTGGAGCAAAAATCTCATGCCGACCTGAGTGCACTTTGGGCCGAAAAAGCCTACCAGCTTATTTTGAAACAAAAGATGCAGGGAATAGATAAAACCAAGATTAAAGCTGAGATTGAGAAAGAATTTAAAAAAGACAACCTGTTCAATATTTACCGTTTTATTACAAAATACTGACCTTGAAAGAAGAAGTTATTTTAAATAATGTTGAACACAGAATAAAGCTCACTGACGCCGAGAAGAAGCTCTTCGTTACATACCTGACATATAAGCAACTGAAAAAAGGAGAGGTATTATTAAGCTACGGAGAGATATGCAAACACCAGTACTTTGTTATTAGTGGTTGCCTCAGGAACTATTCTATTGATGAATATGGCAAGGAACATATATTAATGTTCGCGGCAACCGATTGGTGGACATCGGACCTGTATAGTTATATTACAGGAGAGCCCGGAGAATATATTATAGATGCACTGGTTGATACCGAAATATTTATGATAGCGAAAGAAGATATGGAAAAGATATATGAAGAGATTCCAAAATTTGAACGCTTCCATAGGTTGCTTTTCCAGAATTCTATAGTAAACAATACCCGGAGAATAAGATCTTCTATGTCAGCATCGGCTGAAGAAAGATACCAGGCATTTATAAAGCAATTTCCCAATATATATAAGGAGATACCTTTAAAACATATTGCCTCCTATTTGGGAATATCACCCGAGTTTCTAAGCAAAATCAGAAATAAGATAGCCCATTACTGATTTCCCGTATATGACCTTTTTAGAAAAGAAAAATATTATATTCTTTATTTCTTCCTTTCTAATTGGATTTACTCTCCTTACAGTCAATGCCTGCGCCCAGTTAATAATTCCCAATTCAGGTTTTGAACAATTTGACAAAGCTTCTGATACTAAATCAGCTTATTGGAAAGTAGGAGGGAATGTAGATAAGTGTGTTATTGATTCCGGCACCGTAAGCCAGGGTAAGTATTCAATGCATATACAAAAAATATCGAAAGAAGGAGTCGGGCTCTTTTTTCAGGAATTACCATTTCATACCGACGGATTGAAAAAATATAAGATTTCTTGTTCAATAAAAACAAATAACATTAAGGAAAAGTATGCCGGTATGTTTGCAAAAGTTCTTGACAAAGAAGGAAATATTATTTGCCTTGAGGATATGGGAGAATTAGAAATAAATGGTACACGAGAGTGGAAAAATTACCATGCAGAATTTTATAGCGACGAAGCCGCAGTAAAATTAAAAATTGCGGGGCTTTTGTATGGCTCTGGTGAGGTTTGGTTTGATAATCTCTCAATTCAAGAAATCCCATTAGCCCAGGAAGAATTAGTATCGCCCATAGAAGCATACATTAGTGAATATTTTAAGGTAATTAAGGATAATTCAATAATAAAAGATACTTCCTACCTAGCCAATCTTAAAACTAAAACCGAGAAGTTATGTGCGGGAAACTCAACTCTTGAATACTGCCATTCTGTTTTAAAGAATTATACCACCAGAAAGTTAAATGATGGGCATTCCTTTTTTCTGAACCCAAGTGAGGTTGCCGAATGGAAAAATGGGGACAAAACAATTGAAGATGGTTTAGCCAATTATGCAAGCGGAAAACTGACGGAAGAGAATATTGCCTATATCAAAGTTCCAACTTTTGTTTCCCTTGATTCTGCCCTAATTGCAAAATATGTTGATAGTTTGCAGGCAATTATAGTGAAACTTGACAGCCAACATCCTAAAGGATGGGTTATTGATTTGAGTCAGAATATGGGAGGCAATAGTTGGGCAATGATTTCCGGATTATCCCCTCTTTTAGGAAGTGGAATTTTAGGGTATTCTATATCAGCAAATGGGAATAAAATGACAAGAGTTAATAATGACTCCTGGGTGGGCTGGGATACTGTTCCCATGTTAAAGAAGGTAAACCCATATCATTTGAAAACTATAAGTAGACCCATTGCAATTCTTTATGGAATTCAAACAGCAAGTTCAGGAGAAGTTGTTGCAATTGCATTCAGAGGCATGAAACTTGTTAAGAGCTTTGGAAGCGAAACCGCCGGAGCAACAACCAGGATTGATAATTTTAAGCTTAGCGATGGTGCATACCTCAATTTAGCTTCTGGAGTTGACGCTGACAGAAATGGAATACTATTTGGCAGTAAAATTGCCCCGGATAAAATCACCCCTGATACTGAATCTGCCTTATCGGAAGCAATCACATGGATTTTGACTTTTTGAAAGAAAGATAGCTCATTCTTAGTCATAAGGGATTTTTCAACCCCTTCCTATAAAGTTTGACCGACAAATTTCGCGTACCCGTAGTTTCTTAATCTAGTTCAAGGAGGTTTCATGTATACTCGATGTAGTTTTGCTTCGTCAAACCAAAATGGCGGGATATGAAACCAAGAACAGTACAACAAATAACAGTAGCCGATAAGGTGCAAATGGGAAGGGATTTTATATACCAGCCTTTTCCAAGTCACCAGTTGCGTAATGTTGACCCGTTCATATTATTACATCACTGGGGGCCTTACCAGTTTCCACCTAATAATGACGCACTGGCATTAGGCGCTCACCCTCATCGTGGATTTGAACCCGTTACTCTCATTTTTAAAGGTGAAGTGTGGCACAGAGATACAATGGGTAACGACAGTATTATAAAAGAAGGCGGTGTGCAATGGATGACGGCCGGAAAAGGTGTAATGCATTCTGAAATGGGAACTGATGAGTTCCATAAAACCGGAGGGCCATTTGAAATTATACAGGTTTGGATGAACCTGCCTAAGAAATTAAAAATGACTGAACCTAAGTACCAGGGTTTCCAGAAAGATTCTATTCCTGTAGTTAGTCAGGATAATGGTAGAGTAAAAATTTCCGTTGTATCGGGTAAGATTGATGATACAACAGGCCCTATTCAATCTATTACGGGTATATCTGCCTATACTATATATATGGAAGCAAATTCCAAGGCCACACTTATAAGTAATGAAGGAAAAGCTGCCATGTTATATATGTTGAATGGTTCTGCAGTTGTGAACGGAAAGAAAATAGAACATGAACGTTCTGCCATAACTTTTCATAACGACGGAACCGATATACTTCTAGAAGCACAGGATGAGGCAACGTTTTTATACCTGGAAGGAGAGGCCATAAAAGAACCTGTTGCACAATATGGGCCCTTTGTAATGAATACCATGGATGAACTGCACCAGGCCTTTGAAGATTTCAATTCAGGAAAAATGGGAATATTAAACGACTAACCCAAAAACGACAAAACCATGTTACAAAAGATTTTAAAAAGCAGGGAAGGATACGACTTAACAATTCTCCGTATCGGATTAGGAGTGGTAATATTTCCTCACGGAGCGCAAAAGATGCTAGGCATGTTTGGTGGCGGCGGATGGAGTGGCACAATGCATTTTTTTACCGATAGCCTACACATGTCATACATAACTTCCGTGCTTACCATTTTCATCGAGTTCTTTGGTTCCTTAATGCTTATAACAGGATTATTTACCCGAGTGGCAGCGTTAGGTATGTTTGGCCTGTTTGTGGGAATCATTTTTAACGTAGCGCTTCCAAACGGGTTCTTTATGAACTGGGGTGGCAACAACCCGGGCGAAGGATACGAATACGATCTTCTTGTATTAGGTATGTCACTCGCTCTTCTTATTGGCGGAGCAGGCAACCTTTCTATTGACAGCAAATTATCATCAACTAAATCATAACAAATAAAAACCAAACAATTATGGCAACCTGGAAATTAGATGGCGCACACAGCCACATTAACTTTAAAGTAAAACACTTAGTAGTAAGTACCGTAAACGGAGAATTTAAAAAGTACGACGGAACAATTGAATCATCCGCTGATGACTTCAGCGATGCTAAAATAACTTTTGAAGCAGACGTTGACAGTATAAGCACGGGACAAGAACAAAGAGATGGCCATTTGAAATCAGATGACTTCTTTAATGTAGCTTCTTATCCCAAACTGAAATTCGCTTCAACCGGAATAAAAAAAGCCGGAGATGAAAACTATTCCATAACAGGCAACCTTACTATCCGCGATAAAACATTACCGGTGTCGTTAAATGCTGTTTATGGCGGAACCGTAAAAGACGGGTATGGCCGGACTATAGCAGGTTTTGAAGTGCACGGAAAAATCAACAGGAAAGATTACGGATTGAAATGGAGCATGACAACCGAAGCAGGAGGACTTGTAGTGAGTGACGATGTGAAAATTGAAATTGCGGCAGAACTTGTTAAGCAGGCGTAAGCATTTCTGACATCTGTAATAAGGCATTCTGGTTTTCAGAATGCCTTTCTTTTTTTGTTTGCACTAATGTTTTCTACGTCTGTGCAGAGTAATTATATGCGAGAAAATTACATCTGCAATATTTTTTCCGGCTTTTTTTCACAAAAAAACAATTATGCAGTTTTTCATTCAGTACTTTTTCCACAATGATAAATTGATTGATTTTATTTTTATGAGTGTCGTGTATCATGCATGAACATTATATATGTAAGAGGATTAATTTTTCAAAACACTTTATTTATGAAAAGTGATTCCATGCTTATGAACATTCGAATGTTAAAAACATAGATGACCTCCGCCTATTTTAAGCGAAAAAAAATTCGTAATTCGTATTATAATTTAAAAACTTCAACATCATGGCAACAAAAAAGAAAGCAAAGAAAGCTGCACCTAAGAAGAAAGCAGCAAAGAAAGCAGCAAAGAAAAAAACTGCTAAGAGGAAATAACTCGGAAAACCCCGCAAATGCGGGGTTTTTTTATGCCTTGTCCGTTCTTTTTTGTTATGAAATTCTGCTCCAGTCGCCTTTCTCACGCTCCAGCTTCCTAAGCTCATCAGATAGAATCCTGTTCTTCTCCAGTTTCAATTCCCGGTCTTCGTTCAATACTTCTGTTGCAACAATTCTTGCCTGCTGAAGAATCTGCCCGTCTTTCGCAAGTTCAGCAATCTTCAGATTAAGTATACCGCTTTGTTGTGTTCCTGTAATATCTCCCGGCCCGCGCAATCGCAAATCTTCTTCCGATATTTCAAATCCGTCGTTGCTGCGAACCATAATTTCTATTCTTGCACGTGCATCCGCACCCAATTCATACGGCGTCATTAAAATACAATAACTCTGGTGCGAACTTCTTCCTACCCTTCCCCTCAGCTGGTGTAATTGAGACAAACCAAAACGTTGGGAACTTTCAATAAGTATAATGCTTGCATTTGGTACATTCACTCCCACCTCAATTACAGTTGTTGCAACCAGTATGTGAACCTCGCCCAGTGCAAAGGCTTGCATTACTTTTTCCCGCTCGGCAAATTTTATCTTGCCATGCATCATTCCAACCACATGCCCGGGAAAAGCTTTCTTTATTTCTTCAAAACCCTGCATCAGGTTTTCAATATCTAACTTTTCAGATTCTTCAATGAGAGGGAATATTATATATGCCTGCCGTCCCTTATCAATTTCCTTTTTAATGAATGCAAACACTTCACTTCGTTTGGCATCATACTTATGTACCGTTTGTATAGGTTTTCTTCCCGGCGGCATCTGGTCAATAACCGATACGTCCAGATCACCATACAATGTCATAGCCAGTGTACGTGGAATTGGCGTAGCTGTCATAACTAATATGTGGGGCGGTGTTTCGTTCTTTTGCCATAACCGGGCACGTTGCGCTACGCCAAAACGATGCTGTTCATCAATAACTACTAATCCAAGGTTCTTAAACTTTACCCTGTCTTCAATCAATGCATGAGTACCCAATACAATATTCATCTGCCCACTTTCAAGTTCTTCATGTATCACCCTTCTCTTTGCTTCTTTTGTTGAACCGGTAATGAGCGCAGTAGTAACAGGCATATCTTTCAGAAACTCTTTCAATGTTTCAAAGTGCTGCGTGGCCAATATTTCTGTCGGGGCCATCATGCAACATTGAAAACCATTATCCAGCGCAATCAACATACATAATAATGCAACCAATGTTTTACCACTACCCACGTCACCCTGTAATAAACGGTTCATTTGAATACCACGCCCCATATCTGACCGGATCTCTTTTATAACTCTTTTCTGGGCATCGGTAAGTGGAAATGGAAGATAGTTATTATAAAAATCGTTGAAGCATTTATCTACTTTTGAGAATGTAAAACCTTTTACTGTTGTTTCCCTGCCAATTTTGCTCCTTAGCAAACCCATCTGCAGGTAAAATAACTCTTCAAACTTTAATCGTTGTTGGGCCTTAACAAGAGTTTCATTATTTACAGGCAGGTGAATATTACGCATGGCTTCCCTTCGGGGCATCAACCTTAACTTATCAATCAGGTAAGAAGGCAGTGCTTCAGGTATGTGCTCAATTGCCTGAGGAACCAATGCACGTTGTAATTTTAAAATACCCGATGAATCCAGTCCTCTTACTTTCAGAAATTCGGTTGTACTGTATACGGGTTGCAGCCCTTTTATTAATTTCCTGTTCTCTTCAGTATTTTCCTCTACCGAAGGATGCGAAATACTATACTTGCCATTAAATATAGATGGCTTTCCAAAAACAATATACTCAACACCCGGGCGCAGTTTTTTGCTCATCCATTTTATTCCCTGGAACCAGATCAATTCTATTTTTCCGGTATCATCTTCCAGGTCAACTACCATACGTTGCTTCCTTTTCTGCCCAATTATTTCAACATGCACTATTTTACCACAAAGCTGTATATGGGGCATTTCGGCATTAACTTCTTTTATCTTGTAAAAGCGAGTACGGTCAACATAACGGAAAGGAAAAAAATAGAAAAGGTCCCTGAAAGTGTGAATACCCAGTTCTTTGGTAAGAAATTCAGCCCGCTGCGGGCCAACTCCTTTCAGGTAAGTTATAGGGCTATCGAAAAATGACTGGACTTTTTCCATCTGCCGGGATTACCATCCTTTCTCAAGGATATCGCGGGTATGATAAGTAATAATAAGGTTGCAGCCGGCCCTTGCAAATGCATGCATGTTTTCCATTACCACACTTTTCTCATCAATCCATCCTTTTGCTGCTGCTGCTTTTACCATGCTATATTCGCCGGATACATTATAACAGGCAACCGGTAAATGAGTATTTGCTTTCAGGCGGGTAACAATATCTAAGTATGCAAGTGCTGGTTTCACCATAAGTACATCAGCTCCTTCAGCTTCATCAAGCCAGGCTTCTTTCATCGCTTCATCAGGATTACGGTAATCCATCTGGTACGATTTCCTGTCGCCATATTGCGGAGCTGAGTCAGCAGCCTCACGGAAAGGACCGTAATAAGAAGAGGCAAATTTTATAGAATAAGACATGATAGAGGTATTCTCAAATCCTTTTTCATCTAACACGTTGCGAATTGCTCCTACCCTTCCATCCATCATATCAGAAGGAGCAACCATATCTGCCCCTGCTTCGGCATGGGTAAGCGCCATTTTTGAAATAGCCGCTACCGACGAATCATTATGCACATGTCCGTCTTTTATTATACCACAATGTCCATGTGAAGTATAAGCACACAGGCATACATCGGTTATTATATACAGGTCGTCTTTAAAATTCTTCTTTAACAGTTTAATGGCTTCGGCAACTACTGTATCTTTATGGTAAGCCGATTTTCCTTCGGCACTTTTAGTTTCACCACTGCCAAAAAGTAAAATCTTATGTATTCCTTTTTTCAATCCTTTCTCTACATCTTTTAATAAGGTGTCTGGAGAAAAATGGTTTATACCCGGCATGGAAGAAATGGGAGAAACAATGTTCTTACCCTTTTCCACAAAATAGGGATATATAAGCATATCCTTATGGAAACGAACTTCAGCAACCATATCGCGGACGATAGGGTTTTTACGAAGGCGGCGCGGACGGTGAATCATACTTTGAATATTATAAGCCAAAGATAGATGTAATTTGCTGCATTCATTACAATCCTACTTCCCGTAATAAAATGTTTTACACTACTTTGACAAAAGCCTATATACTGAAAATAGCCTGCAACAACCCTATCTCATCAAAAGAAGGAACAAGATATACAGATGCTACCCCCGCTTGTTTTAAGGTATGTGCAGTAGCATCGCCCATGGCAATTACTTTTTGTGAACTATTGATCTTCTTCTTTTCAAAAAATGCCTCTACATTCGACGGGCTGGTAAACAACATTATATCGGCATCAGGAGTATCGGCAACAGGTTTCTGTATGGTTTCATATACAGGTAAATCCTTCACCTGGTACTTATTTACAAATTGCTGCTGAACGGTACGCATACTATCTTTCGCTTGCGGAAACAGTACAGTGCCTGATTTAACCAAACTGGCGAATTGCTTACCTGTTAAACGTGTATCAGTAGAATATCCTATAAAATCAGCCCGTTTGCCATATTGCCTTAATGTGGTTGAAGTAGCCTTACCTATTACTCCTATTTTAGACGTTCCTGTATCGGGTTTCTGTTCGAAGAAAAACTTAACTGCATGTTTGCTGGAAAAGAAAATCCAGTCGGTAGGATTAGGCCTGCCAAATGCAATGGGTTTAAATTCAATAAACGCTTTACCGCTTACTTTGTATCCGTTTGCTTTAAGGGCACGGCTGAAAAAATCATCATCCCTCACATCACGTGTTATAAATACTGAAGCATGTGTTTCAGTTCTTATTTTATCAGCAACCTTTTCGGGCCAGTTTTCGGGCTTACGGGTTTCAAAACAGAAATAACGTGGGAAGGCATTATCGGTATTTGAATAAGCAGCCCATGCTTTAAAAACAGGTTTATCATCTTCGTCGCGGTGCTTTTCGCAATATATACCCAATGGCAAATTACAACCGCCACGGAAGAGGTTAAATATCTTCCGTTCAATAGATACTACTTCTTCTACTTCAGGATGATTTATTTTCTGCAATATTTCAGCTATAGCTTTATCACCTTCTCTTATCTGCAACCCCAAAACACCTTGTGCAGGTGCAGGCACAAATTCCTGTGGAGAAAGTTTTTCCGAGTGAAATTCTGAAACATCTATACCCAGCCTTTCAACACCGGCTGCTGCCACTACAATAGCGTCGTACATTTTATCTCTCAGCTTTTGTATGCGGGTAGGCACATTGCCCCTCAGTTCCTTTATCTGTACATCAGGTCTGAATGCCACAAGTTGTACTCTACGGCGTGTCGATGAAGTTCCGACTACCGGGTTTCTCTTCAGGGATAGTTTCATCCTATTATCTACACACTCTTTTCTTATTAGGATAAGTTCTGTAGGGTCTTCACGGTATGAAACTGCCGCCACTACCAATCCTTTTACAGGAGTAGTTGGTAAATCTTTATAAGAATGTACGGCCAGGTCTATTTTTTTCTTTAGAAGAGCTTCTTCAATTTCTTTTGTAAAGAAACCTTGCCCCTGAATAGCGGAAAACTGTATATCCTGGTTTTTATCGCCTGTGGTTTTTATAATATTCAGTTTGGTTTTTACGCCAACCTTTTCCAGTTCACTTTTTACAAAATTGGCCTGCCACAGTGCAAGCTCACTCCCTCTTGAACCTATTATTAGTGTCTTTGCCATAATCGTAGCAAAGGTATTTATTTATGCATCATCTTATTATTACATTATTCTAAGTATTCATGATTAGGGCGTTCCCCTTCGGGTCGGGCTTTTCGCTGCAAGTCCTCGCTACGCTGTGGGCTTTCCGCTACAATCCCTAACGCAAAAACAAATTCACGGCAAAGTCATAGTATAAAAATTAGATATTTGCAATCATATTTAAGCCCTGATTATGAATTCAAAAGCATTCAAAAAAGATATACTGGAAGGCATACCGGCACAACTACCTGCAATGCCTGCTTACGATAAGAACATCAACCACGCGCCCAAGCGTAAAGATATCCTGAGCAAGGAGGAAAAGAAACTTGCAGTGCAAAATGCATTGCGCTATTTCGATAAAAAGCACCACGCAAAACTGGCTAAAGAATTTGCAGAAGAACTGAAACAATATGGCAGGATATATATGCATCGCTTCCGCCCTGCTTATAAAATGTTTGCGCGTCATATAAATGAGTATCCGCATAAGTCGAAGAAAGCGGCTGCCATAATGATGATGATACAAAACAACCTGGATGAGGCTGTGGCGCAACACCCCCATGAACTGATAACCTATGGTGGTAATGGAGCAGTATTTCAAAACTGGGCACAATACAGGCTTACTATGAAGTACCTGTCTGAAATGACTGATGAACAAACACTGGTTATGTATTCAGGCCATCCGCTGGGATTATTTCCTTCATCAACTAATGCACCAAGAGTTATTGTAACCAATGGCATGATGATTCCGAATTATTCGAAACCGGATGACTGGGAGAAATTCAATGCATTAGGGGTAACACAATACGGGCAAATGACTGCAGGTTCATATATGTATATAGGATCTCAGGGAATTGTACATGGTACAACTATTACCCTATTGAATGCCGGCAGAAAGATAAAGGTCAACGGATTAGGCGGAAAAATATTTGTATCGTCCGGTTTAGGTGGCATGAGCGGCGCTCAGCCAAAGGCAGCTGTAATTGCAGGCGCTGTTGGAATAATAGCTGAGATAAACCCCAAGGTAGCTGAGAAACGGCACAAGCAAGGTTGGGTAAATGAGGTTTATACCGACCTTGACAAACTACTGCAACGTACCAAACAGGCAGTAAAAAACAAGGAAGCAATATCGTTGGCCTACCAGGGCAATGTGGTTGACTTGTGGGAAAAACTTGCCAGGGATAATTTTAAAATTGAATTAGGGTCTGACCAAACATCATTACATAATCCGTTTGCAGGAGGCTATTACCCGGTAGGGTTATCGCTCGAGGAATCTAACAAGTTGATGGTGTCTAACCCTGACCTGTTTAAGAAGAAAGTCTATGAATCGTTAAAGAGGCAAGTTAACGCCATCCGCAAACTGACCGATAAGGGAATGTATTTCTTTGATTATGGCAATGCCTTCTTATTAGAATCGGGCAGGGCTGGTGCAAATATTTTCAAGAAGGATGGTACATTCATTTACCCTTCTTATGTAGAAGATATTATGGGTCCTATGTGTTTCGATTTTGGCTTCGGCCCATTCAGGTGGGTATGTACATCATGCAATCCTAAAGACCTGGAACAGACCGATGCCATTGCTGCACAGGTATTAGAAAAACTTTCTAAGAAAGCACCCGCTGAAATAAAACAACAATTAGCCGATAATATCCACTGGATTAAAGAAGCACAGAAAAATAAACTGGTAGTCGGTTCTCAAGCCCGCATTTTATATGCCGATGGTGAAGGAAGGATTGAAATTGCAAAGGCATTCAATAAAGCCATCAAGGGAAAGAAAATTTCAGCTCCAATAGTACTTGGCCGCGACCACCATGATGTTTCAGGTACCGATTCCCCGTACAGGGAAACTGCCAATATATATGATGGTTCACGGTACACTGCCGACATGGCTATTCAAAATGTAATAGGTGATTCTTTCCGTGGCGCTACATGGGTATCTATACATAACGGCGGCGGCGTTGGTTGGGGAGAAGTTATAAATGGCGGCTTTGGTATGGTGCTCGATGGCAGTGCAGATGCCGACCGCAACCTGCAATCTATGTTGTTCTGGGACGTAAATAATGGGATAGCCCGCCGTGCATGGGCGCGTAACGACGGAGCTATTTTCGCCATAAAACGTGAAGCAAAACGCAGCAAGGGCTTACAAGTCACCCTGCCTAATTTGGTTGATAGCAAATTGCTGGAAGGATTGTTCTAGTAACAGAACCCCACTAATAATTATTTGGGTGTTTCAAATATTACGTCCATATCATCAATATAAACTGTTCCTTTAGGGTCAAATACAGTTATACCTAATTGATCGGTTGAGTCCCTAATGGCCGGCAATTGCACAAGGTTATAAGCTTGTTCCCATTGATCTTTATGAAATATATAACCCCTGAGGCTCTTGGGTTGCCACAAATAACAATCCCCTTTTTTAGGCTTTATACATACAAGCAGTGAAGCGCTGTTACCTATATTAGGTGTATATACCCATAACTTAACCAGCACAAAAAGTGGTTGTGCCTGAGGAAGTACCGGAACTTTGAGGGAAAGTTGCGGAGCTATCTGATGTAACGAATCCACAATTGCGGAATGGGCTCCGCTATGGGCATGCTCAGTTGTAATATTCTCGTCGTTTCCCCAGGTATTATGTTCGAAGTCATTTGTGTAATGATAACTGCTTAAAACGTTAAAACCGGTTGTATCAGGGTAATCAAAAATACCCTGGTACGAAACATCACTTTTTAAAAATATTTTCCAGTATTTGTCTTTATCCATTCTTGCACAGGGCATAATCCAATGGGTATACTGGTACATTTGGAACAGGTTTAGCGCCACACATAAAATTCCAGCCAGAATAACAGGTATTTTAAGCCATACTGCAGTTACCGCATTCAGAAAAATTGCCAACAGAATTGCGAAAAAAGCATAGAAGTCAACAAAAGCCCTTAATCCAAAATCGCCTTCATAAGTCCATGTTCCCCAGCTTGAGAATACATAAATGACGAGCATCGAAAATAATAACGCAGTAGAAAAAAGAAAACGGCTTTGCCTGTATAATGCAATAAGGCCCCCAAAAACAGCAACCAACATAATTGGAGTGTACACAAACCATCCCTTCCTGTAACTGAATAATATATCAAGAAAATGAGGCCTCATGAAATTAAATCCCTCCCCTGGGTAGCTCCAAAAAAAGAAATGTCCGGTAGTTAATTTCCATATAACTACCTGCATAAGAAGAATTCCAATTGAAATGAAAAAAGCGAGTATAATTTTCCTATTGCTGAATAATTTCATAATAAACCCTGAACATACTTTTATACTTCCTGCTAAAAAAGGAATGGCTGCAAGTACGAGCAGGTTAGTGGGACGAATAAGTACCAGAACGCTTATAGTAATTGCCATCCAGGCAAGGTTCTTAAGCGTCAACTCATTTATAGTTCTATTTGCATAGAAGAGGAAAACCGCCATAATTCCAAAAGAATATACATGGCTCATAGATGGTTCCATAGTAGCATAGTACAATAGATTGGTACCGAAAACCAACAGGATTAATGTACAACTTATTATAAGTTCTGAAATATTATATTCCTTAAGCAGTTTGCGTATAAATACGAGCCCTAAACCAAGATAAAATAACGCCGCTATACTTACCGATGCCTGGAATAGAAACTCATACCCACCTGTACCAGAACCTGATACATAACTTAATGCATATGCTATTAAAAAGAAGGGAGCCAGTAAAATAGCTTCACCTACAAAACATTTATTTATCAGTTTATTTTCATTCAACTGAAAGGGACCTCCCGCACCGGGAAGAACTTTCTGTTCTGCTTCAGTTGCCTTATTAAAATCTAAACTGTGATAAATAAATATACAGGGTAAATACCCATAATAACCATAGCCGTCAGCGCCTATAGTCATTTTCCACTTATCACCTTTCCAGCGATTTTGAACAGTATAGTTCAGACTTAAGGCTAGTATAAGAAAAATTACCGCAAATGAATATTTTTTCATGTTGGTATAAAAATAACTCTTTTAACTCTATGTTAGTGTATTATATGAAGGCCGATTTTATTTAATATTATATTTGAAGGCAGATAAGAAAGTTTATGGAAATATCGAAAATATACGACCCTACAGCGGCAGAAGAAAAGTGGTATAAACACTGGATGGAGAAAGGATTCTTTCATTCAGAACCCGATAACCGCGAACCTTACACAATAGTCATACCCCCGCCCAATGTAACAGGTGTGTTGCACATGGGCCATGTGCTGAACAACACCATACAGGATGTATTAACACGCCGTGCACGTATGCAAGGGAAAAATGCTTGTTGGGTACCCGGCACCGATCATGCATCTATTGCAACAGAAGCCAAGGTAGTAGCTATGTTAAGGGAAAAAGGTATTTCGAAACATGACCTTAGCCGCGATGAGTTTTTGAAATATGCCTGGGAATGGAAAGAGAAATATGGGGGAATAATACTTGACCAGATAAAACATTTAGGTTGTTCATGTGACTGGGAACGCTTGCGTTTTACTATGGATGATGACCTGAGCGATGCAGTTATTCATGTATTTGTTGACCTGTATAAAAAAGGGCAGATATACCGTGGTGTACGAATGATAAACTGGGACCCGAAAGGGTTGACAGCAGTTTCTGATGAAGAAGTTATTTACAAGGAAGTAGATTCAAAACTCTACTATCTACGTTATAAAATTGAAGGAACGGCAGATGAATGGATAACCATTGCAACTACCCGCCCCGAAACCATTTTAGGAGATACCGCTGTTTGCGTTCACCCGGAAGATACGCGTTACATAAATCTGAAAGGGAAGAAGGCCATTATTCCTATAGTGAACCGTGCAGTACCCATTATTTTTGATGAGTATGTAACGATGGAGTTTGGAACTGGTGCCTTGAAGGTAACACCTGCACACGATGTTAATGACTACAACCTTGGCATTAAACATAAGCTTGAGGTAATTGATATACTGAACCCTGATGGAACACTTAGTAAAGATGCAGGACACTATATTGGCGAAGACCGTTTTAAAGTGAGAGAAAAAATTGCGGCTGACCTTGAAAAAATGGGATATGTTGTTAAGACTGAAAACATACATAATAAGTTGGGGTACTCTGAAAGAACGAATGCTGTTATAGAGCCCAAACTATCGTTACAATGGTTTTTGAAAATGGATACCATTTCAAAGCCTGCATTAAAAAGTGTAATGGATGGAACTGTAAAGCTTATTCCTGATAAGTTCATTAATACTTACCGCCACTGGATGGAAAACGTACATGACTGGTGTATTTCGCGCCAGTTGTGGTGGGGGCAACAAATACCAGCATGGTATTGCGCTGACTGTAAAGAAACTACTGTTTCTGAAAAAGCACCTGCAGCATGCCAGCATTGCGGAGGCAAAAAACTGAAGCAGGACGAAGACGTATTGGATACCTGGTTCTCATCGTGGTTATGGCCTATAAGTGTATTCGATGGATTCAAAGAGCCGGGCAATAAAGACATTAATTACTATTACCCTACCAATGATCTTGTTACGGCACCTGAAATATTGTTCTTCTGGGTAGCACGTATGATAATTGCAGGATATGAATACATGGGCAAAGAGCCTTTTAAAAACGTTTACCTGACAGGCATAGTGCGCGATAAACAAGGAAGGAAGATGAGTAAATCGTTAGGGAATTCACCTGAGCCACTTGACCTGATTAAAACTTATGGAGCCGACGGGGTACGCGTAGGAATACTTCTTTGCTCACCTGCCGGTAATGATTTGCCTTTCGACGATTCTCTCTGCGAACAGGGAAGAAACTTTGCCAACAAATTATGGAACGCTTTCAGGCTTATACAAGGCTGGGAACCTGTTGATATTGACGCAGGAGATGCTGCGGTTTATACCCATTGGTTTGAAAATAAACTGAATGAGCAAGTTGAACTTATTGAAAAAGATTTTGCTTCATATCGTTTGTCTGAGGCTTTGATGTCTGCTTACAAACTTACTTACGATGATTTTTGTGGCTTTTATTTAGAACTTATAAAAACAGTCTGTGGCAAAAATCCACCACGCAAGGTATTTGATGCAACTATTGGTTACCTGGAAAC
>Ga0206855_10191_pt1 | contig 18282 bp, 18 predicted proteins | sample Alteio_BWOrgCont_51_FD_152637 | JGI IMG/M metagenome (GOLD analysis project Ga0206855, IMG submission 152637) | Enriched cells from forest soil in Barre Woods Harvard Forest LTER site, Petersham, Massachusetts, United States -... | ecosystem: Environmental > Terrestrial > Soil > Temperate forest >...
ACATGGAGGCCGCTGAACGCAATACGCTGAAAGGGGTTATCACCCAGTTGATGGAGCTCAATAAACTGATTAGCAATGAGGCGCAAAATTTAACAAAAGCCCTGAAAGGCGACAGTAAAAAGCAAGGAAACTGGGGCGAAGTTATTTTAGAACGGGTACTGGAGCGGTCGGGCCTGGTGAAGGACAGGGAATACCGCCTGCAAGCGAGTTTAACCGGCATGGACGGCAACCGCCTGCAACCGGATGCTATAATTGACCTTCCTGATGAAAAACACTTCATTATCGACTCAAAAGTATCCCTGGTAGCTTATGAGCGCCTTGTAAATGCCGAAACAGAAGATGAACGCAAAATCTACTCAAAGGCGCATGTCGAATCTATACGTGCACATGTCATCAACCTGTCTTCGAAAAACTACCACGACTTATATCAAATTAATTCCCCCGATTTTGTGTTGCTTTTTGTGCCGATAGAATCGTCTTTCAGTTTTGCCGTACAAATTGATGCCGAACTTTTCAGTGATGCCTGGGATAGGCGGGTAGTTATTGTAAGTCCATCAACCCTATTGGCAACCTTACGCACCATAGCAAGTATTTGGAAACAGGAGCACCAAAACCGGAATGTATTAGAAATTGCCCGCTTAAGCGGCGTGATGTACGATAAATTTGTTGGTTTTGTAGGCGATATGGAAGGGATAGGCAAAAATATTAAGCTAAGCCAAACGGCTTATGATAGCGCTTTTAACAAATTGGTGGAGGGCAATGGAAATTTAACCATTACTGCTGATAAAATAAAAAAATTAGGCGCGAAAGCTAATAAACAGATTGATCGGAAGTATATTGGGGAGGAAGACAGCCCCCTAACCCCCTAAAGGGGGAACACCATGTTCGGGTTATTGCTTCAAATTATTCCATGGGGTATGTATGGAACACTAAAACCCATTTATCTATCAATGCCTGTTTATAAAACTCCAGGCCACTTGAATCTTCTGTGTAATATTCTTCTTTTATTTCATATGCTTCATCCATTTCCACTATCTCCCATTTAGCTAATCGTATTATTTCGTCTCTCGCAATCTTATGTGCTTTTGTGAGCGAAGTTGTTTCAATCCAGCAGCTGATATACGCACCTCCAATGTTGGCCGTATTTTCTGCGGATGGCAATGGTTTTACATGATATAACGCGAAGTAGATTTTCATTTCATTTATAACATAGTATTACTTTACAGTAGTTGTTATGGCAGATTGTAAACGAGGTTGTTTTATTGCTCTGTCGTTTAATTTTTACCCTTAACCATTCCATTTTATGAAACGGCAATGAATTGATTCTAAACCCTCCGCCCTTTCCATACATTGGTATTGGTAAGATTTTTTTGTATAGATATAAATGCGATCATCACCAGGTTTATCATTTGTATGGGATGCGTTATTACATTGTATATCGCTGACTGGCCTGCGGATAATGAGATCATGATGCGGGTTAAGATAATCAACCCAAGCATAAAAAATATCAGGTTAAAGTTTAATGTCATTAGTACCAGCATGGGGCCGCCGGCGAGCATGATTATATAAATCAATACGCTGAAGATGCTATAATTAAACACCGCAAGGGCATTTTTGCTGAACCCGGTTATGGCTTCACGGTAACTTTTGTACATCCGGCAGTTGATCATGCCGTTTGCCAGTAACACTTCGCCATTACAGGATGCCGATTTTACCAGTTTCATAATGGCGGCATCCTCAACAACCTTATCGCTAACCAATTGGTGCCACCAGTTTTCACGGTAAATAGCAGCATCAAACAGCATAAACTGCCCGCAAGCGACAGCGATACCAGCATTTTTACTAAGATACACCAATCGTAAAGGCAATAAATTCAACAGCATATAATGCAGCAAAGGCACCGTTGTTTTTTCGCCCATCGTTGGCATCACCTGGTTGGCAAACAGGCTTAACAGGCCCAGTTTATAAATCTTCATCCGGTGAACCGCGCTATTGATAAGGCCGTTCGCGATGGTTTCGTCTGCATCTAAAAATAAAAAATAATCGCCCCTGGCTTGCTTTGCCAATTGGTGGCAGGCGTAATTTTTGCCGGTCCAGCCATCGGGAAGTTCGTTGCCTTTGATAACACGAAAGCCCTTATGGGTATCGGCAAATTTTGTACAAACCGCATAGGTTTTGTCCGACGATTCATCATCGTACACAATCACCTCAAAATCTCTATAGTCCTGCCTGTTAATGGATTGTAAAAGCGACAGGATGTTGCCTGCTTCATTCCGTGCGGGGATCAGTATGGATACGAAGTCGGTATAGTGCCTGTTTACCCGGGTTAATTTAGGGTTGGAGATAAAATTGAAAAGCGTTACCGTAAACCGCAGGACGATGAAAAATAAGGTTATGGATATAGCGATGATCAATTTATATTCCAATTTAAGTTTGACAGTGCAAATAAGTAAATATACTTAATACAACATCGGGATTTACGATAATAAATTCACGTGTAAACACTTTGCAATACGCGTAAATATCCTGATTTATTTTTTCGCCCGCTTCAACAATTTTGAGCCGTGATAAGAGGCGCATCCATTATTCAGTAAATGCCGCCTTTCAGAACAATTTTATTAAACATTTTAACATTTATTTTTATGAAAAAAGTGAACTATTTATTGTTGCTATTAGCAGTTGGTATGCTGTTTATAGCATCGTGCGGTAAAAACGGGGCGCCTGGCCCCCAAGGTCCTACCGGCCCTCAGGGCCCGACCGGCGCTGCCGGTGCAACCGGTTCAGCAGGAGCTACAGGAGCTAAAGGCGCCACCGGCGCTACTGGCAGCGCCAATGTAATTTATTCAGCCTGGACCACCCCTTCAACGTGGACCAAGGATACTATTTTCAGTGTCTTCCATTTTTATGCTAACATAGCCGCAACAAAAATAACCCAGGCAATTTTAGACCAGGGTACGGTTATCGTATACGGCAAGCTCGATGGCTATACAGCCACTATATGGCCCACCGACCAGGTGAGCGCATTGCCAATTGTGGTTACCTACGAGGAAGGCACAACAGTATACACTGATACATGGTCGTCGCTGGTTACGCCCGGGAATATTAAAATTGATTTTGTGAACGATTTGAATTTGTACAATGGCATTTCCAATGCGCATCAGTTCAGGTATATCATCATTCCGGGCGCAACGTTAACAGCGGCGGCAAGGACGCATATTAACCTGAATGATTACAACCAGGTGAAAATGGCATTTCATTTACCGGATTGAGATTGAGGAGTCCGAAAGTCCGGAAAGTCCGAAAGTCCGGAAGAAGCCGCAAAGGGGTTTAGGAAGAAAATAGCTTAAGTAAATAGAAGTCCGGGAGAAGCTGCAAAAGTTATACGGACGAGTGTGGTTGATTAAGTTGGTTGGGTGAGTTATATGGCTCACCCATCAACTTTTATTGTGTGAACAATGCCGCTATAAAACTATTTCCGTTTGAGATTTTTTTGAAGCATTATAATGTTGCTGATAGGCGCTTTTTAGTTCAATGATGCTTTTACCGGCGTAATTTTCCGTCTCAGCTTTTAAATACACATTTATGCTTTGTTTTTTGTGTTTATAGAATTGAATAAACGTGCAGGCAAATATCAATTGAAATTTCCCCGACGCCTGCCTGATCACTTTTAGTATCCCTTTTTCAAAATTGATATCTTCAACAAAGTTGGAATAAAGTCTGCCTTGCGGAAAGAGCAAAACAAGATTTTTAGAATCGTTTAAGAGCTTTGCGGTATAATCCAATGACTCCAGCATTTTCCTTGAATTTTTATTTACAGAAAAGGCTCCGCCATATTGCAGAAAACGCAGTCTGTAAGTGGTTTCTTCATTAACCATTACGTGGAACTTCTTTTTGAACAGCTTGTGGTTAATGCAATATAATATCAATCCATCCCAAAAACTAAAATGATTAGCCAATAAAAGGATGGATTTGTCTTTGTCTATTTCTATCGGATTAAATAAGAGTTCGTGAAATTTAGTGCTGATCAGCCAATTCAGGTAATTGTGCATGAACCACTTTATCAGTTTATTCTTTTTGGGTACACCATTTTTAGCCTGCGTTTCTAATATGCTCAACAATAGCCGCGGCAGCGCCAATATGCGGTTAGGGATATGGCGATGAAGAACTGTTTTATGTAAAACGCTGCTGCATTCATATCCTGATTTTACAATACTGTGTATTTCTTTTTGTATACTCTCGGCTTCTTATTTTTATTTCGCGGATAAAGTATTCTAACTTTTTCGTCATAGTTAAAACCGGCAAAAGCATAATGGTCCTCATTATATTTTTTTGTTAAAGGTTTGTTTAGTCTGCATGTATCATTAACAGGAAACACAAAATAGGGTATGTACGAACCGATATCTCCATTTAATTTAGCGTCGTATCCATCAAGTTCACCTATTCCCCTATAAATAAAACATAATCTACCGTTTCTTTCCAAGTCCGTAAGCGTAGTGGGGGCTTCAACATCAGAAACACCACCTGGGTCGGCATGGTCAAAAACCATTTTAATGTTATTATTTTCAATATTTATAACTGAAAATTCTCCTCTGTATCCTGCACCATCGATCACACCAAAAAGTAAAATTACAGCGTGAGTGTAAGTTTTTTTAAAAAAGAGGAGTTTTGTATTAACTGCATTTTTGTTTGAATCCAGGAACCATTTATCTACTGTTGTCCATGAATCTTTTGCATGAAATGTTTGTTTTTTAAACCCAGAGATAGAAATAGTAATCCGATTAAATAATGACTTTTCGGTTAGGGATGAACTGAGAATGATTGTGTCTGGTTTATTATCATTATTGATATCTGTTAAAATTGTTCTGATAGTTCTATAATGAGCCTTAGTTTTTGCCTTTTGGGCAAAAACTGACAGACATATACTTACAAGTAAAACAGATAAAATTATTTTCATCGTAACGAAGTTATTTGATCAATAATAGCCTTAGTTGCTCCAATATGCTCTTTTACATAAGTCTGAATCTTTTTGCTGGTATTATTATAAAAAGCCGCATCGGTGATTAATGTATCGGTTATTCCTTTTAATTGTTTTTCATCAGCAATGCTAAAGCCTGCTTTCATAGCGACCAGGTCATGGGCTTCCTTAAACTTGTTATAGTTAGGTCCGAAAATTACGGGTAAACCAAATGCTGCCGCCTCCAGGGTGTTATGAATGCCTGCGCCAAAACCGCCTCCGATAAACGCTATGTCGCCATATTGGTATAATGATGATAACATGCCGATGTTGTCGATGACCAATGTTTGGTGAATGGTGGGTGGTGAGTGGTGAGTGGTGAGCTGTGAGTATTTGATGGCTGAGTTTGGCGGCAATAGATTTATGAGCGCATTGATTTTTTCATCGCTGATCTCGTGGGGGGCGATGATAAATTTCCAATCGGGGTACAGTTCAACCAGACCGGCCACCAGTTGCTCGTCGGCCGGCCAGGTGCTGCCTGCAATGAATGTTTTATGGCCATTTTTGAACTCGTTGATACCCGGAATAAATTTGGGGGGCCTGCGCGTTGGCCCAAACCCTGTCGAAACGCGTGTCACCGCTTACCGTTACATTTTTTATCCCTATTCCGTTCAGCAGTTGTTTTGACCGCTCATCCTGCACAAAAAAATAATTTACAAGCCGCAGTATCTTACGGTGAAAACCGCCGTACCACTTAAAAAATATTTGCCCCGGCCGGAATATTGCCGAAACAATATATAAAGGTATCCCCCGCTTATTTACTTCATTAAAAAAATGATACCAGTAATCATATTTTGTAAATATTACCAGTTTTGGTTGTATGGTACCGATAAATTTGCGGGCGTTTTGCGGCGTGTCTAAAGGCAGATAATAAACAGCATCAGCAAGCGGTGTATTTTTCCTGATTTCGTATCCCGATGGTGAAAAAAAGGTGACCACTATTTTATCGTCCGGGTATAAAGCCCTTAATTCCTCCAAAACAGGGCGTCCCTGCTCAAATTCACCCAATGAGGCGAAGTGAAACCAGATACTTTCCGGGTATGGTATAAATGCACGTTCTTTTCGTCCGTCGATCCAAAGTTTTGCTTTTTTATTGAAAAATGAAGCCAGCCAGATAGTTGCAAAATATAAGCGTATCCCGGCATTATATAATAAGCGCATTTTAAATTTGAATTATTAACTTCGCACGGCATAAAAGTAGTTACAATAACAATATAAATATCTATGAAAATCGCTGTAGTAGGCACAGGCTACGTAGGACTGGTAACCGGGACATGTTTAGCAGAGACCGGCAACCAGGTAATATGTGTTGATATAAACGAGAAAAAAGTAAAGATGATGCAGGAGGGCCAGCTGCCCATTTATGAACCCGGCCTCGAATTGCTTTTTTACCGTAACATAATCCAAAAACGATTACATTTTACTTCCCACCTTGCTGAGGCTATTGCCGAGGCAAAGATCATATTCCTGGCTTTGCCGACTCCTCCGGGAGGCGATGGTTCGGCCGATTTAAGTTATGTACTGGGCGCTGCAAAAGATATAGCCAAACTGCTGACAGAGTATAAAGTTGTGGTCACTAAATCAACGGTGCCTGTTGGTACTGCCGACAAAGTAACCGCGGTAATGAAGGCGAACACCGATATAGAATTTGCGGTGGTATCGAACCCTGAGTTTTTACGTGAAGGCGTGGCCGTTGAAGACTTTATGAAACCTGACCGCGTAGTGGTAGGCACCATGGATGACCGCGCCCGTAAACTGATGGCCGAGTTGTATGCCCCTTATGTACGCCAGGGCAACCCGGTGATATTTATGGATGAAAGATCATCAGAGCTGACAAAATATGCGGCCAATTCATTCCTGGCGACAAAAATTTCGTTCATGAACGAAATTGCCAACCTGTGCGAACTGGTGGGGGCAGACGTGGATATGGTAAGGCGCGGCATAGGGGCTGATAACCGGATCGGGAAGAGGTTCCTGTTTTCTGGCATTGGCTATGGCGGCAGTTGTTTCCCCAAAGATGTACAGGCGCTTGCAAAATCGGCTGAGGAAAACAAATACGATTTTAAAATATTGAATTCGGTAATGGAAGTTAACGAGATTCAAAAAAGGGTATTGGTTGAAAAAGTAAAGAAATATTTTAAAGGCGATTTAAAAGGCAAAAAGTTTGCGATGTGGGGACTGGCTTTTAAGCCAGAAACCGACGATATACGCGAAGCGCCATCCCTATATATCATCGACGACCTGCTAAAAGAAGGGGCATCCATAACGGCATTTGATCCCGAGGCAATGAAAAACGTAAAAAACCTGATTGGGGATAAGATCAGCTATGCAGCCGACCAGTATGAAGCCTTGCAGGATGCAGATGCTTTATTAATTGTTACCGAGTGGTCGGTATTCAGGACACCTGATTTTGACCAGATAGATGCGCTTTTAAAAAACAAAGTGATATTTGACGGCCGTAACTTATACGACCTGGAAAAAATGATTGATTGTGGCTACTATTATAATAGCATAGGAAGGAAACTGGTTAGTTAATGGCAGCGCGTAAACGGATATTGATTACCGGGGCAGCCGGGTTTTTAGGGTCACATTTATGCGACAGGTTTATCAGCGAAGATTACCATGTAATTGGTATGGACAACCTGATCACCGGCGACCTGCGTAATATAGCGCATTTGTTTAAGCTGGAAAATTTCGAGTTTTACAACCATGATGTTTCCAAATTTGTTTATGTACCGGGCGATTTGCACTATATATTGCATTTTGCTTCGCCGGCAAGCCCGATAGACTATTTAAAAATACCTATCCAGACATTAAAAGTTGGGTCGTTGGGGACGCATAATCTTTTAGGCCTGGCACGGAATAAAAATGCAAGGATGCTGATTGCCTCAACATCCGAAGTATATGGCGACCCAAGTGTAAACCCGCAGCCCGAGGAGTATTGGGGTAATGTTAACCCTGTAGGCCCGCGCGGGGTGTACGACGAAGCCAAGCGTTTCCAGGAAGCCATAACCATGGCTTATCATACCTTTCATGGATTGGAGACCCGCATTGTAAGGATATTTAATACCTATGGCCCGAGGATGCGTTTGAATGACGGCCGGGTATTGCCCGCATTTATAGGCCAGGCATTAAGAGACGAACCGTTGACCATGTTTGGCGATGGTTCGCAAACGCGCTCATTTTGTTATGTTGACGACCTGGTTGAAGGGATATACCGTTTATTATTCAGCGACTATGCGCAACCAATGAATATCGGCAACCCCGATGAAATAACGATACGGGAGTTTGGCGAAGAGATTATAAAATTAACAGGCACCGACCAAAAAATGATCAGCCTGCCCTTGCCGACCGATGACCCAAAGCAACGCAGGCCGGACATTACAAAAGCAAAAAATATTTTGGGCTGGGAGCCTAAAGTTTCGAGGAGTGAAGGCTTGAAAATTACTTATGATTATTTCAAATCGCTTCCCGAAAAGGAAATACAGCATAAAGATTTCACTTATTTTAACAAGCACTGATGGCGAAGATATTAGTAACAGGCGGTTTAGGGTACATTGGCTCGCATACAGTGGTTGAATTGGTAAACGCGGGCTATGAACCGGTATTGGTTGATAACCTGTCGAACTCTCATCCCAAAATATTGGATCAGCTTAGTAAAATTATAGGGTTTAAACCGGCTTTTTACCAGTTTGATCTTTGTGACGAACAAAAGCTTGCTGCATTTACCAAGTCGGAGCCCGACATAAGCGGCATCATTCATTTTGCAGCTTTTAAAGCTGTTGGCGAATCGGTTCATAAACCATTAAAATACTACAGCAATAACTTAGATTCGCTGCTGAATTTGTTGCGTGTTTATAGTGGCAAATCGGTAAATTTTGCATTTTCATCGAGCTGCACCGTTTACGGCCAGCCCGACAAATTGCCGGTAACTGAGGACGCACCTATAAAACCTGCGGAATCGCCTTATGGCAACACCAAACAAATAGCCGAAGAGATATTAAAAGACGCTATTGTATCGGGCGATGCACAAAAAGTAATTTCGCTAAGGTATTTTAACCCTGTAGGTGCGCATGAAACGGCGCTTATTGGCGAACTGCCTATCGGTGTACCGCAAAACCTGGTGCCATTTATTACACAAACGGCCATTGGTAAACGCGAAAAAATAACAGTTTTCGGGAATGATTATAATACCAAAGACGGAAGCTGCGTGCGGGATTATATTCATGTTGTTGATTTGGCAAAAGCGCATGTGGCCGCTTTAAAACTGATGGAAAGCAACCATTTTGCAGGATATGATGTATTTAATTTGGGCACAGGCAATGGCAATACCGTATTGGAGGTTATAACTGCCTTTGAGGTTGCAACCGGCGTAAAATTAAATTATGAAATTGGCCCCCGTCGCGCAGGCGATATAGAAAAGGTTTGGGGCGACGTAACCAAATCAACAAACCGACTACACTGGAGGGCAGAGTTAGGCATCGATTCCATGATGTCATCAGCCTGGGAGTGGGAAAAATATTTGTCGAAAAATCCATTATAACAATCAATAATACGACTTAACACCCCTAATAGTCGGATTTTAGTAAACGAGTAAACCGTTAATGAAAAAAATTATAGTCACAGGAGGCGCGGGCTTTATCGGATCGCATGTGGTGCGCCGTTTTGTAAAAAACTACCCGGCATATCATATTATCAATCTTGATAGATTAACCTATGCAGGTAACCTTGCGAACTTAAAAGACATTGAAGATGAGCCGAACTATGAGTTCATAAAAGGTGATATTGTTGATGTTGAATTTATTAATAAACTTTTTGCCGATGAACAGCCTGATGCAGTCATCCACCTGGCGGCCGAATCGCACGTCGACAGATCTATTACCAACCCCTTAGATTTTGTTTTGACAAATGTTGTAGGTACGGTAAACTTATTGAACACAGCGCGGCAGGTATGGCAGGGCAAATATAACAAAACACGCTTTTATCATGTATCTACTGATGAAGTTTACGGCTCGCTCGGCGAAACCGGTATGTTTACCGAGGAAACCGCTTATGACCCGCATTCGCCTTATTCGGCTTCAAAGGCAAGTTCGGATCATTTTGTACGGGCTTATCATGACACTTACGGCCTTGATACAGTTATTTCCAATTGCTCAAACAATTATGGCTCGTATCACTTCCCCGAAAAACTTATCCCGCTTGCCATTAACAATATTAAACGAAATAAACCTGTGCCAGTTTATGGTAAAGGTGAAAATATACGCGACTGGCTTTGGGTTGAGGACCATGCAAGGGCAATTGACCTGATATTCCACAAAGCGAAACCAGGGTCGACTTATAATATAGGCGGCCATAACGAGTGGAAAAACATTGACCTTATTAACTTATTGTGCCATATACTGGACAATAAGTTAGACAGAACTCCCGGAGAATCAGCAGCTTTGATTACCTTTGTAACGGACAGGGCCGGACACGATTTGCGTTATGCTATTGATGCCGGCAAACTAAAAAATGAATTAGGCTGGGTACCTTCGATCACTTTTGAAGAGGGCCTTGAAAAGACTGTTGACTGGTACCTGAACAATGAAGAATGGCTAAATGATGTTACATCGGGCCATTACCAACAGTATTATAACGACCAATATAATAACCGCTAAAATGTTTAGTTTTTTTAAGAAGAAAGAAAAAATTAAGAAAAGCGTTACGTTTGACTATAGTTCACTAATGGTAGACATGCACTCGCATGTCTTGCCGGGAATTGATGACGGCGCACAAACACCAGAAGAGTCGATTGCGCTAATAAAGAAAATGATGGAACTTGGCATAAAAAAAATAATCGCCACCCCTCATATTATGGCAGATTATTATAAGAATACGCCGGAAACCATTAGCGCTGCGCTTTGCGTACTTAAGACGGCGCTTACTGAAGAAAACATCGATATAGAAGTTGAAGCTGCGGCCGAGCACTATTTCGATGAGACCTTTGAAGAAATGATTAACCAAAGGAGATTGATGACCATGGGCGATAACTACGTGCTGGCAGAGTTTTCGTTTATAAATCAGCCGCCCAATGTGGTGCCCCTCGTTCAGAAATTAAGAGACATGGGTTATAAACCTATACTCGCCCATCCAGAGCGGTACTCATACATGGATATAGACGGCTTTAGGACGCTTCACGATTGGGGGCTTTATTTTCAGCTAAACACAGTGTCATTAACCGGTTATTATGGCCGGGAGGCTAAAAAGCTCGCCGAAAACCTTATAGATCAGCAATTGGTTGATTTTATATCGAGCGATATGCACCATTTACGGCATGCCGAAGCATTTAAAAATGCTTTAAGAATGCCGTATGTAGAAAAATTATTGTTTGATTATCCGCTGAAGAATGTGCTGTTGAAATAATTTCGGATTTCGGATGTGTTTTTATTTCGGATTTCGGATGTTCAATTAGTTGAGATGGCTTTAAATCCGAAATCGAACATCCGAAATCTCAAATCATTCGTATCTCAACGCTTCAACCGGGTCGAGGCGGGCTGCTTTTTTGGCGGGATAAAACCCTGATACCAGGCCGATAAAAGTACAAAGCAATATGGCAAATAACAGCCATAACCATGGCGCCACGAAGGCGCCGCTGATGCTCACGGCAATCAGGTTCCCGACAGCCATTCCTAATATAATTCCTGCTATACCGCCTATCATACAAATTACAATTGCTTCTATTAAAAATTGCTTGCGTATTACTGCTGGTGTTGCCCCGAGGGCCTTTCGTAAACCGATTTCGCGGGTACGTTCGGTTACCGAAACCAGCATAATATTCATCAGCCCGATAGCGGCGCCGATAAGGGTAATTATACCTATGGCAAAACCTGCAACGGTCATCCCGGTTAATTGCCCGGATAATTGCTGCTGAATAGAGTCACTTCTTTCAATCTCAAAGTTATCCTCTTTACCCACATTCAAATCACGGATATTTCTGAACAGCGAGGTAGATTCGCCAATGGTGGCATCCAGCGCAGCGGGACTGCTTACCATTACAGTAATTGTAAACGACCGGTTAGTATCAGGATCTATTTGTTTTGCCCTGAGCACCGGGATAACGCAAAACTTGTCGCCCCCAAAGCCGGCGCTTGAGCCCTTTGAGGCAAATACGCCTATCACCCTGAATTTGTTGGCTCCAATAAATATAGATTTATCTATGGGGTCACCCTCTTTAAAAAGGCGCTTTTTTATCTCGTTGCCTATAATTACCACACCTTCGCCATGCTCAAGTTCCGATGCAGAAAAGTTACGTCCAAAAGCTAATTTGTACCCACTTGTAGCAAGGTAGTTTTCATTGGTGCCTTCTACCGATAAGTTTGGGTTGGTTTTCTTGTTGCTATATTTTGCAACAGCCGTACCCGTAACCTGCAAGTTTACGGAAACAACGGCCGGAAGCGTAAATTTTTTCTTAAAACGGTCAGCCTGGTCGTAGCGTATTGAAGGGTAGATTTTCCGGTGGCCGCCATTACCAAAGTTCAAATCAGAGCCCCGGTTTTGGATAGTGAACGAATTAGCTCCCAAACCCGCAAAAGCATCATTAGTAAACTGTTTGACCCCTTCGATGGCCGTTAAAATTCCTACCAGCGCCATAATGCCTATAGCGATGATCAACGAAGTTAGCGATGTCCGCAACCTGTTACCGGCTATTGACTGCAGCGCTATTGAAATATTTTCTTTTAAGGATGTCTTTACGGCCATTGGCTAAAATTAACGAAAACCCGGTGATAAGACTATAAGCCATGCCGGTTTGTTACAGGTGCAAATAAGTTAATTTTAAAGTTAAAGTCAAGGTTAAAGCTGAAAGGTAAAAGGCGAAAGGTTTTGGAAGATGCTAAAAACAGAAGGCGCGATGGCATATGATACCTTGACGATAAAGCGATACTGCAAAAACCTTTTACCTTTCGCCTTTTACCTTTCAGCTTCTGTTACACCGAAAACGAGGTTCCGCAGCCGCAGGTGCTTGCCGCGTTGGGATTATTAAAAGTAAAACCGCGGGCATTTAAACCATCCTGGAAATTTATCTGCATACCAACCAGATATAAGCCGTGGGCTTTGTGCATATAAACCTTTATCCCATCGATTATATATTCCTGGTCGCCGTCCTTTTTCTGATCGAAGCCTAGTACATAGTTCATTCCCGAACAGCCGCCGCCTTCAACGCCAACGCGTAAACCAAAATCATCGCCCAGTTCTTGCTGGTCTCTTAATTTTAACAGTTCTTTCACAGCGCCTTCTGTAAAGCTTACCGGCCCGGGTGCGGTTTCAACAGCAGTACTCATCTTATTTTTATTTAACTACACAAATATAAGGTAAAATGCGGATTTTTGTGGCAACCAGTATATTTATGACCTCAATTTAACATTCAAGTATGGACCTTCTTCCGTTTATAAAAGATATTGTAAAATTTACGCTTGCCGGCGCAGGTGTTGTATGGATTGCCTTTTACCTGGTAAAGCCGTATCTTGAAAGGGACGAAAAAATGCAATTGCTCGAATTCAGAAAGACCATCAGCAACCAAACCCTTCCATTGCGCTTGCAGGCTTATGAGCGCCTGGTTTTATTCATTGAACGTGTTAACCCGGCCAATATGCTGCTCCGCCTTAATGCAACCTCGTACAGCGCGCATGAATTATATAGCCTGGCGGTTGAGGAAATACGTAATGAATATCAGCATAATATAACCCAGCAAATTTACGTGAGCGGCCGTGCATGGAATGTGGTAAAACATGTGAAGGAAGATACCCTGGGTATAATAAACAATGCACTCAGATCGCTACCTGAAACTGCGTCGGGGCTTGATTTGAGCAAGACCATATTAGGCCATTTAAGCCAACTGGAAGATAATCCCTATGATATTGGGGCCAATATGCTAAGGAAAGATTTGGAGGAGTTGTTTTAATTCAGTGATTAGAGACTGGAGATCAGAGGTTAGGACGTATCGCCTTAGCTAATCTCTGGTCTCTAACCTCTTCTATATAACTAAACAGTTTGAAAAATTTAACACAGAGACACGGAGAGTGCTATGCCTTATTAATTCTCAACTTTTATTTTCTGTGTGCTCTGTGCGTCCTCTGTTTCTCCGTGTTAAAAATATCAACCATGTTTCTTTAAACAAGTTATTTTTACCGAAACATCAAGGCTTTATTTTAGACTAATCTCTAAACACCAAGAATATGCCGGAAAAAAAACATAAAACCAGCTCGGGTATCGAGATCAACGAAGTTTATACGGAGCCATCAACCATGAATGAACTTCCGGGTGAGTTTCCGTTTACACGCGGCATACAGAAGGATATGTATCGCGGGAAACCCTGGACAATGCGCCAGTATGCAGGCTTTTCAACTGCCGAAGAATCTAATAAACGGTACCACTACCTATTGAGCCAGGGAACCATGGGCTTATCAGTCGCTTTTGACCTGCCAACACAAATAGGCTACGATTCGGACCATGAGCTTGCCGAAGGCGAGGTTGGCAAAGTAGGTGTTGCTATTGATTCATTACAGGATATTGAAATTTTGTTTGGTGGCATTGAGCTAAAAAACATTACCACGTCAATGACCATTAATGCCACAGCACCTATCTTATTGGCCATGTATATGGCCCTGGCAAAAAAACAGGGAGCTGATCTTAAACAATTATCCGGAACGGTGCAAAATGACATACTAAAAGAGTATGCCGCGCGCGGTACCTATATATACCCGCCGGCAGCATCTATGCGGCTAATCACCGATGTGTTTGAATATTGCAGCAAAGAAGTACCCAAATGGAACACTATTTCGATATCGGGGTATCACATACGTGAAGCAGGATCAACGGCTGTACAAGAGCTTGCATTTACCCTGGCAAATGGCAAAGCCTACTTAAAAGCGGCCATGGACAAAGGGCTTGATATAAATGTTTTTGCGAAAAGATTATCTTTCTTTTTTAACTGCCACAATAATTTTTTTGAAGAGATAGCGAAATTTCGTGCGGCGAGGCGTATGTGGGCGCATATTACAAAAGATTTGGGAGCAACAGATGCAGGAGCGCAAAAGCTGCGTTTTCATACACAAACCGGTGGATCGACTTTAACAGCGAGCCAGCCCATGAATAATATCGTGAGGGTGAGTAACCAGGCGCTGGCAGCTGTACTTGGCGGTACACAATCATTGCATACCAATGGTTACGACGAGGCTATCTCGCTTCCCACTGAAGCGGCTGCTAAAATTGCTTTGCGCACCCAGCAGATTCTTGCGTTTGAAAGCGGCGTAACCGATACTGTTGACCCTTTGGCAGGATCATATTTTATTGAAGCATTAACGGATGAGCTTGAGCGTGCCGCCAACGAGTATATTTTAAAAATTGATGCGATGGGCGGCTCGGTAAAAGCTATCGAGCAGGATTATATGCAGCAGGAGATCGCGCGGTCGGCGTACGAATATCAAAACGAAATTGAAAGCGGCGAAAAGGTACTGGTAGGTGTGAACCGTTTCACAGAACCTGAAAAAGCGGCGATAAATGTTTTCAGGGTTGATGATTCAATTCGTAAAAAGCAAACCGAAAAAATCGAGGCCCTGAAAAGGTCAAGGGATGGAAATGCCGCAGATCAAAGCCTTGGGCAACTGCTTGATGCTGCTAAAGGAACACAAAACCTAATGCCATATATACTGAGTGCAGTCGAAAATTATGCCACGCTTGGCGAAATTGCGGATACGTTACGGAAAGTTTTTGGGGAATACTGAAAATTCTATGGCGACATTCCCATCCGGCAAACCGGCCTGAAATGAGGTAAGTAAAAAACCGTTAATTATTGTAAGGCCTATTTATTTTTACAATATCCAAAACAATTTGAGGGTGTTAACTATTTATACCAGTCGGGGTTGCTTGAAACGCGAAATCGAGCATGGATACGATAAAAATAAATAAATAATTAAAAAACTTTTTAAATAGTTAAAAATAATAAAAATGGCAGCTTATTTTAGTGCGAAATATAATATTTTCCATGACATTTGCACTACAAACAGCTTTATTATTATATAAATTTATTTCAACAAAAAGTTAAAATTTAATTTTTTTATCCGCTTTTTTTTAGAATATTCGATGTTCCGTAGCGGTTCCAAATATGTGTGCCTGGGGTGTTGGAAATCAATATTTTAATAAAATTCATATGGAAAAAACTTGTACTAGCGTTTGGAATAGCTGCCTTCAGATCATAAAGGATAACATCCCGGCACAAAGCTTTAAAACTTGGTTCGAACCAATAAAAGCTTTAAGAATGGAAGGAAGTGTTCTAACGATACAAGTTCCGAGTTTGTTTTTTTACGAGTGGCTGGAAGAACATTATGTTGGCTTGCTACGTAAAACTATAAAAAAGCAATTGGGCGACGATGGGCGTTTGGAATATAATATAGTTGTTGAACAGTCATCATCAGCAAAGCCATATACAACAAACATACCCTCGAACGGGAACGGCGCCGAATCAAAAAATCAGTCTATGCCAATACCCATTTCAATTAATAAGGACATAAAAAACCCTTTTGTAATACCAGGGTTAAAAAAGCTGAATGTTGATCCGCAATTAAACCGGAACTACACTTTCAGCAACTTTGTTGAAGGGGATTGTAACCGTTTAGCACGTTCGGCAGGTTATGCAGTTGCGGCAAAGCCGGGTGGTACTTCTTTTAATCCTTTGATGATATATGGCGGTGTAGGATTGGGGAAGACCCATCTTGCGCAGGCCATTGGCAACGAAATAAAACAAACTTTACCTGATAAACTGGTTTTGTACGTATCGTGCGAAAAATTTACGCAGCAGTTTGTCGACGCCCTTAAGCATAACAATATTAACGATTTTGTGAATTTTTACCAAGCTATTGATGTGCTCATTATGGATGATGTACACAATTTTGCCGGTAAAGAAAAAACACAGGATTTCTTTTTCCATATTTTTAACCATTTGCACCAATCGGGCAAACAGGTGATCATCACCTCTGATAAAGCGCCGAAAGATTTGGCCGGGTTAGAAGAACGCTTGCTGTCGCGATTTAAATGGGGACTTTCGGCTGACCTGCAGATACCCGATTTGGAAACCCGCATGGCGATCCTGAAAAATAAGACCTACCAGGACGGGATTGAACTATCAAACGATGTGATTGAGTACGTTGCCCATAATATCGACAATAATGTACGTGAACTGGAAGGCGCAATGGTTTCCCTGCTGGCGCAATCAACCTTAAACCGTAAGGAGATTGACCTTAACCTTGCGAAGCAGATGCTGAAGAATTTTGTAAAAAATTCGTCCAAAGAAATTTCGATGGAATACATCCAGAACCTTGTTTGCGAGTATTTTGAAGTGCCGATCGAGATGGTAAAATCGCAAACCCGCAAACGCGAAATTGTGCAGGCCAGGCAAATATCCATGTACCTTGCCAAAGCGCATACCAAAAGCTCATTGAAATCAATCGGCCATTTCTTTGGCGGCCGCGACCACAGCACCGTGATCTACGCCTGCCAGACTGTGGAGGATTTGATTGATACGGACAAGAAATTTAAAGGCTATGTAGCCGATATCCAAAAGAAGCTAAAAATGTCGTAACTGACCTTGTAATAGAACATTAGTGGGGCCTTGCAGTTTTATGCAGGGCTTTTTTTATATTTATAACATGAACATTAGGTTAAATTATTGGCAAACAGCGTTGCTTTTTTTGCCGTTTTTAATAGGCTTCGTTATTTTAGACCTGCCCGGTTCAAGTTTTTATGAATATCAAACCCACTTTGCAATAGCGAATCTTTTAATATTATTCAACGTTTGTCTCGCAATTAATTATCAAACGTACTTGGTATTACGTTGTAATAATGTAATTGCCACTAAGTCAAAATTATTCACATTGAATGCCTGTATACCAGCATTATTCATCACGTTGTATTTATTTTATGTTATCGTGCTAACAATTGCAAAGCCAGCGCATAATCCAAAAAATATTCCCGGGCCTATTAGAACAGCCCATCTTCACTTTACAGGTTGGATTATTTTATTATTTTTTATTCACGCGTTTGTTACTTTCTATTTTATAAACAAATCCTTTGTTTCATCGGAACTTAAAAAGATGCCTGATGGCGATAATAAACAACAATTAATAGCTGATTTTTTAACGCCAATAAGGACATTGATTAAAATTTCAATATTGGTTTTCGCTATTGGGGTAGTACTGACTTTTGTTGCCGATTTGGTTAGAGCTAGTAATCCAAGA
>Ga0206855_10192_pt1 | contig 18196 bp, 20 predicted proteins | sample Alteio_BWOrgCont_51_FD_152637 | JGI IMG/M metagenome (GOLD analysis project Ga0206855, IMG submission 152637) | Enriched cells from forest soil in Barre Woods Harvard Forest LTER site, Petersham, Massachusetts, United States -... | ecosystem: Environmental > Terrestrial > Soil > Temperate forest >...
CTATAATGCTTCTGCAATATACTTTAACCATCTTTAAAGTTCTTTCCTCCGATTATTCATACGATGATGAGAGCATGTCTGATATTCACATGGTTTGCATCATGTTCATTATAATCTTTGGCATTATTGCCTTAATTACCGGGCTGGTAAGCAGGGCCGGCAGAAAGAAAATGAATGCCTGATTAAATCAAATAATTAACAACAAAAACTTTCTCCCATGTCGACTAACATAGAGCCCAAATTCAAAGCGGTAATCAATTGGTATCAATCCTATACCCAAAAACATTATCCCCTTAATGGCCCTGCAGATGCTGCTCAAATAGAAAAACTGGAAAAACTTATAGGGGAAAAATTTCCTGACGAGTTAAACAGCTTATACTCGGTTCATGACGGGGAAACAGACAGAGGTGCATTTTTAGGAGAGGATTTTATGGGAATTAAGGATATCATAGATTGTATAAAAGTCTCCCTAAGGATTTCTAAGGAAAACGAGAAAAAAAAGAAAAAGTTAGCTGTGCAAAAGCCGGACCCGAAAAGAAGGGAAGAGTTAATTGAAAAAATCCTTGCACCTTATAAAGCCCTTGAAACAAAGAGGGAATGGTTTAAAATGGAATTTGAATGTGGTGCCTCGGGGTATACCATGCCCTGTCTTTATTTAACTGCTGAAAGTGTTGACAAAGGGAAATGGGTTAAAACAAGAAAAGAAATAGACTACAAGGCAATTAAACCACTGATGGCAGAGCTCCTTCAATTGGAAAATATGAGTGATGAAGGATATATTGAGTTTAACTTATTTAAAGACGGTCATTACATTATAAAAAGCAGAAGAGATTCCGGAGACTTAAGCAGTTCATTAAGTTGCTACCCTGAAAACACCATAAAGAAAATATACTTCCACCCGAAGTGGGTACCCATATTTACTGACCAGGGCGGTAACTACATTGGCATTGACCTCGACCCTGATGTTAACGGCACTAAAGGGCAGGTAATTACTTTCGGACGCGACGAAACAGAAATGGTCGTGTTGGGAAAATCATTAGATGAATTTTTTGATATGTGCATTGCTGAAACAAAAAAGAAAGATTTTGGAGAGTTAAAAAACTCTGGCAAGTATCACCTTCATTACATATTAAGCCAGGTCATAAAAAACAAATAGAATGGAACTTAGGAAAAGCTACCTATGCGAGGGCTGACTTTTAAAGTTAGGCGTTTTTTATAAAAATAACGATTAGGCTATGTGGTAGTTTTGCATTCATAAAACACATTATCATGAAAAAATTAATATTTTATCTAATCCCTTTTTCAGCGTGCTTACTATTACTTGCCGCTTGCGGAAGTAAAAAACAACAAGACACTTCAAAGGAAACCCAACAACAAACGGCCCAGCCGGAAACCAAACCAGTCACCCCGACCGCTAACTCTTTCATTATAAAGGGGAGAGATGTAAAAGGCACTATTGTTATTGATACTTCAGAAAGCCAGAACGGGCCTGTAGTTGCAGATAGTGATACTACTGCAATAGAAGATAAAAACATTGAAAAATTCCGTTTGCAGGCAACGAAATGGAACCATGAAGCTATTGGAATTATCCCAGTAACCGAAAGTTACAACGACCTTGAAAAAACGGTGGAGGATATGATTAAAACTGATGGAGGTAGTTTTGATGTTGTGGAAAAAGGAACTAATTGCCTTTTTTATCACTGCAAAGTAAAAGTGTACGACAGCAAAGACCTTTACGGGTTCATTGTATATGTTAAAGGTAAAAACAAAGCATACGAATTGTACTGCGATGGGAATTATATGTCTCCTAACCCCGGTACTGCCGTAGGTTTTATTGAAGAAAAGGATGATGCCATGAAAGTCTATAAATTAGCCCAAACATTTCAACCCAATAATTAAACTCTTAAACACTGCGCATTTCATCCTCAGCCAATGTCGGACCTAAAAAAAGTCATTAAACAAAAATTAGAAGCGGTAGGTTTTAAAGAAATATCCTTTACTGAAAAAGGAAAATTAGAGGGGTATGAATTCCTTCTATCCCTCTATTTTCCAAGGACTCTTCGAACCATCTATTTCTACAGGGAAGATGACAGTACTGATAATATTATTGTTGAATTTATAAGCATGCCGCAGAAATGGAAGGGCTTGCGTATTTATAAAAATGAACTGGATGATTTCATACATCACTTTATAGAAACATCGAACTCCCTTGAGCCGATAGGTGAAGCGGCTTTAAGTACATGGAGCCGCGAAAAAACGACTGCCAATATGGAACTCAGCCATAAGTCTGCCCGAAGGTTCAAATTATACCTTGGGCATTCTAACTACGATTGGTACGGAACTTTGCATCGTTCATTTATATTCAGCCCCTTTGTAACCAATTACTGTTTTAATGAAGCAGCCGGAGAAAAAGGAGTTTGGGGAGCAGCCCAATATCGTACCTGGTATTCAGCAAGCGTATTAAACTATGAAGGATATACAATAACAAAAAAAATAATGCTTTATTACATCAGCGGAAGTTACATCCCGTCTGCATTTAATTCCTCCAGGATAATTGGCAAAACAACCGGTGAATTCAACAAAATTTTACCTCAGGAACTTCCTATTGATGTGTTAGGGGCTATTGATACTATAGGCTTTACACAGATTATTCCCCCGGAAGCTTTACTGAAAGATATTTTGAAAAAAAATAACAAAAACTGGAAGGCTCCGTTGGAAGCGCTTTATTTTATGTTGGACCACTCGGAATTTACAAAATATGCCGACCGGATTCTAAAATCACCTAATGCTAAAATCAAGGACACTGTAGCAGGAAGAGCCATATTGTGGCAAGATGCCGAACTAGCTAAAAAGGCCTTAAAAAAAGGCATAAGTAAGCAAATGGAAAAGAAACTGAAGACCGCTAACCTGATATAGCAATCAAAAGGGTTCCGTATAGGTTGACTTTTAAAGTTAGCCGTTTTTTAGAAAAATACCTGTTGAACCACGAGTTAGTTTTGTATTCATAAAACATACAATCATGAAAAAACTTTTCGCAATACCCTTAATTCTGTTATCGTTCGTTACAGTATCGTACGCACAGGAAAAATTAATACCGGTACACAGGGATGTCAAATACGGATATGCCTTCAGTGAAGATGGCCCCTTAATTCTTCCGGCCCGCTATGATGATGCCCTTTATTTTGAAGAGGGCCTGGCGCCTGTAAAAATGGGAGAAAAATGGGGCTACATTAATGAACAGGGAGCAACTGTTATCTCTTTTAAATACGACTATGCTAATATATTTACCGATGGGTATGCTTTGGTCGGCACATCAACCGGTACATGGGGGAAGTATAAATACGGCTTAATTAATAAGTCAGGGGTACTTGTAGTTCCTATGAAATATGACGGCCTGGGCGATGTGGAAGAAGGATTGATTTCTGTGGTGGTTGGCGATAAAATGGGTTTTATGAATATAAAGGGTGTAATGGTAATTCCCTTGAAATTTAACACAGACCAAAATGCAGATTTTGCGGGTGGCTTTGCCAAAATAAATATAGGAAAGAAATTTGAGTTTATTGACAAAACAGGTAAAGTAATAACTCCGGCTAAATATTCCGCTGCTACAGATTTCAAAGAAGGCATGGCAGTTGTTGGTGTAGATACCAACTGGAACAAGAAAACAGGCGACGGCTCAAAGGAAACTACAGCATGGGGCTTTATTAACCAAACAGGCCAGGAAGTTATCCCCTGCAAATACGAAAATGTCAGTTCGTTTGATAATGGTTTTGCCGATGCCTACCTTGACGGATATAAATTTAAAATTGATAAAACCGGTAAGATAACCGATACATTGCAAAAACCAGCACCCAGACGAGTACTAGTTCTGGATTCAACCATATATAAAGGAACATATAATGGCAGACCAATTATAACACTTAACAATACAGGTTATTGTGTACAGAAGGTGACCATTAATGATGAACCAGTTTCAGATATATACCATGATCTTATAAGTATAACCCTTACTAAAATGAAGCTAAAGAAAGGCGCTCCGCTAACACTGAAAGTGGTATATAAAAAGGGAGGCAGTATACGTTTGGCACCTAACGGGGGCATGGATGTTAGCAAATAATTAGTAATTAATTAAAAATGTTATCTTTAACCAAATCAAATTCAACAAACAATGGAAAACACTACACAAAATTCAACACCAACATCAGGCGGATGGAAGGTAATGGGTATTATTGCCCTCGTGCTTGGCAGTTTAAGCATTATCCTATCATTTGTCCCCTGCGTAGGCATTTTAGCATTTTATTCTGGCATTGTTGCTGCAATACTCAGCATAATTGCCCTTGTAATGGCTAACAGTGCAAAAGCATCAAAATCAATGGCTATTATTGCATTAGTGGTTTCCATCGCTTCAGTAGGAGTTGGATGGTGGCAGGCGCACAGGCTTGCTAACGCCATAAAGGATGGAGCAACCCAGTTTGGTCACACAATGGACTCAGCTATAAAAGCTGACACAGCAAAGCACTAATCATGCGAAGCAGTTATCTGCTTTACAACAAAATAATTGCCGCTCCTTTAGCGGCAATTATTATTTATTGTGGTATCTATCCCCTATTAGGCAATTGGACAGTACAATGCCAGGTTGAAAAGGCAACGCGCCATGCATGTATTGGTTGCGGGTTAACAAGGGGTATTCACCAGGCTTTATTGTTTCACTTCGACAAAGCCCTGGAATGGAACCCAAGTTCATTGCTGATTCTTTCGTTCTTCTTAATTGCACTTATAATGCGCTTCGGAATAAATATTCTGCTTTCAAAAACAGAGGATATAAAAAGGGTGCGCACCCTGCTCTATTCCGATGTTATTTTTTCAGTGCTTATGTTCCTCTTTTGCTTCAGGCACTTCTTTACAGCAGATATTCTTCGCTAACTCTTCACTGAAAGAATTTCAGGCATTGTCTTGCCTGTAACTTTACTTTCAATCCATTCTTTAAAATCAAAATAATGGAACAGGTGGTCATACTGTTCCGAATAGGAAAGTATGTTATCTTTTAAATCATTATATAAAACTGCTTTAGCCTTCCGGGTATCAGTTACACTAAGCTTCAACAATGTATTCACCAGTATTTTCTCAAACTTATATTTCGCTTCGTGCCTATCAATCAATCGCAGGTAGTGTCTTGCCGCGCTTTTCAAAAGCTCATATTCCTGTGCTTCGTAATAAGCAACTATAATTATAAGTTTGGCAAGCATTCGCTGGCCCGATTTAGCCGCATCGCCTTTCGCAGCCGCCAACCTATTCAGCCACCTTATACTATCCTTACTATACCCCGATTCGAGTAAAAACACCCCGCAATAGAAAATCATAGCCTCCTTGCGGCCCTCCAGGTATTCCTGCCCATGCGTAAATGTATATTGCTCAACCTTTTCAACCAGTTTTTCTTTTTCCACCTGCTGCGCGAGCTCCTTCACTTTATCAATCTGCCCGTTTTTAAACAGGTTAAACATTACGGTCTCGTAATACATCATCTTTATCCGCAGGCTGCTTGAATAAAACCTGGGTTCATTAGCTAATCTGTCATCCAGTTGTTTCAGTTTTTTAACCGTAAGCTGGTATGTCTTATCATCATCAATATTTTCAGCCGTTGTAATAACATGATAAAGGCAGCTTATATAAAACTGGAGGTTTTCATCTACCTGCTGTTTATTCTTATCAAACAGGTTAAGCAGTATATTAAAGTAACTAAGGCTCTCTTTAAACTCGCCTTTCATTTTATGTAATATACCAAGGGTCCAGTAGTTAAGCTTCTTTGAATCGAAAGAACTGTATTCACTATCATCTTTAAATGGCATTACCCCTCCTTGCTCATCCGCAATTATATAAAGCCCTTTTGTACGCATACCCATTCGAATGAGCGAAGCCTGCATATTTTTTTCGCTCACCCACTCTATTTTCCTCAGTAATTCTATGGTCTCAGCATGCGCTTTACGAATAGTTGCTTCACTCTCTTCATCAAATTCCTGCGTACTGATTAACATATCAGCCTTCCTTCGTAATATATCAAGGAGTAGTTCCTTATGCTCATATTCCGCGGCTATTTCATTGGCCTGCTCCAGCACTTTTTTAGCCTGGTTAAACAATCCCCTTTCCTTAAGTATTTCCGAATAGTGAATTAACTCCGATATTTTGGCTGTTGAAGTATTTCCAGAGTAATAGTTGTGTAATGCACGCAGGATAAGCTTATACAGGTAATTTTTGTATACGTGTATCTGCTTAGCGAGCTGTGCATCTCCCAATTTCTTTACCAAAGCCTTCTCATCGTATATATCTTGTGCTTCAATACCCCGAAAAAGTTTTAAATAATTACTATTATTATTAAGGCCGTGCCGTTGGGCGAACTTGGTAAAATAAGCCCTCTCTGTCTTTGTCAGCGACTTAACGAGAAAGAATATGTGATCAGATGGTTTCATTACATTCTTTCCGGCACCTCAATACCAAGCAGCCACATACCATTACGGATAACTGTGCCAACCTGTTCAGATATAGCTATTCGCAAACTGCGCAAATCGGCATTTTCTTCTTTAAGAACAGGGTAATCGTGGTAATATTGGTTGTATAGCTTAACAATATCGTAAACATAATTAGCCACCAGTGCCGGGTTATATGCAGTAGCAGATTCCTTTATCACTTTAGGAAACTCATAAGCTTTAATAATAAGGTCCTTTTCCTTTTGAGCTATGTCATTCACATTAATGGCTGCGGAATAGCCCATGTCTTTTGCTTTACGTAACAATGAACAGATACGTGCATAGGTATATTGCAGGAACGGCCCGGTATTACCCTCAAAATCAACTGACTCGCGGGGGTTAAACAACATTTTCTTTTTGGGGTCAACCTTCAGGATAAAATATTTAAGCGCACCTAATCCAATAGTCTTATATAATTGCGCGGCCTCTGCCGATTCAAAGTTTTCAATCTTGCCCAATTCCTTGGTAATCTCTTCTGCTGTCTTAATCATTTCGGCAATCAGGTCATCGGCATCAACCACCGTTCCTTCACGCGATTTCATTTTGCCCTCGGGCAATTCTACCATGCCATAAGAAAGATGATAGCAGCCATCGGCCCATTTATAGCCAAGTTTTTTAAGTATAAGGAACAATACCTTAAAATGGTATTCCTGTTCATTACCCACTACATAAACCAGTTTCTCAAACTTATATTCCTTGGAACGCTGAATGGCAGTTCCCAAATCCTGGGTCATATATACAGAGGTACCGTCGCCACGCAATACAAGCTTTTCATCCAGCCCGTCAGGTGTTAAGTCGATCCATACCGAACCATCGGGCTTTTTAAAGAACACTCCTTTACTTATGCCCTCATTTACCACCTCTTTACCTAACAGGTATGTCTCCGATTCATAATATACCTTATCGAAGTTTACACCCAACGTTTTGTTGGTCACATCAAATCCATCATACACCCAACCGTTCATCATCTTCCATACATTAATGGTCTCTGCATCGCCGGCTTCCCATTTTCTTAGCATTTCCCTTGCTTCATCCATCAAATCCGTTTTGTTCTCTGCCTCTTCTTCCAATATGCCCTTTGCCACCAACTTCTTTGCCTCTTCCTTCATTTTTTTATCAAACAGCACATAATACTTACCTACCAGATGGTCACCTTTCATGCCTGAACTTTCAGGAGTTTCTCCGCCACCCCATTTTTGCCATGCGAGCATACTTTTACATATATGTATGCCACGGTCGTTAATAAGGTTTACCTTAATTACATTATTTCCGACTGCTTCAACTATACGAGCCACAGAAAAACCAATAAGGTTATTGCGAATATGTCCAAGGTGTAATGGCTTATTTGTATTCGGGCAGGAATACTCAATCATTATGGAAGGAGCATCGGCAGCAGGTTTTGCCAGCCCATAATCGTTCTTATTGAAAATGGACTTGAGAAATTCGAGCCAATACAATTTACTGATGCTCAAATTGAGGAATCCTTTTATAACATTATAATCATCTACTATTGGCAATTCACTCTTCAGAAACTCCCCTATCTCCTTACCCGTTACCTCAGGGTTCTTTTTAGATAACTGCGTAAACGCGAAAACAGTTATCGTAAAATCGCCTTCAAATTCCTTACGTGTTGGCTGAATGGTAATATTTACACTCTCTGTCTGTGCATTATATAATGAAGCAAGTGCTTTCTTCGTTGCTTCTGAAATCAGGTTTTCTATACTCTTCATATTCTATTTTACATTTACTACCCAATTCAATTGTTCCAATTGAATATAAGAAAAATAATACCGTTCAATTAAGGCATCTTCGGGCTCGGCTGAAGATGCAAGTTTCTCTTTATCATACACGAGTAGCATTAACATGTTATTCTTCACGCACCTGTTCCACACATTCTTATTGCGTAGTTCAAGCTCTTTAATACTATTGGTATTACCGGTATCAACCTCGCTAATTGGGTTAGCAAACAGAACATCTTTAGTATCCTTAGGAATAGCTAAATCAGGATATGTAAATAAAAGTTGACACATTATATTTCGTTTTAACTTATTACAGACTTTTATCCCGTTCTCTTTATGGTAGCAACTGAAATTAAGCATTAGTGCTGACGCCAATAAAAGAAAAACATTCTGGTACTTTTTCATATCGTCCTTGTAATCTGGTTTGCCGCCTTCTGCAATATTTCAAAAGCATTTTCCGCCATTATATTTTCATGATCCAGCGTCGGGTTTATTTCAGCTATTTCAAACGACACAATTTTCTTACTATATAATAAGCGTGAAATAAAATTACCTGCTTCCTTTTCTGTAATTCCATTCTTGGCTGGAGTACCCGTACCACGCGAAATAGAAGGGTCCATACTGTCTACATCAAAAGAAATGTGAATGATATCGCATTTGTCAAGGTGGTTTAACACCTCTACACCGGCGCGTTCAACCCCCTTGGCACGTATTTCCGATACCGGGTAAATGCGCATTCCATGTTTCTTTATCAGGAAGTTCTCCTGAGCCTCTGTATCGCGAAGTCCAACAAATACTATATCCGATGGAAGCAGTTTGGGCCTTATTCCGCCCATGTTTTTAAGCTTCTCCCACCATTGTATCGTCTCCTCATCGGGGTTATTCACTTTGTTTTCCAGGTTATCATCGTCAATAGCCGCTGCTAAAGGCATGCCATGCATATTACCTGAAGGAGTTGTATACGGCGAGTGCAAATCGGCATGAGCGTCAATCCATATTAAGCCAAGGCGCTTATCGGGGCAAGCCATCTTAATACCTGCAAGGGTTCCGTAGGCGGCGCTGTGGTCGCCAAGCAATACAATGGGGAACATATTGGGCGCCTCCACTGCTTTTTTAACCTCCATAGCCAAACGCTCATTAACGGTGTACACCCCTTTTATGCGTTTTGCGAATTCATTTTTAATAGGGTCAAGAAGCAGCCTGTTCTCTACGGGCACTTTTACCGACTTATTCCTTTTAAAAAAATAGCTGCCGAAATCAAGGGCTGCAATTTTTATCGCGTCAATACCCATGCTGGCTCCGCGGGTGCCTGCCCCAATCTCCGACTTTACTTCTATAATCTTTATCGCTTTCATAATATCCGTATCACTTACATTGATGTATTTTTGTAAAAGTAGTTTACTTACATTTGTACTTTATTTATAAACTGAGCAACTTACTATGGAAAACACCTATTCCGACCTTATTAAGCAAACCTTCAATTTCCCTCAGGAAGGTTTTCGTATTGAAGACAACGAATTGTACTTCCACGACATTAACCTGATGTCTATTATCAAGCAATATAAAACACCTCTTAAACTCACTTATCTTCCAAAAATAAGCTCGCAAATACAAAAAGCAAAGAAACTATTTAATGTAGCTATGGCAAAAGCCGACTACAAGGGCAAATATACGTATTGTTACTGCACAAAAAGCTCACATTTCTCATTTGTAACCGACGAGGTGCTCAAAAATGAAGATGTGCATATTGAAACCTCATCGGCCTTCGATATACCTATTGTAAAGGAATTATATAAGGAAGGGAAAATAACCAAAGAGACCTATATAATCTGCAATGGTTTTAAACGCCCTACCTACAAACAATATATTACCGAGCTTATTAACCAGGGCTTTAATATTATACCGGTACTGGATAATAAGGAAGAAATTGACCATTATAACCGCTACGCCCGTAAGAAGTTTCAAATAGGTATTCGTATTGCCGCTGAAGAAGAACCAACGTTCGAGTTTTATACCTCGCGCCTGGGTATTCGATACAGAGATATAGTAGATTTCTATAAAGAAAAAATTCATAAGAACCCTAAGGTGCAGCTTAAGATGCTCCACTTCTTTATTAATACCGGTATTCGCGATGCTATATATTACTGGACCGAGCTTGCCAAGTGCTTAAAGGTTTACTATCAGCTTAAAAAAATATGCCCTTCGCTCGATTCACTTAATATCGGTGGAGGTTTACCTATTCGTAATTCACTTGGTTTTGAATTCGACTATGAATACCTTATTGAAGAGGTAATTTCACAAATCAAGAGCTTCTGCGTACAGAACGAAATTCCTGAACCTAATATTTTCACTGAGTTTGGTTCGTTTACCGTAGGTGAAAGTGGTGCGGCTATCTATTCAGTATTAGATAAAAAATGGCAGAACGATCGTGAGCTATGGTATATGATTGACAGTTCATTCATTACCACGCTGCCCGACACATGGGGAATAAACCAGCGGTTTATAATGCTGGGTATTAACCACTGGGACCATGAATACCAGCGAGTCAGCCTGGGAGGGCTTACCTGCGACAGCCTTGATTACTATAATTCAGAACTACACTCAAACGAAGTATACCTGCCTAAGTTTAATTATAAGGAAGACGAGCCTTTGTATATAGGCTTCTTCCATACAGGCGCTTACCAGGAATCGTTGGGTGGTTATGGTGGAATACAGCACTGCCTTATTCCTGCGCCTAAGCATGTTATAATAGATAAAACTGAAGACGGCGAAATAACTACCCGCCTGTTTGCCAAAGAACAGAGCTATAAGAGTATGTTAAAAGTTCTCGGGTATTAAACATAATTATAGAGTAACAGGTATCTTATACCTGTTACTCTAATTCCCACCTATTCCTAATACGCGTTTATCGAATATTAAGTGCCGCATTTAGCCTTTTCAGGAACTTTATGGCATAATATTTAATAATAATGCCATGAAACTTTTTCACTATACATTGGAAGACGAGGACTTCAAGCAATATGAAGGGGAAGTAAATGCAGTACCGGAAGGCTATATAGAATATGAGGCAACTATGGGTGGAGGGATGTTGTTCTATAAAATTGAGGACAAAAAAGTAACAGATATAATAAGCCAATCATTGACAGAAGAAGCATCGAGGAGAAGAGTTGATGATTTTATTTCGGCCTTAAACGTCAATTTATTCTAACCGTGGCATAATGCAACGCGACTTCTAATGGCACCTTACATATTGGGTAGGGTCTTCCTTGTCTTTTCCGTGAAATATTGAAAACTCAAGCAAATATTGCCCGTTTGCTTTCATAGGCACCCCTATTTTATCGCCCTCTTTTAAATCATCGCCCATTTTTACCGATACATGGTCGAGGTTCGAGTAACTGGTAAAATACTTACCATGCTTAACCACTACCAGCAGAATATGATGCATGGTATCCTGCGAAACTCCTATTACCACCCCGGGTATAGCGCAAGTAATAACACTGTCAGGAGATGATATATCCAATACATATGAAGGGTCTGCTAAGGAAGGGGCTTGCTGGTTAAACTGTTTACCGACCTTACCCTGCTTGCAGGGACAATCCCAATCCGATGTCATAAAACTGTCGTTCGATATTTTCCTGTCACAGATATCTATCTGGGCTTTAGCATAATTATCGCCGGGGCGGGCTTTAAGCGCCTGTTTATAAAATCGTTTAGCCGTAAGGTAATCTTTGCTCCCTGCCGCAAGGTCGGCTTTAGAAAGTGCTGCTTGATAGCTAACGGGTTGTTGTTTAGGCCTTATCGTTGAATCGCTTTGCCCTACACACAACACACTGAAAAATAACAGAAAAATAAAAAATCCTATCTTCATACTCATGTTCTCTATACGAAGGTGATAAAAAAAAGTTATATCCCTTTAATATCTTTTCATAAGTTGGTGCATTCTGAATAAAACACAATATTAGTTATATGAAAAACGTACAGGGCAAATTATTTTGTACCGAACTGATTACAGCATCATTTTTTTTGCTTTCATTTTTCTTTCTGCCAATTCAATCTGCTCATTGCCAACCCACTCCATTAAACAAGTTAGATTCTGCAGGTAAGAAAGACGGCTACTGGATACGTTACTATAATAAGCAATGGAAAGTGGTGGATGACAGTAGTGAGGCATACTATTACTATTACACTTATTTCGACCATGGCAACAAAACCCAAACCACAGCCAAATGGGGCACCAAGGGAGGCAAACTTGAAGATTCTACTGCGGGTAACCAGCGGATGGGGAAAATAAAACTCCTCGATGGAAAATATACCTGGTATGATAACAAAGGCAGGGTATTTGCCGCCTTTTATTTCGATAAAGGAGAACCTGTTTCATGGAAGCAGTTTTATCCATCAGGAAAACTCTACATGCACTTCGACTATACTATAAAATACGACGGCAAACCACACAGTTACCATATATACGTTTATGATAAAAACGGCAATCTGTTGCTTGATAAACCCGAATGCAAGTACCTTAACGGTAAGTGGCCGGTGGAGTAATTAATCCTACCCGAAGGGAAACACCAATGAAATTTATTTATCCAATCCCTCTATAGTCCGCCTGATTATATCAGCCGCCTCCAAAATCTGTTCTTTGTTGATGATAAGCGGAGGAGCGAAACGGATAATATGGTCGTGGGTAGGCTTGGCAAGCAGGCCGTTATCACGCAACGCAAGGCACACATCCCATGCCGTTTTCCCATTCATGGGCTTAATAACAATAGCGTTCAATAATCCTTTACCACGCACCACTTCTACTCTGTCCGACTTAATTTTCTTCAGCTCGGCACGGAAAATTTCACCCATGGCCGCGGCATTTTCAGAAAGTTTCTCATCGTGTACCACTTCAAGGGCTGCAATTGCAACGCGGGCGGCAATAGGGTTACCACCAAAGGTAGAGCCATGTTCGCCGGGTTTAATGCAAAGCATAATTTCATCGTCGGCCAGCACAACCGATATAGGATAGGTGCCACCTGACAATGCTTTACCAAGTATAAGTATATCGGGTTTCACATTCTCATGGTTCACAGCCAGCAACCTGCCGGTACGCGAAATGCCGGTCTGTACCTCATCGGCTATAAATAACACATTAGCTTTTTTGCAAAGTTGAGCCGCAGCAGATAAGTAACCTTCATCGGGTACAATAACACCTGCCTCGCCCTGTATAGGCTCTACTAAAAAGCCTGCCACGTTTTTATCTTCCAGCGCTTTCTTTAAAGCTTCAATATTATTGTAAGGTATTAATTCAAAGCCCGGTGTATAAGGCCCATATTCATTGTGCCCGTCGGGGTCGTTGCTGAACGATATAATGGTAGTAGTACGTCCATGGAAGTTACCTTCGCATACAATTATCTTAGCATTGTTTTCAGCTATTCCTTTCTTTTGGTATGCCCATTTGCGGCAGAGTTTTATGGCGGTTTCAACCGCCTCTGCGCCCGTATTCATAGGCAATACCTTATCAAAGCCAAAATATTCGGTTATAGCCTTTTCATATATACCAAGAGAGTCATTATAAAAAGCACGCGAGGTAAGCGTAAGCTTACGCGCCTGGGTTATCATGGCATTCACAATCTTCGGGTGGCAGTGACCCTGGTTAACGGCAGAATAAGCCGATAGGAAGTCGAAATACTGCTTGCCGTCAACATCCCATACATATACGCCTTCTCCACGTTCCAGCACTACCGGCAGCGGGTGATAGTTGTGGGCGCCATATTTGCCTTCTAATTCAATTAAGTGAGCAGCTTTCTTTCCAGCAATCATAGTTTTCATAACGTTTACTTTTTGCCTTCACAGTTTATTTCCCTCTCCTAAAGGAGATGGCCAGGGTGAGGTCGCAATTTATTAGGCAAATTTAAGAATAATAACCCGATATTTGCACCCCTATGGCAAACGAGGTAGCAGAGAACGTAGAAGCAGTAGATATAGGCGACGCGGGCCGTGCGGTAATCCGCCATAACGGCAAGGTTATATTTGTTAAGGGACTTGTGCCCGGCGATATAGCTGATATTGAGATATACAAAAGCAAAAAGCGCCATGCCGAAGGCAAGCTTATCCGTATAAATAAACCCTCCCCCAATAGAATCCCGCCGGTTTGCGGCCATTTTGGCAGTTGCGGTGGCTGTAGTTGGCAAACCCTCGACTATAAAGCCCAACTCGCGCTTAAACAGAAGCAGGTTGAAGAAGCTATTAAGCGTATTGGTGGTGTGACAGTAGAGCAGACACTGCCCATAATGGGTTCAGAGAATTTATATCATTATCGCAATAAGCTGGAGTTTACTTTTTCAAACAAACGCTGGCTGCCTTATGAGGAAATGAACGAGGCCAACTTTAACCAACCAGGGTTAGGTTTTCACGTTCCCAGGTTATTCGATAAGGTAATAGATTTAAAAGAGTGCCACCTGCAGCCCGACCCTTCGAATGCTATACGTATGGCTGTGCGCGAGTTTGCAATAAAAGAAAATATGCCCTTCTTCGATTTACGCTGGCAACAGGGTTTTTTACGTAATCTAATGGTGCGTAACACCACTACAGGGGAACTTATGGTGGTATTTGTATTTTTTGAAGATAATAAGGGAATGCAGGAAAAGATAATGAACCATATAGCTGAAAAGTTTCCGCAGATAACTTCCCTACTTTATATAATTAACCCCAAGAAAAACGACAGTTTCAGCGATTTAACGGCTGAATTATATAAAGGTAATCCCTATATAACTGAGGAATTGAAATTACGCAATGGCAAAGCTTTGCAATTCAGAATTTCGCCCCAATCTTTTTTCCAGACCAATACTGCACAGGCAAACGCCCTTTATAGCAAGGTGAGCGAATTTGCAGCCTTGAAAGGAGATGAAATTGTATTTGACCTATATACCGGTTGCGGCACCATTGCCAGCTATGTGGCAAGCGAGGCCAGGCATGTAACAGGTATTGAATATATAGACCAGGCTGTGATTGATGCCAAACTGAATGCAGGGTTAAACAACATTACCAATGTCGACTTTCATGCCGGCGATATGAAAGACCTGCTTACCGAAGAATTTTGCAGGCACCATGGAATACCGCAGGTAGTTATAACCGACCCACCCCGCGGCGGCATGCACCCCGAAGTGATAGAAGCCCTGCTTAAAATAGCCCCTGAAAAGATTGTATATGTTAGCTGCAACCCCGCCACACAGGCAAGGGATATATCGTTAATGGCAGAAAAGTATGCTGTAAAGGTTATGCAGCCGGTAGATATGTTCCCGCACACATCGCATGTAGAGAATGTGGCGCTGCTGGTGAAAAAGTAACTTTTACCTATATTTGGGTTAAGATGAACCGCTTACTCAAACTAATACTACCCATTTCCTTACTGTTTGCATTATTTAACAATGCAAAGGCACAGCAGGTTACTAAAAAGGATTATTATGAGTTTTATAATTCGATTATTTCTATTGATTCTTCAGGAAAAGATATTTTAATAAAAGAAGCGGATTACTATAACTTGAAGCGGCTTCTATCTACCGATAGCACTAATATAGAGGCTGTTTTAGATCGTCGGATTTGGAATATACACACGGACCCTATCTTTAGCAAAGAGGATATTGAAACAATGAAAAAGCAACTACTTAGAGACTCTAACTTTAAATGGTCAGAAAGAAAGCTAAAGAAGAAAGTTAGAGTTCTTGATGCTGTTGTTTTGGTTAATGATATAAATATCAATTCAGATTCAGGATGGAGTTCATTTAGAAGAAAATATGGAATAGGTTTTTCTACTTTTTCCATCCCACTATTTTCCAAGTATAAATCAATCTGTGTAATATACCAGAGTGAACGTTGTGGCTCAGCATGCGGAAGCGGCGGGTTTTCTATTTACAAGAAACAGAAAGGTAAATGGGTATTTTACAGGTATTATGAAATGTGGATTAGCTAAACAAAAAAACCCAACCTTACGGGGCTGGGTTTTAATCTTATCTGGAAATCTTACGGAACTTCCTCCAACCTTACAGGGTTGGTTTCGAGGTTTTGAAGCCTTACGGGGCTTCGTCTAACCTTACGGGGTTAGATGATTTTCTTTTTCTAATTACTCCTATTATGAAAGAACGTTTTATGAGAACAAAGTAAAGGCGTTTTTAACCCGGAATCTATGAGCGTGGTCAGCGCCTTGTATGATTAATGTCACATTTCAATAACCTCGTCGGAAATCACTTCTTCTATGGTTAATCCATTTACAACATCCTCCGCATCGGGCATGCACATCCAGATAGTTGTTTCTGCGTCATCCTTTTGCTCTTTAGATGCAACTACACCGGTAAGATGAATAGTATTATTCTTTATTTCAATATTCACATCGCAGCCGGCTATGTGTGCAAATTTGCTGAGGGCCTCTTTAAGCTTGGCTTCTTCCCTTATATTGAAGTCGGCTTCTAATGCCTTTATCGATTGGTCGCCCGGATTTGTATTCATAATTATTGTATTTATAAATACAAAATAACTGAGGTTAAGCCGTAACCTCCATGACGTATGTCAGACGTGTATATGATATTTATAAGAAGAGAGAGAGCAGCAAACAAAAAAGTCCTGACAGTAATGCCAGGACTCCTTTGAGAGAGAGCCTTACGGCTCTGGTGTTCAACAAACCACATTGCGAATAGAGTGCATGTGTTTCAATTTACCTTTATGAAAGAACGTTTTATACATCAAACGTACGACAGGAATCAGAAAATTCCTGTGACTTCCATCACGCTATGGCTAGTTCTCCTTCGATTGTTTCAACGTATGATAAAACACAGCCTGCCTTTTACGGAACTTAGGTACGCTTCTTAAAGGCTCGCATGCTTTAAATGAGCGGTGCATATCCTTGGGCAGTTGCTGGTATATTTTAGTGCCTTCCGTCTTCCAGCCCAGCATTTCGTCGCTTACATCCTTAATAATTTTTGCTGGGGTGCCGACCACCAGTTTGCGGGACGGTATGTGCATACCTTCAGGAACAAGTGTTAATGCACCTACAATACTGCCTTCGCCTATGTTCACATTATCCATTATTACGGCATTCATTCCTATCAGCACATCTTTACCTATATGCCCGCCATGCACAATAGCCCCGTGGCCTATATGGGCATTCTCTTCCAGCACAACCGACACACCCGGGAACATGTGTATGGTACAGTTCTCCTGCACATTACACCCATCATGTATAATTATCTCGCCCCAATCGCCACGTATAGCAGCGCCCGGACCTATATATACATCTTTACCTATTATTACATTGCCTGTAACACAAGCCTGCGGGTGCACAAAACTCGATTCATGCACTACAGGGCGGTATCCGTTAAATTCGTAAATCATTCCTTACTTATTTTTAATTCTTAATTATTAATTATTTCATGTATTCTTCGTTCATTTTCTTCTTAGCTATCAGCATATCCATTACTTTTTCAACTCTGCGCTTCCTTGTATCTTCTCGCTTTGCCTCACTTATATATTGCGCATATTCCCGCTGGTGCGAAGGAGCAAGACAATCGAAAAACTCTTTTACCTTTTTGCTTTTCTTTAAAATAGCTTCCAGCTCTTCAGGTATCTCAACCACTATAACCGGCTTAGGCAGCTTAGCTCCCTTTTTATTTAGTTCAGCCGCCTCTTTTAAATACTCTATAATCTTTTTATCATCAATTTTATCTTCCTCAGAAAAATTAATACTACGGCTGCCACGGTTATCAGGAATATCATTAAACAGCTTATACTTATCGCGCATCATAGTGCCTTTAAAGAATACCAGCTTAACATGATTCTTAAAGCCCCATATTCCGCACACCATTCCGTTCACATTAAAATTCGGACCCCATTTCCAGTCTTCCCTCACATCAGGCAAAGCGCGGTGCACAAGCGCACGAAGGTGGATGCAGTACTTTTGCT
>Ga0206855_10195_pt1 | contig 18007 bp, 15 predicted proteins | sample Alteio_BWOrgCont_51_FD_152637 | JGI IMG/M metagenome (GOLD analysis project Ga0206855, IMG submission 152637) | Enriched cells from forest soil in Barre Woods Harvard Forest LTER site, Petersham, Massachusetts, United States -... | ecosystem: Environmental > Terrestrial > Soil > Temperate forest >...
TAAAACTTTTGTTTGGCGGGCGGAGAGTTGGAAAGATCAATGTAAGAAGTCGAGAGGCCGGTTGCGGTGATAATGCCGCTTACAGGTTTAAAGGGCTGGGCCAGATTAGTCGTGCCCAATACTTCGTAGTTGTCCCCGGGAGTGCTGCTCCAGAGGATGGTTTCATTGCTGCCGTTAATGGTTACGACGGGTCCGGCGGCCACGATTTCCAGGGTGTTAAAATAGGCGTTGTCAAAGGCCTCAGTGCCGACGTTGAACGCGGCAAACATCTGGATTGGTGACCCAGCTGTGCCGGCGAGTGTGCCGGTCCAATTTCCCAAGACGGCAGAAGTAGTTCCAGATAACACGGTTAGTTTATATACGTCTGGAGTGGTGAGCGAAAATCGGAGGGTTACACCCCCAGTGGTATAAGGAATGCCACTGTCGCTGGCGCCATTGGCATCCCAGATAGTGTAATCAGGCTGGCCGCCAGCATAGTAAAAGGCGAAGCGGGTGGGAGCGTTGGTGACGATGGGGGCCGGGACCATGGCACTGCCGACGAGCGAGGTTGTGTTGTTATTCTGCAAACAAAAACCCATAGAACCCGCAGAGACTCCAGCGGAATTGGCGAATTGGACGCTGAAGATTTCGCCAATGGACAGCGAATTACTAAGGCCACGCCAGGCATAGGCGTAAGGATTCCCGCTGCCGTTGGCATACAAGGCCCATGAATTGCCGGAGGTGTCAATCGAGCCTGAAGGGGCGAGGATGAATCCGTAATACTGGCCGCCGCCTTCGAGCGTCCAAGGGCCAAACCCGTATCCCTCATCCTGGCCGCTGGTCCAGGAAGTATAATTGGCCTCATTGTCATAGGCGATTGTCGGATTGACGGTGATGTTCACCACGGCGGACGTGGCGGAGTTTCCCAGCGAACCGCTGGCTACGGCAGTGAGGGCGTAGGAACCACTGGGGACGTTTGTCCAGGTGAAACTATACGGCGAAACGGCGGAGCTGCCGATGCCGATGCCGTTGGCGTAGTAGGAGACGTTGGCAAGGCCGCTGCCATATTCAGAGACGTTGACGGTGACAGGCACGCTTGAGTTGGGTGCGAAATCAGCATTGTTGGCAGGCGACGTGATAACGACCGGTGCGGCGGTTTGGAATGAGAGGCTGTAAGGCGCAAACAATGTTTTGCCTGTGGCAGCACTGGAAGCTGTGTTGGTGACGATGATGGCAACAGTGGCATTGGCCGGCAGACCGGGGCCGGTTGGTGTGAAGGTCATGGTATCGTTGGGAGCAACGGTTGAGGACCAACTGAACGTTCCGCTGACGGGCGGAACGGCACTGAATGCGGATTGCACGCTGACGGTGTTCATGGAGTCGCTAAATTGCAGCACGATGGGCGAGAAGGCGGGAATGTTTGCTGTCCAATGGGCTGGTGAATTACTGACGACGACAGGGTCGAGCGGCTGCCATTGCGAGCGGGCGATGAAAATCTTGGCCGTGACGGCAGGGACACTAATGGAGGGCGTTTGCGAACTGCTGGTCAAAGTATAGGTTTCATTGGTATTCAATAGATTTTCGATGACGGTTCCCGCGGGATATGTGAGCGTGCGCGCGGGCAATGTCTGGCTGGAGCTGGCGGTATTAAGGGCGACAAAGATTTCCTGTCCGTTGAGTACGCGCGAATAAGAAAATAATCCGGGGCCGGAGGAATTATACCATTGGTTCACATACGAGCCGAGAGATATCGCCGGATAGAGACGGCGAAAATTGTTCAATCGCGCAATCCACTGGAAGAGCGGGTGTGTCATGTTGAAGCTATCCGGCCCGGGCGAACTCAGCGATGACACGGCGCCATTGGCATCCTTCCATTCCCCCGCGAACATATCTTCGCGACAATCGGGATCGGTCGTGCCATAGAAGCCTTGTTCTGTGCCGTAATAAAGGCTTGGAATACCCACGGAGGTGTAGAGGAATGCCAGGGCTACCTCAAGCGCATTGGTGTTACCGTTGGATTCACTGGTGCTCAAGAAGCGGGGATTGTCCTGATTATCCAGGAAGATGACTTGTTGCGCCCAAGTGGTGGGGTCGTAATAGGTGTGAAGGTTATTGTAATGATTTTGGATTTGTTCGGTATTGCCACTCAGCGTAGCAAAGACGCTGTTGAGGTCGTAATAGAGCGGATAATCCTCGGTGGATTCAAATTCATACGGGCCGCCGTCTTCGGTGCCAGTGTAAGGGCCGACGGTGGTTTCGGAACCATTATCCACCTCGCCGAATATGAAAAAATTTGTGTCAGGGCTTGTAGTGCCATGGGGAATATTGGTGGCCGTGAAAGAATAAATCGCCGGACAGAACGTTTGCCAACAGCCGTGGTCCACTTCCAGGACGGTGTCCACGCGAAAGGCGTCCAGGCCAATCTGATTAATCCAATATTCGTAGATATTAATCATATTGGTGCGGACATAAGGGGTCTCGGTGCGCAAATCATTCAATCCATCCAACCAGCCGAGCGTGACTTCCTGTGAGTTGTTAAAAGAATCTATGTTGCCGTAGTTGTGCCATAGGTTGGTGAGGCTGGGGTTGGCCGCTGATAAATTGAATGGCGCAGGATACGTTTTGTTGGGATTTACGTAATTAAGGTTATAGCCGGTGGGATAATTATATGTGGGCCAGCCCGAGCCGCTGCCGGTTACGAGGTCGCCCGCATGGTTTACGACGATGTCGTCAATCACTTTGAGACCGCGGGCATGCGCCGCCTGCACGACATTTTGCAGGTCGGTAATGGACCCCCAGTGCGAGGCAACTTCATAATAGTTCCAGGCGCTGTAACCGTGATATTGGCCTTCTGTGTTCAGGACGATGGGCGAAATCCAGATGGCGGTGGCACCGAGAGCTTTGATGTAATCGAGCTTTTGTTCAAGGCCGGCGAAATCCCCGCCATGGACACCGGTGGGGTCACCGGGATCGTAGGTGCCTTCGATATTGTCATTGTTAGTGTTGCCGTCGTAAAAGCGGTCGGTAACGATTTGGTAGATGCTTTGGGCCTGCCAATAGGCATTGGAGGATTGAGCGGAGAGGCGCCCTGCCAAAAGGGCGAGCATGGCCGGAATCAATAGAAACCGGGCGAACGCGCGCGCATGGCGGGAATGAATGCCAAAGCCAGTCATCATTCAGGATGAGAGTCAAATCTAACATCCGCGGAACTAAAAATCATGCCAATGTGACGACATGTTTGTGCGGTGACAGCGGGCGTCGTTGCCAGATAAGGGGTGAAGGGTTGTTGGGGTGTAGTGAATAAAAAATAATTTTTTCCGTAAAATACTGGATTTGGCCGGATAAATTTCCCGGAACGAGACAGATGTTACGGCGTGCCGTCGCTTACCGTGGCAGTTGAAAAAAGCGGTTGACGGGCTTATGCTTGTGTTGGCGATATACAAAAATGGGCAGTGTCGGTGTCTATATAATAAAGAGAACCCGGTTCAGGAGCCGAATTTATGGATGACAACGAAATAATGGATGGAAAAGCGCCACCATATTTGATAGCGGGGCTGGTATGCCTATTGTGTCTGCCGGTCATTTACCTGGCGACAAGGCCTCTCATTTGGTTGCTCCATGCGCGATGGGTCGTATGGCCGCTGTTTACGCTTTGGACATTGGTTCCGATAGCAGCAGCATTTGTGGTCCTTTATCGAAGTACTTGGCACCGTGATTGGCCAAAGAACCAGCGTTTTTTTTCGATGATTTTTTCGTCGTGTGTCATTTTTGGGGTGGATTTGCTGCTGGTGGTTATGCTGTTGGCGGCGGGATGTTTAATCGCCGGCCTGACGAGAGTGATGGGAAGGAACTAGCAAGCGGGCAGTTATGGACTTTGGTGTCCGATGTGAAATCTGCATGGGAAAATTGCAATGAGCATGACATTTGGGAGGAGGTCTTTTGCGATTGTCTCAGAATCTCATAACTACGTGCATTTCAATTCATTTTCACGGGGATTGAAATCCTTTTGAGCCGCTCAGCGGCATCGTAATGGCATATTTGTTGCTGCTATAATGCATATTTGCCGGAAATTTTAGAGGAAAGTTGAAGTATGAGTGAGCACGTAAAGACCATTTTATTTGTGGAAGACAGCGAGGTAGAGCTACTGGCCTATCGCACGGCCATGGAACGTGAGGGGTATTGTGTGCATTGGGCCAAGGACGGGCTGGAGGCGATGCGGATGCTGCATAATATCATTCCCGATTTGGTTTTGCTGGACCTGGTATTACCGAGGTTCGACGGGGTGGATGTGCTGAAATTCATCCAGGCCCAGACTTCGCTTAAAACGGTGCCGGTGATTATTTTTTCGACGAATTCGATCATTGAATCAGATGACGAGGTCCTGCTGGAAGGGGCGACGAAGCGCCTTTTGAAATCGCAATGCACGCCGCAGATAATGCTCAAGACGATCAAGGACATATTTACCGGAAAAATCGCCGCCAAACCGGCGACCAAACCCGCTGACAAATCCCAACCACATGACAATGGGGATCTGCGGGAGCGTAATACGACCCAGCGCGCGGAAGCAGCTTTAGCAGATTACCAGGAGCCGAACACGGCACAACGGGCTGATGCCGCAATGGTGGATTAGGAGGAACAGGGCAATGATCCTTGCCCTGAACTGGATTTAGTCGCCTTTATCTCGCGAGTTGCAGGCAGAATTCATTTTTTCGCCGACGTTATTCGCTTTCCGCATTAACCACCCTTGTGAGCTTATCGGCACGGCGTCACGGTAGATTCCCGCATTGGACATGTATTGAAACCGTAAGCCCACTGTGAAATATTTCGTGATATGCCAGTCCAAACCAGCACGAGCCAGAGTCGTTCACCAAGAATTCTTTGAATGCAATCTGAAACGGCACAATCGCAAAGATTGCACCGCCTTTGCTGATAGGTGTCGCATATGTCTTGGCGGTAAAGAAGCTTTTTTCCGACGAAGACGAAGAAAAAAAGCGGAAACCACGCCAGATACCTCATAAATTCTTTGCAAATGAATTGCGGACTCGCAGAGGCGTGGTAAAATAATTAGTAGTGGGCTCAAATCTCATTTGTGATAAATCCACGCTGCAAGCGCTCAATCCAAACGAATTGACTTCGCCATGACACCAGGCTGGAATCGAATATTGTCGGGCTTACTTGGCGGCGTTTACGTTGCCGTTCTGGCAATTACAGGCACTGTTTTCACCACACAGGTTGAGGCGGCACAGAAGATTTTGCCTGGCCATGTGCCGGAGGCGATAGCACGGCTGCATTTGCAGTCCATAGGCCAGCTGGCGGCTACGAATACATTGTGGCTGGCGATCGGACTGCCGCTGCGCGACCCGGCGGGACTGGAGAATTTTGTGGCGCAGGTGTCCGACCCAGACAGCCCGAACTTTCGTCAGTTCCTGACGCGGGAGGAATTGATGGCCCGATTTGGTCCGACGGCGCAGGATTACGAGGCGGTGAAAAAATTTGCGCGCACGAACGGCCTTGCCATAGCTGTGACACATGGCAACCGGTTGTTGCTTGATGTGACTGGACCGGTGGCAGCGGTGGAAAAGGCCTTTCACATAACGCTGCGGACGTACCGGCATCCGACCGAGGCGCGGGATTTTTTTGCGCCGGACACTGAGCCGACGGTGGATGCGGCTTTGCCGATAGCTGATATTGAAGGCTTGAGCGATTTTTCACGGCCGCATCCGAAATGGGTCAGGGGAACAAAGGAGACCACCGTCAACGCCACGCCTAGAAACGGCACTGCTCTGGACGGTTCCGGCGACTTGTTTGGCAACGATTTTCGCAACGCGTATGTGCCGGGATCGGTATTGACTGGCGCGGGTCAAAGCGTCGGGTTGTTCGAGTTAGACGGGTATTATACGAACGATATTATCAATTATGCAAAGGAGGCGGGAAACGGGCGGACGAACATTGTCGTCCAGGCCGTTTTGATTGACGGCTACAGCGGCAAGCCCTCCACGAGCCTTGAGGGTGCTGAAGTGGAAGTTGAATTGGACATCGAAATGGCCATGGCCATTGCGCCGGGGCTGGCTAAAATTGTCTCCTTTGAGGGAGGGAAAGGCGGGAATGGGACGCCGAATGACGTCTTAAACACGATGCTGGCCAATAGCAACGTGGTGAATTTGAGTTGTTCCTGGGGCTGGTACGGGCCGAGCAATACCACGGACGCCATTTTCGAGAGCATGGATGCGGTGGGACAAACATTTTTCAACGCGTCGGGTGACAACCAGGCTTTTACAACAGGCTCCAACTCTGTGAATGGCGTTGACAACCCATTATTAGCGAATGCGCCATCCAGCAATCCATACATCACGCAAGTGGGCGGCACGACCATGACGATGAACGGCCCGGGTGTTTCCTGGGCTTCTGAAGTCGTTTGGAACTGGGCGGTTGAAGAAGATGATCCGGATACGGGCAGCAGTGGCGGCATCAGCAGCTATTATTCCATTCCAAGCTGGCAGACGAACGTCAGCAATATGGCCGGCAGAGGAGGCTCAACCAGTTTTCGAAATATTCCCGACGTAGCGGCGAACGCGGACAATGTTTATGTCATTTATGACAACGGCAAAAACACAAATCACTACGATGGTTGGAGCGGCACGAGTTGCGCCGCGCCGTTGTGGGCTGGTTTCATGGCGCTGGTCAATCAGCAGTGGGCGGCCAGCGGAGGAAAGAGTATCGGGTTCATCAATCCGGCCATTTACGATATAGCTGCGGGGTCAAACTATGCTTCGTGTTTCAATGATGTCACGTCCGGCAACAACACCTGGTCGAGCAGTCCGAATTTGTTTTATGCCACGAACAATTACGATCTTTGCACCGGTCTGGGCACGATGAACGGAACAAATTTGATCGACGCCCTGACGGCGCCGTTGGCGGTGAATTTATTGATCCCGCAAATCGTCGGGACGGATTTTCAGTTTGAGTTTCTCTCGTACCCCGGTTCAACCCATATCGTCCAATGGCGGACCAACCTTTTTTCCGGGAGCTGGCAGCCTTATACGAATGTCAGCGGAGACGGAACCTTGAAGACGATTCCCATTCCACTCTCCATCTTCGGCCCGTCACAGCATGGTTTCGTCCGTGTCTTGACGCAGTGACGTTTCAGTCACGGTGTCCATGAGATCCATTTTTTGCCGGTCTTAGGCGCCGACATTTTTCGGCGCGGCGATTAGGAAATCACGAGGGTTATTATGGAGTGCGCGGGACTGACGTTATGGGCGGCTTTGCCGTGCATCCAGAGGTTAAATTTTTGCGGCTCGTCCGTCAGGTTCAGGACGACGACGGCGATGGTTCCATCCGGGTTAATAAAGGCGGTCGTCAAAAGGTCGTCGGTGGAGGATGAGCTGATGATGCGCTTTGCACCGGGGCGAATGAATTTGGAAAAGTGGCCGATGTAGTAGTAGGAATTCATGTAGAATAATTTGCCCGTCTTCGTATCCGCATGAATGGGGGCGAAGCAATAGTTCTGCACATGGTTTGGGCCGCCTTCTTCGTCCAGGAGAACATTCCAGTCAGTCCAACCTTCGGCGCCATTATTGAAATCATGGATCATTGAGTTGGCGTAAGTCTCGCCCCAGATCCAATCAGAAAGTTGGTTTGTTTCGAATGGTCCGTTGCAGCCTTCCGTAAATAAAAGATGTGTCCCTGGATAGGCTTCCTTTACCCGTTTGACGTTGTCAAAACTATCGTTCACATACCAATGGTAGGCGACGCCCCAGACATATCGGGCGGCGGCGGGATCATCCAAAATGGTCGAGGCATAATTATACAGGAGGCCGCGATTGTGATCCCAAATCATAATTTTGGTATTCAGGCCTTCTTTTTGGATTTCAGGGCCAAGATAATTTTTCACGAAATCGCGCTCGTCTTCGGCGGAGAAGACGCAGGATTCCCAAGGCTGGATGGCCAGGGGTTCGTTCTGCACGGTCATTCCCCAGATATGAATGCCTTGCTGCTCATAGGCCTGGAGGAATTTGCAGCAGTAGCGCGCCCAGCAATCGTCGTATTGCGGCAGGAGTTTGCCGCCGTGCAGCATATTCGTATTGTCCTTCATCCATGCGGGCGGGCTCCAGGGGCTGGCGAAGAGCGTAAAATTATCTTTGCCTGCCGTGTCAATCGCGGCCTTGATGAACGGGATGCGATACTTCAAGTCATGCGAGATGTCGAAGCTGTCGAGGCTGGTGTCGCCATCCTTCACGTAGGTGTAACTCTCGCTGGAAAAATCGCAGCTATGGATGTGTGTGCGGCCCAGGGAATAGCCGATGCCTTTTTCGGGATCGAAATATGCCCTGAGAATCTCGCGTTGTTTGGATTTGGGCAGCTTGTAAAATGTTTCCGCCGAGGCGTCGGTGAGCGCGCCGCCGATACCTAGGATAGTTTGAAACGTTTTGGAGGGGTCCACAAAAATGTATACCTGCTTTTCTGAGATGGGCGGGCTGTCCACCAGGTCTTCGCCGCCGGCTTCAGCCAATCGCTGGCCGGTGTTTTCCGCGGTCACATAAGAAGTAACGCGAGCAGGGTCTGCGTGGGAAAAAGGCGCGGGTAAAAATACGAGCGCGGCGGTGACGGCGAGTAATAAGTGTTTCATTTCTGGATGTTAAATTCGTTTCGCGAACGTTTGTGAACCTGTGAAGGCGTATGTATATAGAAAGTCCGTCCCTGAGGCAACCCCCTCGAAAGAGTGGGGGAACCCAAAGTCAGTGGGTCTCAGTAGCCCTCCGATTAGATTACTTAGGGCAATGACGGCGGGGTTAAGAGCGTGTCGTAAAAATAGGCGGGCAGTGGGGTTGCGAGCGCGGCGGGCTGGATGGCGAGGCGCGACGAGGGAGCATATTCGAGAGAAATCTGTGACCAAGGAGCAACAACGCCGGCCAGCCAGCCCCGCCGCAAGACCGCCCGGAATACTTTTCAGATACGCTCTAGGCCGCCTGTTGAATGGGCGCTGCTTCCTCCGCCGGCCAGGGATAGAAGTCCAGAAAATGACCGATCGAGAGTGCCCGCTCCAGCGGTCGCGGCAAGTCGCCGGACGCCTCATGGGAAACAACGGACCAGTTCTCTAACCGTTCGATTTGCCAGCGTTCGTCCTCAACGGCGTCGCGGGCAATGCGTTCGGCGTTCGGCTCATCGGCCTGGGCGACCCACGCGTCCACAAAAGCGCCCGGGACGCGGGAATAATTGGGGTTGGCCGGCAGCGGCCGCGCAAGAAACATAAACCGGTAAACAGTGTCCATGGTCACTCCTTGGTTCGGTTAATATTACCCTGACACCAACCGGTGAAATGTCAAGTGAGCGAATGCGCCGGTAGTCACCTAATTTGGATTCAATGTCCAAATGTTTTTTTCCATATCACGATAACAACAATCGCTACAAGGGCGCACAATGTTCTGTAGCGATTTTTCAATAACCAGACAACGAAAAGCGCAAAGATAACCCAGAATGTTATTTTTCCAATCGTTTGACAAATCCGTTGCGACTCAAGGTCTAAGTCTGCAAATATCATTTTTACCTCGCTTTCTTTGCATCTGACAAGATTGAAGCACGAACCGCCGTAACAGCAGATTCAACTGGCGGGATTTCCAAGACCGTCACGAACCGCTCGCCTTCATCGTTCTCGCCCTCGCGGTGACTCCATGCGTAGGCGCGTTTGGCTTTTGGGTGTCCGGTCAGGTCGAACACTTCAACCTCGCCTTGCCATACCGTTTCGCCGCGAAATATTTCATGCACGGGCACGGTTTGACGCCATGCCGCGCAGCAATTATGCAACTGCGACACGGCAACTTGAACACGGGCCAAATAATCCTGCTTATTCTCCACAGCGTTTAACCAAATCCTCAACCGTCTATGCGCTGCTTTCAATACCTGCCGCTTGCGCTGGCGACATGCGGATTGTTTTGTGCGTTTTGCAGAAATTGTAATACGCGAAATTGAGCGCAACCGCAGCTTCAAAATTCTCAAACTTTTTGCTTAAAGTATTGGTCAGGCGAGTAAGGCGGCGGCAATGCATACGGAGCGTATGATTCTGCTTTTCGACATGGCTGGTGCAAATGCGGTTAATGTCAGGCATACCGGAAACAATTGTCTTTTCCGTTTTGACCACTTCGGCAGGGCTATACCTTACGGCGGCGGGAAGGGCCGAGCTATCAAGGGGCGTGAGAGAGAACGTCTTTACAATCCGGCCATAGCCCACATCAGACCCAAAACCACATTCGACTGCATCCTCATAGGCTTTCAGGGCATCAGAAGATATTTGCACCCAATTCTTAACACGGCTCGCCAAATCGCTCATAAACGCTTTGGCATGGTATGTATCGCGCTTTCCCACAACGAATGAAGGAATCAGTTTGCTGTCGGCATCCAAAGCAATAAAAACCCAAGCATCGCCATACGCGCCAGCCTTTGCAGCGTTCTTTTGCTTCGCACCAATCCTCACGGAGCATGAAATAGCGGGCGACATTCATTGCTGCACATTAAGCGAATAAGTGGGACAAATGCTGTCCATCACGTTTTGACTGGACAAGAATATCAATTTCTGCATACATTGTAGAGTTGGTCAGAAATAACCATTAACATCGGATTAACCATAAAAACATAGGTATATCATATGAAAATTACACCATTACATTACGATCGTGTCATCACTGGAGCTGTTTGCGCGGGAGTCTTGCTTCTGATGGCTTCCAGCGCTTTTGCGCAGAACCTGTTTGTGTCGGCTGGACTCGGCGGCTCTACAATCACTCAAATCACGCCGGGTGGAACGGAAAGCACCTTTGCCTCGGGGTTGTCTGATCCTCGTGGGTTGGCCTTTAACAGCGCGGGCAACCTGTTTGTGTCAGATGGCAGTGGTAACATTTATCAATATACGCCGGGCGGAGCGCGTAGCACTTTTGCCTTGGGATCAGTCAGCCTTGATGATCTGGCGTTTAACAGTGCGGGCGACCTGTTTGGAACAGGCACCGGGAACGGCGACATTTATGAATTTACGCCGGGCGGAACACAAAGCGTCTTTGTTTCCGGGTTGTCCATGCCCTGGGCGCTGGCCTTTAACAACGCGGGCGTCCTGTTTGTTTCAGATAACGCCAGCGGCAACATTTATGAATATACGCCGGGCGGAGCGCGTAGCACTTTTGCCTCCGGGTTGGGGGGTGTTACGGGACTGGCCTTCAACAGCGCAGGTGACCTGTTTGTGGGGGATGTTAGCACCGGCGACATTTATGAATATACGCCGGGCGGAGCGCAAAGTACCTTTGCTTCCGGTTTAAGTTTTCCTCAAAACCTGGCCTTTAATAGCGCGGGCGATTTGTTTTTGGCGGATGCCCACAGCGGCAACACATATGAATTTACGCCGGGTGGAATGGAAAGCACTTTTGCCTCCGGGTTGACTTATCCTCTTGGACTGGCAATTCAGGGTGAAACCTTGCCTGTGCCTGAACCGTCCACTCTGGCGTTGCTGGCCATCGGCGCTTCCGCGGTGGTCATGCGCTTGCGCCGTAAAGTGTAGTCACGGTTATCATGTCACATTCAGCACCAATCTACGCCAACATTATGCTTTAAGGCATAGTGCTTCCGTAGATTGTTGCTGGGACACTTCCAATAAGTATAAAACATAATCCTTGACAATGTTGGGTTTTTTGATAAAAAAGCATATAATCGCTGGGGCCTTTAGGGAGCTGAGACATACAACCTGACAAAACTATGAAAAAACAACTGACACTCATTATCACTCTCTTCACCGCCATAGGGATGGACGCTTTCGCGCAGAATGGCTACGTATTGTTCGCATCGGGCCCACATGAGGTCTTTGACGAATTTACCACACCTGGCCGCCGGCGTTTTTGCGCCCGGTGATGTAGAAGTTACCTTCCTTTGGGCTTTGACCGGAACGCCAGACCCGCTCGGACCTGGTTTGGCCACGACCGGTGTCACCAGCACGACAAGCAGTTGGGGCATTATTTCGTCTATGACTTCGTCCGGCTGGAACATTGCCGAAGACGCGGGCAATGGTAATGCCGAAGCGGATGTTGCGACCCACGCCAGCGGCATAGTCATAGGTGGTTTTAGCTATAATAACGCCTCTGGTTTTGAGCTTGCGAATACCATCGGTGGCGACACTTATGAAATTATTGTGATCGGCTGGGACAACCTGACCGGAGCTACAACCCTCGAAGATGGGATGGCCGAGGATGTTCCCGTGGGTTGGTCCAATGAATTTGAATATTCAACCGGAGCAACCATCACAACCCCAATCCCGCTTTTCAGTTCTTCCGGAATGAATCAATTCGGCGTCGCTCCCGTCCCGGAACCCGCTACGCTCGCGCTGGCTGGTTTGGGCGGCCTTTCCCTGCTCCTGATTCGCCGCCGTAAAAGTTAGCATTTAGCATCGCAGGCATAATGAGCGACAAGAATTGGCAAGTCATTCTTACCAAATTGGGTGGTATGATTGCTGATGCAGTTAGATTTGCGCCGATAGCAGTTCTTCCACCATCCATTTGTGGTCTGTCAGTCGTGCGGCCATTGCTGGCGTCTTGCCATCAAGCGATTTGTGAGCGCGGCAGAAGTTGAACACCGCGACGAACAAAGCGACTGCGTGACGGTGATTGTCCAACTTCTTTGAGAAATTGATTGTCCGGCGCACAAAACGCCGCGTGAGCGTCCGCAGCGTCAAATTGGTGCGTTCGCATGGCAGGTCGTGGCCTCGCTCATCAGGGGATTGCCAATGCGTGCTTTGCGCGTTACGCCCACAAGGTAGGGTGCAAAGAACATTCGGCGTCCGGTAAATTCAGGGTCTTTCTTGAACCGTTTCGTTTCCGTGGCGTAGTCGCAAACATCCCCCAAAATGTCCTCAACATCCCGCCACGCTAAACAAATGGGTGGGACAAAGGCTGTCCACCGCGTTTTGACTGGACAAAAATATCAATATCTGCATATATCGTTGAGTCGGTCAGAAATAACCATCAACGTAAAAAACCACACAAATACTTTATGAAAACTACATCTCTACTTAACAATAGCGTCATCACTGGAACCATTTGCGCGGGAGCAACCCTGTTCATGGCTGCCGGGGCATCGGCCCAGCAATTGTACGAATCGGAACAATATACGGGGGCCATCAACACTTTCAATTTAGCGGGAGTCGCGACGACCTTTGTCTCTTCCAGCCAGCCATTGGGAGAATACCTGGCCTTTGACAATTCGGGGGATCTGTTTGTGGGAAATAACAGCGGCCCAACCATTACCAAAATCACTCCGAATGGAACGGCGAGCAGCTTCGGCTTTGGTTTCAACGAACCCGCCGGGGTAGCCGTGAATAGCGCGGGCGACGTGTTTGTTGCGAACGAGGGGAACGGAGAGATTATCGAAGTGTCCCCCAATGGTACGTCGGAATCGCTGTTTGCGTCCGGCCTGGACAACCCGCTTTTCCTGACCTTCAATAGCCAGGGTGATTTGTTTGAATCGGACTGGGACAGCGGCAACATTTACGAGTTTGCGCCCAATGGAACCAGGACGCTTTTTGCATCGGGGTTCAATAAGCCGGGGACTCTGGCTTTTAACAGTGCGGGCGACCTGTTTGTGGCCAACAATGATAATAATAATAACGGGAGAGTCTCGGAAATCACGCCGTCGGTCACGAGCACAATCATTTCTCTGAATGACCCGCAAGAAATGGCCTTTAACAATGCCGGAGATCTGTTTATCGCCAACCCCCAATCGGGAAATATTGTGGAAGTCACTTCGACCGGGGCGAGCGTCTTTTCTACGCAGGTGAACTCGCCTATAGGCCTGGCTTTTGCGCCGGTGCCCGAGCCGTCCACGCTGGCTTTGCTGGCTGTTGGGATTTCGGCAGTGGCCTTGCGTTTGCGTCGTAAGCAATAATCGGCGGGTTAAAAACCCAGTTCGCGATTCGGCGGTATGAAGGTTTGCAAATGGACGCGAAGCCGCCGCTTCCGGTGTGGTTTGCCTGGCATCTGCCATTTCCGACTTTCTTAAAAATCGTAAAAACTCAAATTAGGTGGCTACCAGACAAACTTATTTCCGCACGGTTGCGCCCAGGCGGTTTGAACCGCGCATGGAACTATTGGTAGAGTTTGAAAGCATCCACGAAAAAAATCGCTACGGAGCTTGGCAGCCGTAGCGATTCGCAGACCGAAATCCGTGGCTTATGGCCCAATTTTAAATGCCGCGTTAGTCGAGAATTTGGTTATGGCATACATCCAATTGTTGGATGCCCGGAAAAGCACGGAGCCTGGTACCGGCGTCCATAGGGACGGCGTGTAATTGGTTGAACATTGAAAACCATTGGTCGCAACCAATGAAGTGCCGGTAATCCCACCCCCTGCGTAAACATTTCCGGCAATATAAGCGGCATTTTGAACACCGGGGTCCCCGATATAAATGGTGCCATTGGAATTGGTCTCTGCGGATGTGCCCTGGTGTGCGATAAAGACGTTGTTGTTGCCGGAATACAGCCAACTGCCAGCTAAATATCCAAGGGCGACGTTATTGGTGCCGCTCATCGCGCGAAAAAGTGACCAAAAGCCAACTCCTGTGTTTTCATTGCCATTGGTGAAAGTGCCTGCCCCAAATCCGGAGCCGACTAATGTGTTATCATTACCTTGCAAAAGCCAGCCAGTATCAGCTCCTACGAAGGTATCATTCTGGCTTGATAAGGTGCCGCGACCTGCGTTGATGCCAACCATAGTGCTATAATTCGCATTGGTCGAGCTTGCCATTGCAAAGGAACCGACTACCAAATTCCCGAGTCCGTTAGGTACTATGCCTGGAGATTCGAGCCCGATAACTAAATTGTCTCCATTGCCGGGAGAATTGGAACTCCATAAAATATTATTACCACCGATTTGATAGGCCGTTTCAGAGCCGATATTCATTCCGTTAGTGAAAGTTGGCGCGAGATCGGAATACTGCGCAAATGTGGGCGCGCCAGTGATATCGCTCCAGTTTAAACCAGTGAGGCCGCTGCCATTGCCGCTAAATGTTCCGCCTAACGTCAATCCTGTCTGGTCATTCGTCACGACTACCATAGGATTGCTCGGTAATCCCAAATTGGTCAAAACCGACGAAGCTTCCGAGCTGGTGATCAGACTCAAGCCAAGCGAAGTCACCTCCATTCCCCCAATTGTTGGTATATTCAGGCTCGGCAAATAATTTCCCAGCAGGTCATAATTATTATACATGTTTAAATTTGTATAACCGGTAAACCATATTGTTGTTTCCTGATTGCTCGCAAGTAATGAGTCCACTGAGTTATCTGCAAACTCAAGGCCGGTAATGTCACTTGCGGTCATGATGAAAGCGCCGCTGGAACCCGAACCGCTGGTTTGTATGGTGTTTCCGATAATTTTGATATCACTTTGGGTGCCGCCTCCAAAATCAAAGGCGACAGAAGGGTAGTTATTCGTCCAGATTAAATCTATGTCGTTGAAAGCAATGGTAATATGGTCTTCATTTGTGCCGACCGTGTAGGGAGCTACGGCGTTCAAACAATTCAAGAAAAAGTTATGCGCAATGACCGTATTATAAAAACCACCTGTATCACAATGAATCTGTACCTGGCCTCCGCTGATATAGTTGCCCTCAACCAGGGTGTCTTGCACAAAGCCAAAGTTTATTGGATATACAGAAATAGGTTCCACCGGTGGAAAGAAAACGCAATTGTCTCTCATGACACCACTAATCATATTGGTAGGGCTTCCTCCAGCGAAGCTAATCCCATCAACGGTTCCGCCAAGATAGTTTGAGACCACACATTCTTCGATGATATTTCCCTCGCTCTCCGATAAATTGTAATTTTCCAATCCGATAGCAATAGCTTCCTCGATCCCATAGTTGTTAATGACTTTGACCCTCCTTATGGCGTTTTCAGCTCCCTCTATGCTAACCCCGTTATGGCCAATACTCGGTGGATCGCTGTTGGCATCGGCCGTTAGGTCTGAAATTTCGACATTTTCACAATCGCCGAAGTTATAATTATTCAAAACCGAGAGTCCATCGTGCGCCGAACTATCCAATTGAATGATGGTCACATCTATCCCACTGCCAACTATTTTGTCTCCTGTCTTCACCCACCCTGGGTCACCCCAATATATATATTCGTGGAACACCCCGGGAAGCAAATGTATCACCGAGTTAGGTGGCAGTGCATACACATTCGTCGTGAAATTGTCTTCGGTGGAACCGTCCAGCGGACTGTCAAGTGTTCCACCGCTGGCGGGATATATGTTGCCTGTGGCATTAGTGGAAATCCAAAATTCGTTGGAATACTGAATCTGTGCGGTCGCAGTGAGCGTGAACAATACGCCTGTTAATACGACGATTTTCGATAAAATATTTTTCATAGGCTTTTTTGGTCGAAGAGTGTTGTTACATTTCGTCGGCCAAAATAGGCGCAGTTCAAATTTCTGAACAGGTAGCGAAACGGTTACGGTAACGGTTTCGTTACCCAGATGGTTTTCCAAAATGATGAGCCGTGGCAGAAAATCTGCTTCCGCCTCGGCGGCGACTTTAATCGTTGCGATTATTTAGCCAAATGCGAATGGCTTCCGAACGGTTGCTGACACGAAGCTTCCTGAAAATATTATGCTGGTGTTTATGAACCGCCGCGTAACTGATCACGAGTTTTTGAGAGATCTCTTTGTATAACAGGCCGTCCGCAAGCCCTGTCAAAACTTCCTGTTCACGCGGGCTAAGGAATAAATTTCTTTTAGAAGTTTTCGCGGAATGGTCCTCACCCTTTATCTGAGGGTCTTTAGTTTGGCTGAGTGACGCAAACCGTAAAGTCGCCAGAAGCTGATCTCCTTCAAAGGGTTTTAGGAGGTAAGCGGCGGCCCCAGCCTGCAAGGAAGCGCCGACCAAACTCGAATCGTGCGTCCCGGTCACGATGATTATTGTCATATTGGGCATAATACGCCTCAGCCGCCGTGTGCATTCAATGCCGTTCATGCCGGGCAGACGGATATCCATGACCGTCAAATCAGGCCTTAAGCGGGGTATACCGGCAAGGGCTTCGGAGCCATTTGAGAAACTTCCAGCGAAACTAAAATTCTCGGTGGATTGCAGGATGTCTTGGAAGCAAAGCCGGGTGCTTTCATCGTCGTCCACTATGGCGACCTGGGCGCAGGAATCAATTGTTGTGATTTTTGCCATAACCTCGCTTTTTCATGACAACGCCTGTCTTCAGTTTTACCGTAGTTATTGTATATAAAACATCAGCTAATTACAACCTCTTTCTGGCCATTGGCCCAAATGTAAGATTGCAGCGCTTTGGACATTCGAATTCGGCGCTTGTTAATGCCGATGGTCGGCTGGCCAGGTTACGAATGGGTAACGCTCTACATTGTTGATACGAAAAGCGTTGCTTTTGGTCGCAGCGATGGATAAATCGTCGTCAAGTGAAAGGTAAAGACGGAAAATACAAATATAAAGCTCCGAATGGAAAAATGGTTTCGAGTCAGCGAATGATGCAGATACGCAATCAGGAAAAGAAATTATGTATCATTTGTTCCAAGCCTCGCTGTTCCCCCTCCAGGAGCTATTGCAGCTTTCACTTAAGGCGTAGCCGGGCGCGAATCCGCGGCCTTTACAGAAAGAAAGTAGGCATTCCTATTGACGCGCCTTTATTTTCTCATCATTCCGGGCGTCCAAAATCTTCCTAAAGTCGCTGTTCGCAATTGAATGTACGGCATTTGTCCCACCCCTTCGCCTGGGGGCGACGGAAGCCATCGCGATTGTCGAATCCGCGCACTGTGCACACACGCGGCTCACATGGAAATGGGCCTCTAAATGCCACACGCCTACGCTCCCAAACCACATTCGACTTTGTCCGACACTCAAAAGATCGATCTGGTCCGGGTGGCGGTCTTCGGCACAATCGCAGGAGAAACTAACGGACATGCATAATCGCTTCAGAAAACAACAACCGTCTTTGCCCATCACCTGCCACCCCGCTTGGCGTTCCGCCATTCAGCAGCTCGAT
>Ga0206855_10198_pt1 | contig 17892 bp, 19 predicted proteins | sample Alteio_BWOrgCont_51_FD_152637 | JGI IMG/M metagenome (GOLD analysis project Ga0206855, IMG submission 152637) | Enriched cells from forest soil in Barre Woods Harvard Forest LTER site, Petersham, Massachusetts, United States -... | ecosystem: Environmental > Terrestrial > Soil > Temperate forest >...
ATTTCCAAAAGCGTCCCGCAGATCTAGGTTTCCCCAGTTAACGTAATCCAGTGAAAAAGCCAGTCCACCCAAATCGCCTGAAGGGAATCCTACAGCCAAAATCTCCTGAAAAGTTCCAGCTAGGTAACTGTTATGGTTCAATTCGATATCAGGGGTTTTTAAACCAGAAAGACCAGCGGGATTAAAAAACAGGGCGGAGGTATCATCGGCTACTCCGACAAAGGCCGAACCTAGACCGATATCACGGGCTGAACCTTCCAGATTTTCAAGTGGATCCGCCAGGCTAGCCGCTTCCGTTACTGTTTGAGCCCAAAGTAGACAATCGGGGGTAACCATCATCATTAAAAAAAACAAACCGAGAAGAGGACATAACCTTTTCAAAAAATAAAAAAATCTCATGTGTTTTATTCTAGCAGTGAATCGTTTTTCTCGATCTTGGGAAAGAAAAAACTTTTAGCGCTTCAAGCCTTTATTTCCCCGAAAAGGAACAAAGATCGTGACGAACCTATTCAATACTCACATTTTTTGACATTTCAGTCGTTCCCGATTGGACCTGAATGCGGTAATTTCCCACGGGAGCTTGGACGCCGTTCGAGAGAAGCCCATCCCAATGAACAGACCATTTCCCTGACGGAAGGACTCCATGATAAAGGTCCCGAATTTTCTGATCTTTCGGATCGAAGATACAAATTTGAACCGGCGCCGGTTTATCCAGTTCCACGACCACGCTCAGCCGGTTTCCCTCAATCGAATTGTCTCCCAATCTTTGAGGAACCTCAATTGGCGGCGGCGCTAAAACAGCCGAATTTTGAGAAACTTCAGCCGCCATTGGTTTTTGCGGAAGCGAGACCGACAGAGTCGGCGCCGTCAATTCCGAATGGGGCCTCATCCACCAGGCAAGAGAAACCAATACCAATCCCACCAAAGTTGAAAACCCTAAAATCGAACCAAGCCAGGACGTCGGAGAAACCGAAATAGGCGAACGAAAATTCTGTGGAATTTTAGGTTCGGACAAACCTAATGACAGATACTCCAGGTGAAGCATCTCCCCAAAACGCGATGACGCTTCAGGAGACTTCTCCAAAAGCTCTTCCAAGCTCTGAGACTCAGTCTCAGTCAGGTTCCTTTTAAAAAACTCTTCCGCTAGATTAATCATTTCCATCCTTCATCGATCATTCGTTTCACTAATTCTCTCAAATCGGCGGTACAGCGCGCCAACCGGGACATCACAGTTCCTATGGGAACTTTCAAGACCCGAGCGATCTCAATGTAACTGGCTCCCGACTTGCTTCTTAATTCCAAAATCTGCCGGCAGGGGCCGCCCATTTTTTCTACCGCGTTGCGGACAATTTCCGTTTCTTCTTTCCGGTCTTCGATCCTCGAATGTTGGTCCGCAGTTTCCATAGCCCGAACCCGCAATAACCCTTCCAACGATTCTTGCTCCTGCGCCACTAGACGGCTCTTCCGGCGAAACTGCCGGTAGCATTGATGAATACAAATCTGCGTCAGCCATGTGTTTAAGCTCGATCGAAACTCAAACTGTGATAGCTTTTGAAACGCCGTTAAAAAAACTTCCTGGAGAATATCCTCAATTTCCGAATCGTTTTTCCCCATCATATAAACGCAAAAACTATAAAGTTTTTGCCGATGGGCTTGATAGAGATCAAATTTAGCCCGCTCGTCGCCCTTGAGGACTTTTTCGACCAGTTTCCGCTCGTCCAAAGAAGCCCCTATCTCTTATTAGTGCCGTCCCGTGGAAATATATTCCCGAAACCGGCAAAACAGTCTTAAAAAATGAAATGAACTTCAGCAGGGCACTCCAAAAAATTGATAAAAAGGGTTAAAAGCCTGGAAAAAAGCCCAAATGAAGAAAAATGGTTTGAGGCCAAAACCATGAAAAATTGTTACTTCAGCAAAACCCTGCCAACGGCTTCTTTCCATCCATTCCACAAATGCTGGCGGGTCGTGTCTTTCATCCCGGGACTAAATACTTGATCAACTCGCCGGATCTTTTGAATTTCAGAGCTATTTTTCCAATAGCCAATCTGCAGTCCAGCGAGAAAAGCGGCGCCAATGGCGGTGGTTTCGACCATCTTGGGACGGTTAATTCTAGCCTTGAGAATGTCCGCCTGAAACTGCATGAGCAGATTATTTTTGCAGGCTCCGCCATCCACCCGAAGTTCTTTGAGTTTTAAATGAGAATCTTTAAGCATAGCGTCCACCAGGTCTTTGGTTTGATAGGCCAGCGATTCCAGCGTGGCACGAACCACATGTTCTTTAGTAGTTCCACGGGTTAACCCGACCAAAGCTCCCCGGGCGTGTCCATCCCAGTAAGGCGCGCCCAGGCCCACAAAGGCTGGAACCAAATAAACCCCGCCCGTATCCGTCACTTTCATTGCCACCGCTTCAGATTCGGGCGAAGATTTAATCAACCCCAAACCGTCCCGGATCCATTGAATGGCAGCGCCGCCGATAAAAACAGAACCTTCCAGGGCGTAAACCGGCTGACCCTTGCCGTCGCAGGCCAGGGTCGTCAAAAGTTTATTCTTGGAAATCACGTGTTTCTTACCCACATTCAAAAGTAAGAAACAGCCGGTCCCGTAAGTGTTTTTCAAAGTTCCCGGTTCATGACAGCCTTGGCCAAAGAGAGCGGCCTGCTGATCGCCCGCCATGCCGGTTATGGGGATACCGCCGCCCAAATAACTTTTGGGGGAAGTGGTGCCGAATAAACTGGCTGAAGCCTGCGCTCTGGGTAAAAGCGATTCGGTCACATGAAGGATTTTTAAAAGCTGGGAATCCCACTGCTTGGTCTTAATGTTAAAGAGAAGCGTGCGGGAAGCGTTGGAATAATCGGTGGTGTGGGATTGGCCGTTTGTTAGATTCCACAAAAGCCATGTGTCGATCGTTCCAAAGGCCAATTCCCCTTGAGCGGCCTTTTTAGCGGCGCCAGGAATATTTTGAAGAAGCCACTCCACCTTGGTGCCGGAAAAATAAGCGTCAATCACCAACCCCGTCTTGTTTAAAAATAACTTTTCTTTGCCCTGCGTTTTTAACTGATCACAGCGGTGGGCGGTGCGGCGGCATTGCCAGACAATCGCTTTATGAATGGGCTTTCCTGTTTTACGGTCCCAAATAACCGTAGTTTCCCGCTGATTCGTAATCCCTATGGCCGCGATTTGAGAAGGTTTAATCCCGGCGGACTTCAGGGCCTTTTTGCCGGTTTCTTCAACAGTGCGTTGAATTTCTAAAGCATCATGCTCCACCCAACCGGGTTTGGGAAAATATTGGGTAAATTCCTGATAAGCGCTTCCCACCACTTTACCCGAGTGATCAAAAAGATAGGTTCGGGTACCTGTAGTTCCCTGGTCAATCGCAAGAATCAGTTTTGCCATAATCCGCTCCAGGTTTGAACATCGCTCACATCCAGTTTTTGATTCGAAATCAAAATCAAATCGTCTCCGTACTTCACTGGATACCAGACGGTAACGGCTTTTTGAATTTCAGCCAAATCTTCACGATGCGCCACACAAAGAACTGTTTGGTTTACCGAAAACTCTTTTTGAATATCGGCCACATCTTGATAAAGAGGCTCAGCGGCGTGATTGGAGAAAAACAATAGCGCATTGTTAAGCCCAAAATACTCTTCCCGCAAAGCGATCAACCTGTCACCGCTATCCGCGAAATGCTTCACATAAGGGGCGATAATTCGAGTGTCTTTTTCACGATCTTTATCCAAAGCCATTGGCAAAACATTGAGCAGCACAATAGCGGCTAACCCCATGGACACTATGCTTTTAAGCAGCTTTTCACGGTTTTCAGGTAAATCTATCCACTGATAAAGCCCGTAAGCTGCCACCAAAGCCAGTGTGGGTAAAGACTGCATGAGATACCAAATATATCGGGTCTTCATACAGCTCATAACAATCAAAACGGTTAAAGACCAGAGCAAGAGTAGAAGAGTAGTTTCCCTGTCCTTTAAATCTCCCCGAATAATCTGAAACAATCCGTAAATTGCCGCGGGTATCCAGGGCCAATAAAAGGTGAAAAGGTCTTTAATGAACCCCAGATGGTCGTACCAGGCCTCAGGCCTGTCGTCCGAAACTTTTCCCAAAATAATAAACTTCAAGTGAGTGTTAATGAAATCCTGGCCGCCTACCACATATTGGCTGGCGACCCAAGCCGCGCTGATGCCAATCGCCGTCAGTACGCCACCCCAGAAATGTAAATTGAGAAATATTCTCCATCGGCCAGCCAGGATCAGAAACAAAAAGGTAATCAATAGCGGGAAAACACCCAAAGCGCTTTTGGTTAAGACAGCCAACCCAATCGATAGACCCCATAGCCAGAAATATTTTGGATTTTTGCGCAGTGCCAGCACTAAAGCGGCCAGGGACAGAGTGACAAAAAAAGCCAGAGTCACATCCAACATGGAGTGCCTAGCGTATTTGAAAAAAGGATAGGTGGTAGCCAATATGAAAGCGGCTAAAAAACCATGAGTCGCGTCAAAAAGAATTTTACCCAGGTAATAAATGAGAAAGACAGTCAAAAAACCCATCAACGCCGAGGGAAATTTGGCCGCGTAAACGCTCAGGCCAAAAACTTCATAAGAAAGAGCCACCAGCCACATAAATAAGGGAGCGTTGTGATAAGCCGCTGCTCCGTTGTAATGTAGAATCATCCAATTCCCGGTTTTTAATATTTCTTTGGCCTCCTCGGCGTAAAAACAGTCGTCATAATTGGCCAAACCGTTTAAACCAAGTTTCGTGAAAAAAACTGTCAGCGAAAAAAGAATTAAAAATAAAAGCCGGAAATTTTCATTAAGAGCCAATTCACTGAAAGTCAATTTCTTTTTCAAAAAAGTCCCTTTAATTTAGCGAGAAAATATTAAAACGAATAATTCTTAATTTGGTTAAACGAAATTGCAGAGCCGTCCATAAACAACCCAGACCATATATGAAGCTCCGGACAAAATTGATCGAAGAAGCTTCCGGAAAATATTTGGCGGGGCAGGTGATTTCAGCGATTTTGAAACCAAAAAAGTGAACTTGCGAGATCATTTGATTATCAAATACAAAATCATCCGAATTCTTTTCCATCGGCACCGTTTCTAAAACCTTCCGGGTAAAGGCGCGGTAACCTGTGTGATATTCGGATATTTTTGCGCCCATCAACATGTTTTGAATCAGGGTCAAAATCCGGTTGCTAATGTATTTATAGAAAGGCATACCGCCTGCCAAAGCCTGACCGCCCAAAATACGTGAACCCAAAACAACATCATACAGCCCCGACTCCAGCATATAAGCCATTGGCGCGATCAGCTTGGGAGAATACTGATAATCCGGATGGAGCATGATGATGATATCCGCGCCTGATTGGAGCGCCGCTTTGTAACAGGTTTTCTGGTTGCCGCCGTAACCCCGGTTCTTGTCGTGAACGAACGTCTTAATCTTTAGTTTTTTTGCCACTTTGATCGTCGCGTCATTACTGGCGTCATCCACCAGAATCACTTCATCCACAATATCTTTGGGGATCTCGGCATAAGTATCTTTGAGAGTTTTTTCGGCGTTATAAGCCGGCATTACCACAACGATTTTCTTTTTCCGGATCACTGAAAGCCTTTCAGGCTAATCGCTTTTGATCATTCTCAGAACTACCAATAACAATACCGCTCCGCCCACTGATACCCCAATATCAGCCAAAAACCCTCCAAACACATAAATATGAAAAGCTTTTAAAATGGTATTCGCCAAAAGAGAACCTATAACCCCAATAATCAGGTCTAATATCAGGCCATAGCCTTTACCCCGAACAATTATTCCAGCCAACCAGCCAACGATGATCCCACAAACAATTTGAATAATAAAATGAATGAGCATAAAGGTTCCTATTGAGTGAACTTGGAAAACAACATCATTATAAACTTGGTTGAACTCTGGAATGAACAAAAAGGACTAACAAAACCGTCAAATAAAAAACCCGTTCTACCGCGCAGAACTGGATTAGCCATCTTAATTGAAATTATCGGGTAGTTTTTAAAACCTGACTGTGAACCAAACCATTACTGGAAATGCAGGTTCCGCCATAAATGGTTTTCTCACCTTTAATGTCGGTAAAAATTCCGCCGGCTTCTTCCACGCAAATTTTAGCGGATGCCACGTCATAGGGTTGTACCACCGGATCCAAATTAGCTTCCACCATTCCCTGACAAACCAGGGCATGGCCAAAACTGTCTCCGAAAGAACGGTCATCGTAAGCGGATTTAACTAAATTAATAAATTTCTTTCCGTAAGAGGCGGAGGCAATTCGGCGAATACCCCCATAGGTAATGGTGCCATCTTGAATTTTTTTGATTTTCGAAACATAAACCCGTTTACCGTTGGCGTAGCAGCCCAAACCCTTGCCCGCCCAAAGAGTTAAATTAATGGCAGGATGATGCATAACTCCCGCTACCACTTCCCCATTATATTCCAGCCCCAAAAGGGTTCCCCAGAAAGGAATCCCCCGAATAAACTGACGGGTGCCGTCCACAGGGTCAATCCACCATTTGTAGTCGGGAGAAAGTTTTTTATCCCAGCCGAACTCCTCGCCGCACAATTGATGATGGGGAAAAGCTTTCGATAAAACACGGCGAATGACCACTTCACCTTCACGGTCCGCGCGGGTCACCGGAGTACGGTCAATCTTCTTAATAATTTTGACGTCTTTTCTAAAATACCTGAGGGATCTTTGACCGCCTTGGTGCGCCGCTAACCAGGCGACTGACAGAAAATGCTTCAGTTCGGACTTTGATGGATAAGTTTTCATGGGCGCATTTTACAGAGGAGTCCTGACAGGTAAAACAAAAAAGGCGCCCGCAGGCGCCTTTTCGTTGGAACTTTGAGCAACATTACATCATCTCAAAACCCGTGAGTTTAATCGGCTTTTTACCGTCTTTATCGACCACAAAGGCTTTCTTGGGATGAATCAAGTTGTCTCCGTAGGCTTCGCCCTTAATTTCAACCGTTTCACCTACCATATCGGCAAAGGCTTTTGCCGGAAAGATGAGAATATAAACTTTATCGTCCACTAACACTCCGGCCGGAATTCCTGAATTAAGACAATCTTTACCGCAAGCTTTCATCCCATCGTGATCGTCACCCTTCTGTCCTTCCTCAAAATAACAGGAGGTGTCCACCAAAGTTCCCCGGACCGTAATAGTTTTACCCTTCGAGTCCGAATCCTTAGCCGCAGCGTCATCCGCGAAAGTTTGACCTACCGCCAGCGCCGACAAAACTAAAACCATCAGTATTTTTTTCAAACTGTTTCTCCTTAGTTTAATGATGCTATTGTTACTCCAACATTTAAGGGTTTTCAAGTTAACCGGTTAATTTCATTTTCAGCTAATGGAAACTCGGTTAAAAGTTTCTCTTTTTCGCCAAACACAAAATCAGCAAAATCAAAACCGGGTGCCACCGTAGTACCCATTAGTCCAAATGAACCGCCTTCATTTAAGTAGCCGCCAAACCACGTTCCCGCTTTCACCAAAAGCTGAAGCTGTTGTCCATTCTCGATGTCTTGGCCCAAAACTACCTTTTCAACCACGCCGTTTTCACGAAGCAGTACCCAAGTTACGGAATTTCCCAAATAGAAATGAAACATTTCATCATGTTTAAGGGCATGAAATTTTGAGACGGCTCCCGGAACCAGCATGTAATAAATGCCGGTGGAATAAACCCGATCCAGACCCGGGATTTTATTTTCACTGCGGTAGGTTTCCCGATAAAACCCGCCCTCAGGATGGGGCTGCAACTGGAGTAATTGGATAATCTCATCAGCGGTCATAAACACTCCCAATAAAAAAGGGGAAATGGCCAAAGCCATTTCCCCTGAAAATTCTAACTTTATTGAATACCCAAAAGCTCCACATCAAACACTAAAGTGGCGTTCGGCGGAATTACATTGCCAGCGCCGCGTTCTCCATAACCTAAATTAGATGGAATGGTTAATTTGCGTTTTTCCCCGACCTTCATTCCGGCAACGCCTTCATCCCAGCCTTTGATCACTTGACCTGCCCCTAACGCAAAGCTGAAGGGTTGTCCCCGATCCACTGAACTATCAAACTTAGTTCCATCGGTCAGCCAGCCAGTGTAATGAACCGAAACTGTTTGTCCTGGTGTGGCTACCGGACCATTTCCTTGACGCAAAACCTCGTACTTTAAGCCATCCGCAGTTGTCACTACATTACTGGTGGCCGGAGCGCCTGCCACAGGACTGGCAGCCGCAGCTGGCGCCGGAGCCGCTGATTGAGTTTCTTGTTCTTTCTTCGCGCAAGCTGTCACCGCAAAAGCCACAACGGCCAAAACCACTAAACCCAGAATAATAAAGCGATGAGACATTGAAACCTCCGAATGAAGAGTAAGAAGCGGTGAAAGTATAACCGAAGAAAAGATTGGTTTCACCAGGTCGATAAATGAGGGGCAAAAAAAAGAAACCCCATCCCATAGATCTTCTGGGATGGGGTTTCTTTAAACGCTTTTTTTATTCCCGAGAAACTCGAATGTTATTGGTTACTTCGCGAACGCCGCCCATCCCTTGTATTTCCTGGGATATTTGCCGCTTCGTGCCAAAATCATCCACAATACCCGAAACAGTCACATGCCCTCCGCTGACATGGACACGAATTCCCTCTCCCAAACGGCGAACGGTACGGCTGATATTGTTTTCTAATTCTACATCTTTAGGATCTGATTGAGGCTGAAACGATTCTTCCATATCCACCCTCCATAAGGCTTTTTTAATGACCTTAATCTTAGATTACCCCTATGTTTGAACTTTTACAATCAAACCCAGCTTTCCTCTAATCTTTTGGAGCAAATGTCTTTCCAATTTCATCGATCTGTTCCCGGCTTAACCCCTGCGGAGTTTGGCCGGTTTGCTTGCAAAGCAGGTATAAAATAGCCGCCTTGTTCATGGCGTCTATCAAATCAAAAGCTTCAATAGCATTTTTGCCCACCGCCAAAACGCCGTGCTTTTCCCACATGACTACTTTATGTTTGCGCTCTAACGCCTTAACTGTTTCTTCAGCCAGTTCTTGGGAAGCCGTTAACCGATAGGGTACCCAGCCAATACCGCGCGGCACATAGATTTTGGCTTCCGGAATCATGCTCCACAGAGCGTAATTCAACTTTTCTTCGCCGGCGGTTTCGGGCAAGTGCGTTAACGCGATAAGTTCATTGGGATGGGTATGAAGTACTACTTTTTCCTTCGCGCCGCTTTGATGAAGTGAATTCTGCATGAGAAGATGCGACGGCAATTCAGAGGTCGGCTTAAACCCTTCCCTTTTTCCGCCCCACAATAAATGAAAGCCATTAGCGTCACGTGAAATTTGGAGGATGCATAAACACTCGGAGGAATACTTTTGAATATCCCGATAGCGGGTTCCTGTACCGGTGACCAAATAGCTTCGGCCCGCGAACTCGGGTAAAAGCCCCGTCGCGGGTTTTATAGGAAATTTTTTCAAGTTGGCCGGTGTAATAGAAATATGGTCGGTGATATCCACTGAAAGATTGCCGGCGTTTTTTTCCGCCCATCCCTTTTGCCAAAGGTACTGGCCCACTTCCCCCACTTCATGAATAACTTGATGAACGCTTTTAGAAAGGGTAATGGGCATAGATCCTCCGAAGTTAATTGCCATAATTATAATCATTTTTTTCGTTCTAGCTGGTCAAGTTGACACTCCTCGAAGCCATCCATAAGATGCTGTCTTCATTTCGCACCAAGGAATCTGTATGGAAAACGCTCTTCACGTTGAAAATCTCGCCAAAAGTTATAAACGCCGTGTTCGAAAACCCGGCCTGGCGGGAGCCTTTCAAAGTATGTTTTCGGCAAAAACAGAGGAATTTCACGCGGTCAAAGGCATTTCTTTTTCGATCAAGCGCGGCGAGAAAGTCGGCCTCATCGGCGAAAACGGCGCGGGCAAATCCACCACGCTTAAAATGCTCACCGGCATCATTGTTCCTACGGGCGGCCAGCTGGAAGTTTTGGGTTTAGTGCCCTGGCAAAAACGCCGCCAGTTAGCCCTCAACATCGGGGTGGTCTTTGGTCAAAGACCCCAGCTTTTATGGGATATTCCAGTCCGGGAAACTTTTCGTCTTTTAAAAGACATGTACCACATCCCCAATAATGTGTTCGAGATCACCTATCCCGAAGCGGTCAAACGACTGGACCTGGAACCGCTTTTAAGCACCCCCGTGCGGCTTCTTTCCTTAGGCCAGAGAATGCGCTGCGATCTGGCAGCTTCCCTCTTGCACGCACCCGCCGTAGCTTTTTTGGATGAACCTACGATTGGACTAGACCTTACGGTTAAAGAACAGGTGCGCGAATATATTCGGGATATGCAAAATCGGTTTGGAACCACTTTGCTGATCACCACTCATGATTTGAAAGATATTACGGAAGTCTGCGACAGGCTTCTTTTGCTGGATAAGGGGAAATTGCTTTTCGATGGTTCTTTGAAAGCTTTTGAAAAACGTTTTGCCAACGAAAGCCGCATTGTGGCTGAGCTGCACCGACCTGCCACTCCCGCTTCCTTGAAAAAACTTGCGGCGGAAATTAAGCGTTACGGCGGTTCCATTACTCTTTCGGAAGGTCATCGTTTGATATTGGAGTACCGCAAAGCGGGCGCCGCGCCAGCTTTGACCCAGATTTTATTGAAGCGCCAAAAAGTCGTCGATTTGACGCTGGAAAAAACCGACATCGATACCATCGTGACAAGGATTTACCGGAAACCCGTCGGCGAAAAAATGAAGCCATGAGACCGCTTCAGGCACCCCTTACACTTCTTGGCAATTTTCAAAGCTACGCTTCTTACTTTGTGCGCTGCCTCAAGGCCAGCTTCGCCTACCGGGCCGCCACCATTACCAATCTGCTGACAGCGGCGGTCAGCTATTCGATTACGATCATGATTTGGCGGCAGGTCTATTCGCAAAACCCCAACCTGCTCATTCCCAGCGATCAAATGTACGTTTATCTGCTTTTAGCCGGCTGCGTCAACTATGCCATGATTATGAATATTGAGTTTCGTATCAGCCAAAGAATCCGGAACGGCTTAGTGGCTACCGACCTTCTCAAGCCTGTCGACTTTCAAATCGCACAGGGTATTCAAGCCATCAGCGACGGATTCTTCAACGGCTCCATGGGTATCATGGTTTTTCTATGCGGCTTTTTTGTGTTTGGAATTCGTATGCTTCCACCCGACTTTCTGTGCTTTTGCCTTTTTATTATTAGTTTTCTTTTAGGGTTTACGGTGATGTACGGGGTTTGTTTTGTTTTCGTTCAGGGCGCTTTCTACACTTATAGCGGTTACGGCATCATGGCTTCCCGCAACGCCTTACAACTGACCTTTTCGGGCGTTTCGGCTCCCCTGGCTTTTTATCCGCCGCTTCTCAAAACCATCGCGGATTGGCTGCCTTTCAAACACATCATCTATACGCCTATTTCCATTTATATGGGTTGGGCTAAAGACACAGATGCCTGTCGCTTAATTCTTCAACAAGCCGGCTGGGCGGTGTTTCTATTTATTTTGGGCAAGATCATTATGAAACACGCCTTAAAGCAGCTTGAAGTTCAGGGAGGTTGACCATGCGGGAAAACATTAAACTCTATTTAACCGCTTTCAACACGGCTCTTCAGGCCAAATTTGAATACCGTGTGGATTTTTTTGTGGGTGTTCTCACGTCTTGTATGCTTCAGCTCTCGTCTTTATTCTTTCTTTGGGTTGTTTTTCATCAAACCCCGAGTATTAACGGATGGATGCCTAATCAGGTGATTTTGCTTTTCGGCATGACCGCCGCCGCACTGGGTCTTTCGGAGCTTTTTTTCAATCACATCTGGTTTGTCCCCGCTTACATTGTTCAGGGCGACCTGGACCGCCTTTTAACTTACCCGGTAAACTCCCTTTATTTTCTTCTGATTACCCGGCCCGAACTTCATGCTTTTGGGAATCTGGCCACCGGCGCCCTATTGACTTCCTACGCCTTAATTCATTTAAACGCCCCCTGGTACGCTTGGGTTCTCTTCCCGCTATTCGCCGTGAGCGGCTGCCTGATTTACACCGCGGCATTGGTAATTGCGGCTTCTCTTTCTTTTAAATTTGTCGGACCCACTTCGATCAATTTGTTCGTTACGAACATTCTGTTGAACGCCACCCGCTATCCGTTGAGTATCTATCCCCAAGTCGTTCAAATCGTCCTTTTAGTATTGGTTCCCTATGGAGCCTTCCACTACCTGCCCGCCAGTTTGCTTTTAGGAAAAGACCTGAATCTATGGATAATCCTGGTCACGCCTTTGGCAGCCTTGTTTTTCTTTTGGGAAGCCGGATGGTTTTGGCGCTGGGGTCTAAACCAGTACGAAAGCACTGGTTCTTGAGAAGATAAGTAAAATTTGAACGGTTGTTTAGCGGTAAATTTCGGGACGGAAGAAAAACCGGCGTTGAATGACCTGTTTGATTTTCGGAATATGTTTCTTGGCTTCTTTTTCCCCTATGGCGATCATTTCTTTACCCATACTAAAATCAAAAAGATCAAACTTGGTCATATCCGGCTCGATGATGATATCCGCTTCTTCCCGCCAGGAAGATTCTTCCTGGACAAAGAAATACCAAACCCGCATGAGAATTTGAAATACGTTAGACGCCGGCGGGAATATCTGATGATGGCCGAACAGGTTGACCGCGATAACCACATCCGCTCCCAGACCTTTTAAAGCTTTCACCGGGACATTCTCAGCCATCCCGCCGTCCGCCAATTGATGTCCTTCCAGTTCCACCGGTGTATAAACTCCCGGTATGGAGCAGGACGCACGCACCGCTTTATCCAGAGGTCCGTTGGTAAAAATAATCTCTTCCCCTGAGCACAGATCCGTCGTAACTACCGCCAGGGGTTTTTTCAGCTGGGCGAAGTTTTCAACTTTTAAAAATTTGTGGATATATTCCTCGATGGGACCCGAAGAAACCAACCCCTTGCGGGAAGGTCGAAAAGAGAACAACTGGCCCCAGCCTGTCTGGATACCGATTTCCTCAATGCGTGAAACCGATAGACCCGAAGCGTAGGCCGCCGCGATAATCGCCCCCGCGCTGGTACCGGCGACGCAATCCACATGAATATCCGCTTCTTCCAGAGCTTTGAGGACCCCGATTTGCGCTACACCATAAGCCACGCCGCCGCACAGAGCCAAACCAACCTTATATTTGTTTTCTGAGGCGATTTTTTTCAGCTGGCTCAGGGTGTAAAAATTAGGGGCGGCCTTGCGGTTCTTGGGGGACATGGCCTTTTCTCACAAATCCGTAAATTGCGGCTGGCGTTTTTCCACGAAAGCCTTTACGCCTTCTTTCATATCCGGTGATTTACAGCAGGCGCCAAAACCCTCGAGTTCAACCTTTAACCCCTCTTCCAGAGTCAATTGATCCAATCCCTGATAAACCGCCTTCAGCGTCTGGGCAATCCCCACCGCGGGTTTCATGGCGATTTTCTTGGCCATGCCCTGGGCCTGACGCAGCACTTCAGCTTCCGGAACCACATGGTTTACCAATCCCAAAGTTTTAGCGTCTTGAGGGGGAATATTGTCGCCGGTGAGTATCCACTCCAGCGCCTTGCCTGTTCCCACCAGGCGGGATAACCGTTGGGTGCCGCCAAAACCGGGGATAATGCCCAGATTAATTTCCGGCTGGCCCAGTTTGGCGTGGTCCGACGCGATACGGATATGACAGGCCATCGCCAGTTCCATTCCGCCGCCCAGACAAACTCCGTTAATGGCGGCAATAACCGGCTTTTTCAATCGTTCGATTTTTGTGAAAATTTTCTGGCCAAACCCCGCGGCTTTTTTGCCGTCTTCTTCGGATTGAATCTGAGAAAATTCTTTAATATCGGCCCCGGCGATGAAAACAGGTCCCACACCGGTCAGGATAATCACTTTCACATCTTTAGTAGCTTCCAGTTCTCCGATCATCGCTTCCAGTTCTTTCAAAACTTCCTGTGAAAGAGCGTTAACTGGCGGATGATTAATAGTGACTGTGGCGACCTTGCTATCGACGGCTACGCTTAAAAACTGTCCCATTATTTTCTCCTCGAATTAATAGTTAAAGAAACCGCGCTTCGTTTTTTGACCCAGATAATTGGCGGAAACCATGCGTTTCAGAATCGGTGCCGGCCAAAAGCGGGGGCCTAATTGCTTTGAAAATTCTTTCAATTTTTCAACCACCACATCAATCCCTATAGCGTCGGCGGTATGCAAAGGTCCGCCTTTATCCTGCGGATAACCTGTACCCGCCAGCATAGCGAGGTCGATATCCGAAGGAGAAGCCACATTTTCTTCCAAACAAAAGGCCGCTTCGTTGATCATTTGAAACACCAGCCGTTCGGGTGAAAAGGGGGTGCCTTTGATTCCCGTTTTGGCCTGAATCGCGTCTACCACTGGTTTCAAATCGCTTGCTTTCGACTCGTCATAAACGTAAAAGCCTATACCGTTCTTAACGCCCAGACGGTTGTTTTTGTGCATCTCGCCCAAAATTTCAGCGGCTTTCATGCGGGGTCCAAACGAATCATAAAGAATCATGGAAACATCCGCGCATACATCTAGTCCCAGCATATCTAAAAGAGCAAAGGGTCCCATAGGCATGCCAAAAGCGCGCATGGCCTTATCAATTTCATCAGCCGGAGCGGAGCCTTCCTGAAAAGCGTAAGCCGCCTCATTGAGATACGGCAACAAAAGTCGGTTCACTAAAAAACCAGCGCATTCTTTAACACGAACCGGCATCTTGCGGAGCGATTCGACGAAAGCAACCGCGTCATCCACGGTTTCAGTAGAGGTTTGAAGGCCGGGAATGACTTCCACCAGTTTCATGACGGGTGCGGGATTAAAAAAGTGGATTCCAATAACTTTGTCAGACTTTTTGACCGCCGAGGCGATCTGGCTGATGGAAAGAGCGGAGGTATTGCTGGCCATAATGGCGGTTTCGGGCAGCACTTTTTCCAACTCTTGAAATACCTGATGTTTCACCTTCATATTTTCAAAAACCGCCTCAATCACCAGGTCACAGTCTTTAAAATCATCATACGAAGTGGTTCCGATGACCAACTTCATCTTTTGATCCATTTCGGAAGCCGTCATCTTGCCCTTGTCCACGCGGCCCTGGTAAACCTTGCGGACCATGGCCAATCCCTTGTCCACCCGCTCCTGATCCGTGTCTTTTAAAACTACCGGAAGGCCGGAAAAGGAAATAACCTGCGCGATACCGGCACCCATCGCCCCCGCGCCAACCACACCCGCCTTATAAATGAACATAACCGCCTCCGTTTTCACTTGGGGTATAAAGGCTCAACTCTTGAGACGAACTGTAAATTTGATTGTAAAGGGGTCTTCGAACAGGTACAAGAAGGATTCGATTTTAAAAAGAAAAAAGCCCCGGAACCAATCCAGAGCTTTGAAGAAGAACGAATTACTAAATTCGATGAGCAGGTTTAGATTTAGTAACCACTGGCCGGAGCGGCGGTAAATGTAACTGAACCATTAACCCCGTTGGAGCTAACCCCATAGTCAGTATAAATTCCATTATTTGATTCTAAAACCGATGTCGTTCCCGAAAAGGTCGTTAAATTTTCGATCAGAGAAATGATACCACCGCCAGAATTACCAATGGCCATAATACTTGTGCCCCCCATTGAACCTACGCCATTAGCGGTCAATAAACCCGTACCGGTGATCGTGCTGGCTTCTATCAGAATGGAACCTCCCGCCCCGCCCGCTCCTGGTTCAAGCGCGCAACCACAGCTACTACAACCGAGAATTCCATCCATGTCTATCGTTCCATTAATTACGGCGGGGGCCACTTGATTAGTCGTAGGATTGTAAACCACAATCCAGATCAAACCGCCACCCCAACCCGCCGGAGCAAAATTATTGTAGTTTCCCAAACAAGTTCCTCCGCCTAGGGGCTCTCCACCGCCGCTCCCCATTAAAACCGGATGAACAGGATCATCATTGGCGGGACCTCCCTTAACAACGCTTGTGTAATCGTAATGGTACGAGGGTAAAAGAAAACCGTATCCACCCGCTCCCCCATGTCCCGCTCCACTTGAAGTATAGCCAGACGAACTCATGGCAGATCCACCAGTTCCGGGACCATAATTACTGGGTTGTCCATAGCTGTTGTAAGTTACCGGTATTCCATTTGCGGCACAAAAGGTTACGTCGGATGTAGTATCACTAACGGATGACCAATAGCCTAATCCCCTGATCGTCGCGCCTCTACCCAGAGTAAAAGACTGAGCGAGAAGAGTAACCCCGCCGCCTAAAGTCACCAAAGCGCTGCCGCTGATGTTGACCGTATTAAAAACATAAGTCCCGCTTTGAACCATGGTTGTGCCCGAACTCATAATAAAATTAGCGCTGGTCACTGGAAAAGTAGGCGTGTAGGTCACCGTCGGCGTAAAAGTATTCGATGGAGTATTCGTCACAGTGCTGGTCGGCGTGTTTGTCTGTGAGCCCGTCGCGGTCGGTGTATTAGTCGCCAACAAAGCAGCTGTTGAGGTCGGCGTCGAGGTTAACGAACTTCCAGGAGAAAGAGGAACACTGATGCTTTTAGTACAGGCCCAGGGCAATAAACCCGTCAGCGACAAACCTAAAATCAGAAATAAGTTTAAATAGGATTTATTTCTCATAACGTTATCTTACTCTTCTAATAATAACTTCTAATGTTAAATCGTTTAATTCTCTCAAAACCTAAAAGTGCCTAATTTATGGCCAAAAAGTCTTAAAAGTTAAGGGATATTAGTTTTGAAACGGCTTTATTGACCTAATTGAGTAACCGTTTGAAGTTCGCTGTTGATAGCGGATATGACCCTGGCGTTTGTGTCAAAACCGCGTTGGGCAATAATCATGTTGGTTAATTCAACAGTCAAATCCACATTGGAACCTTCTAAGGTATCGCCTTCAATGGTTCCTAACCCGTTTTGGCCGGCCAGGCCAAGCTGTATCGCGCCGGAATTCATGGAAGCGGAATAATAATTACTGCCCGTATTGTTAAGGCCGTCAGGATTATTAACAGAGGCTAAAGCCACTTGAGCCAGATTCACTTTTTGACCATTAGAAAAAGATCCAACAATTTTTCCCGATTCGTCAAAATTAAGACTTTGCAAGGTTCCATCGGAATAGCCGTTCTGGGTAGCCGCAACATGGCTATCCGGCACATAGGTGTTCACTCCGTTGATAGTCTGATAAGTTCCCTGGGCATCACCCGTAAGTCCATCGCGCTGACCAACCCCAATTGCCCCAAAGGTTCCAAAATTCAAAGTAACTTGCGTGATTTCTGCCCCCGTACTCGGAATAGGTGATACGGGCAAAGGATTATTGGTCGGCGGAAGATAAATATGGGGAGAAGCCGGAAATCCGCCGGAGGGTGGAACTCCAAAAATATTACCGGGAGGAACACCAAAACCTCCGCCAGCCGAGGCTAGAGACCCATCCGTATTAAAATAAATAAGATCCCCTATTTCGATTTGTGCCAGGTGCCCTTCGTCATAACCGGAAAGAGGCGCCGTATCGCCTTCTAAAATTCCGGTCCCGCCTAACAAATTAGCCGTCGAAACCGCCTGCCCGCCCGTTGTGTCAAAGGCGTACCAGGCATAGGCCGCCTGACTGGGACCACCGGCGGTGTTGATCCCGCCCGCGCCTAAATCGTTTACTTGATAAAACTGAATGGTAACTTGCCTGGCCTGTCCATTGGAATCATAAACCGTCTCGCTTATTTGGGTTGCGGGCGGCAGCGGCGGCTGTTGCTCCCAGGCATAATTGCCTTGGTTCGCCGTAACCAAATTGAGGTCAATTCCAAAATCCACAATGGGCGACTGCGCCGCCGAA
>Ga0206855_10199_pt1 | contig 17882 bp, 15 predicted proteins | sample Alteio_BWOrgCont_51_FD_152637 | JGI IMG/M metagenome (GOLD analysis project Ga0206855, IMG submission 152637) | Enriched cells from forest soil in Barre Woods Harvard Forest LTER site, Petersham, Massachusetts, United States -... | ecosystem: Environmental > Terrestrial > Soil > Temperate forest >...
TTAAAACTCCAACTCGAAATGACTCAACGTCGCTTGCGCCAAAAAACGGAAAATCCTTCCCTCGAATCGAATGTCGAGAAGACCATCGCCACCTCCAACAAGCTCATTTCGCGCCTCACCGAGCTGGTCGAAGATCTGCTGGATGTTTCGCGCATTCAAGCGGGTCGCTTGACGCTCACGTTTCAAGAATTTTCGATCGATGAATTGGTCCACGATATTGTGGAGCGTTTTGCGGATCAGTTTGCCAAGGTCAACAGTTCGATTCAGGTGCATGTCAAAGCCAATCTCATCGTGAAATGGGATAGCTCGCGAATTGAGCAAGTGCTGGTGAATCTGCTGACGAATGCGATCAAGTATGCTCCCAATCAGCCGATTGAAATCTTTGTCACGGGCACCTCTGCGCTCGTGACGTTGATCGTGCAAGACAAAGGGCCCGGAATTCCCGTCGACCGCCACTCGAAAATTTTTGAGCGCTTCGAACGAGCGAGCGCTTCGCGAAATATCAGCGGATTGGGTCTGGGCTTATTTATCGTCAGTCAAATTGTCGAAGGACACCACGGCAGCATCCGCGTCGAAAGCGCGCTGGGCGAAGGATCGAAGTTTATCATCACCTTGCCGGTGGATCCCACTCACCATCAGGGGCCTGAGCTGCAGGTGTGAGTGGTCCCGAGGCTTTCGGTCAGGTGTGTAATTTTTATAAGTAAATTATCTCGGCGTTCTTCTTCTTTTGTGGATGCCGCAGGAGAAGGTGCCTTGCACAAACGCGCTCTTGTTCTTCGCTCAGCTGCCGATAACTCAAGGCGCTTCTATGGACGGCAAAATAATAACTTGAGCGTCAATGGATGCTTGCAGCGAATCTTTTTAATCTGCAATGACTGGAGGAGAAAGTGAAAATTATCTCTTTCCATGAGAGCTTTCTATTGCGTTTTTTCATAGGTGGAATTATATTGCCCCATACGATTGTATGGCCTGCCGAAAGAAAAAATCTCAACAGAAAAACTTCTTTGAATCCTTAGGTTTAAACTCGTCTTCGAGTACCGCCCATGGCGGCGAGATTAATCGCGGGAAAAGAAAAGTACGTCGTCCCTTTGATACAAAGAAACCTCTGCATCTGGTCATGGGTTCAAGTAAAGCACGTGGCTCTTTAAACCTTCTTCGCGTTGAGCACAGATTAACGCTCGAAAAAATCCTGCGCAAACAATCCAAGAAGTTTGGAGTAAAAATTGAGCGCTACGCTAACGTTGGCAATCATCTACATTTCTTACTTAGATGCTCTAATAGAAAAAACTTTCAGGCCTTTTTAAAATCCATAGCCGCAATGATCGCCAGAGCTGTGACCAAGGCCAGAAGAGGACGTCCCTTCGGAAAGTTTTGGGACGCACTCGCGTACACTCGAATTGTCATTTCAAAAAAGGCTCTCGCGATTGCACGAAAATACATTGAAGCGAATCATATAGAAGCAAAGGAAGGAACAGCGAAACGCGAAGAATTTCTATCCCATCGCTCCGCCTGGGAGCGACGTCTGTATTCGAGTTAAAAACTAAAAGGTACAGGAGACATATAAAAAGGCGTCAGACGCCTTCGAGAAACCGAGACCGTACTGACGCTGTTAGCGACACCGAAACAGAAACCGTGCAGATACCGATTCTGACACCGCTACGGTCCTTAAACCGTTTGTTCGAGTACTTCATCCACCGTGGTGATGAGGTTTATGACTTTGGAGACGGCGTTTTCGCGCATGGTTTTGAAACCATTTGCTTTGAGGATTTTTGTGATTTCTTGGTCGGAGTTGCGTTCCGAAATTGCACGGCGAACAGCATCGTTGGGCGCGAGAAGTTCAAAAATAGCTTCACGGCCGGAGTAGCCGCTTTTGAAACATTTCGCACATCCGGCGGTGCGACTGACTTCGAGTCCTTCGGGGATCAGGTGTTCGCCGAACCAGCGACGTTCTTCTTCGGTGACGACGCTTTTGGTACGACAATTGAGACAAACCCTTCGCACGAGACGTTGCGCGACGATGCCGACGAGCGAAGCCGCGACGAGAAAGGGCTCAATGCCCATGTCCATCAAACGAGAAATTGCCGCCACCGAATCGTTGGTGTGCAGGGTGCTGATCACTAAGTGTCCCGTGAGCGCTGCGCGCACGGCGATCTCGGCGGTTTCACGGTCTCGAATTTCACCGACCATCACCACATCTGGATCTTGTCGCAAGATGGATCTCAGCGCGGCGGCAAAGGTAATTCCCGCAGCATTGTTAATTTGTACTTGGTTGATTCCATCGATTTGATACTCGACCGGGTCTTCGATGGTCGTGATATTTTTTTTCTTTTTGTCGAGGAGGTTCAGGACGGAATAAACGGTCGTAGTTTTACCGGAACCGGTGGGTCCCGTGACGAAGATAATTCCATACGGTTTGGTCGACATTGTTTTAATGCCATCCGCTAGTTCTTCGGGCATGCCGAGCAAATCGAGTTTTGCTTTGAGTGCGGATTTATCCAAGATACGCATAACGGCTTTTTCACCGCGTACTAGCGGAAGAGTTGAGAGACGCAAATCGATAGCGCGCGCCCCCCAGTAGTGACGAAAGCTTCCGTCCTGTGGTTTGCGTTTTTCGGCGATGTCGAGGTTGGCCACGATTTTGAGACGCGTGATGAGCAAGTTAAAAAGATCGTAGGGAAGGGTACTGGCTTGTTGTAGGGTGCCGAAAACGCGATAGCGCACGCTGATGTTATCTTGTTGCGGTTCGATGTGTATATCACTCGCTTTGCGCTCCATCGCTTCGTCGATAATTTCGCTGACGAGCGATTCAATCGAAAGGGAATCTTTGGCGGCGGCTTGCGACGCCTGGGTATTTTTTTCGCCCTTTTCTTCTTTTTTTCCGGACGCTAAATCTTTCTGGCGATTTTCAGCTTCCGTTACGCGCTGAAGTTTTTTGGCGATGTCTTCGATGCCGCTTTGTTCTTCGATGTAAGCTTTATCGATCAAACGTCGGAGCTGACTGGCGGGCACCACGACAAATTGTGCTTCACCGCCGACGAGTTGTCGCACGAAATTTAATTCAATGAATTGTGTGGGATCGTCGATGGCAATGGTGAGCTTGCCCTTTTTTTCTTCGATCGGCAGTACCATGTATTTTTTTGCGACTCGTTCGGGAATGACTTTCAAAAGTCTTTTTTCGAGATGAATATCCGCCAAGTCCATAAACTCGAGTCCCGCTTGCAAGGCAAGCGCATTGGCCAAGTCGGCTTCGGTCACTAAGTTTTCGGTGAGCAATACGGAGCCCAGCGGTTCTTGCCGCAGCATAGATTTTTTCAGCGAAATTTGAAGATCGGCTTCGGAGAGCTTTCCGAGACCCGTGAGGATCTCGCCGATTTTCATTCGGCTCCAGAGCGGTTCTTCTTTGGGTGCTGGGTCAGTCATCTATCACTCCTAATGATAACTTGGGATCACGAGTGGTACCTCGGCTTCTTTTTTAGCGGGTTCGAAATTAATGACCTTGTCGGTCGTATTTTCGAGAAGGGTGGGGGTTATAAAAGCCATAATTTCTTGTCGAACTTTCGATTTGGTGTTGTTTTTAAAGAGAAAGCCAAAGATGGGAACGTCCATAAACAACGGAACGCCCGAATCGCTGTCGTCATTTGTATGTTTGTAGAGCCCGCCGATCGCCGCGGTTTGCCCTTGTCGCACGACCATTTCCGTTTTGACGTCGGTGCTGTCGATGCCGGGAATTCCGTCGACGGAAGAACCTTGGTCGACCGAGCTGCTATTGACTTCAACTTTTAAGCCAACTTTTCCGTCGCGCAAAACTTTCGGGGTGACATTGAGTTGTAGACCGGCCGTGACCGATTGCAATCCACCCGCGACGACGGCGCCGCCGGTTGTGGATCCACTCTGAACATTGCTCACGCGAACGCTAAAGGTAAGACCACTGTTCAAACTTGCCGCGACGTTGTCGGAGGTGACCATCTGCGGATTGGACATCACTTTGGCAACCCCTTTCGATTCGCCCGCTGCGAGCGTGGCGTCGAGTCCGACGGAATCGATGATTCCGAAGGTATATTCAATCGAACCTTGGTTGGCGTTCGAAGGGTTGTTGCTGCTAATAATGCCGGCACTGGTTCCGGCGTTGCGATTCAAAACCACTCCCACGTCATGGGCAAAGCTGTCGGTAGCTTCGACGACTTTTGCCGCCAAAAGAATTTGCGGAGGTATGACATCCAGATCGTCGACGATTTGTCGCACAAGACGGTACTGCTGTTCGTCGCTGTATATGACGATCGTTTTGTTTTTATCGTCGGCTTCAATGTATTTTGCTTCGTCGCCCAAAATCGTTTTGATTCTTTTGAGCACCGGCGCCGGATCGATATTGTTCATGCCGATCGTTCGATAGCGATAACCACTCGAGCGCATTTCCGTGGGCGTCATTTGATCTTTGGGAATCGACTCGTCGATCGATGCCAATCCGCGACCGCCACTGCTTTGTGCTGCGCCGGGTTTGTCTTTGACGACGATCTCGTCTTTGGTCACTTCGAATTCAAAGCCATAGAGGTTTTGAATTTTTTTGAGAGTGTCATCTAAATTTGAATCTTTGGATCCGATGGAGATGAGCGGATTTTGGTCGGTATTGAGAACGATTTTTTTCTTGGCCTTTGCTCCAATTTGCTCCATTACGTCGGAGAGCCGTATTTTGTAAGCTCGAATATCGATCGTTTGGGCCTGAGAGGATGTACAGAGGATCATCCAAATACAAGTCCATCCAAGAACATTATTTCTTTTCATTGTTTGGTACCTCCGAATCGCTCGCTAGGTCGCGTTTAGCCGCCGAGATCGCGAGTTCGTAATCGAAATTCCCTTCCGTTACGATGACGTAATTTTCACCGATGCTCGAAATGAATCGATCTTCGCTGATATATTGGCCTTCAAAATATCGTTTGCCGTCCAGAACCGCGTAAGGATTCTTGGCTTTTTTGTTGATGGTAGTCAGCTTGGGCCAGGTGGTTTTGTCGGCGGGAGTTTTGGCAAATCCCGGCGGGTTTTTAAAAGGATCGCGGATCCAACGCGAATAGACGGGACGTTTGAAGTAGCTGTCGTCAAAATCGATACTGTGTTTGAGCTGAGCGTGGAGCGCGGACTGGCAAACGAAACCCAAGAGAATGATCAGAATTTTCATCATATTCTCTCCTTGTTCAAATAGATCGAAAGCGAAACATCCGATTTGCATTTTTGAACGAAGTCGTCGACTTTGACCGTTTCAATTTTTTTGAACTCGAGGAACTTGTACTTGTCTTCCAAGCGCTCAACCAGGGTGGCCAGATCGAGAAAACTCGATTCGAGTTCCAAGTCGAGGCTGACCGCAAGAATGGTATTGTCGATCGGTGTTTCATGCGTGGTGAACTTGGTGACGGTCACGCCGCTCTCTTTCGAATTAATTTCGTTGATCAAATCTGACAAAAAGCGAGTGGGTTTATCCACGGGCGCGTTTTCTTGGGCCTTGGTCATCGCCCCGACGCGGGCTTTAAGGTCGGTCAAAATTGTTTCGTTGCTTTGAACCTCGCCTTTGAGTGAATCAATACGAGCGGTTTTTTCGATCACTTGTTGGGATTTTATTTTGTAAATTTTATTGTAATAAAGATAAGAAATAGCGGCGACGGCTACGAAAGCAAAGAGCATTTCTCGGACGGGTCGCTTGCTTTTGATTTTAAACATAAGAGCCTCCCATCACTTTTTCCCTTCGTTGGCCGGCATGCGGTTCGGATTGCTCGAATACACATCGGGTATCGAAAAGTCGAAACTATAGAGCGACGGCGTATACTCCTGTTTGAAGCTCGAGTTGTTGAGTTTGATGTTTTGAAACGATACGGATCTTTCCATTCGTCCCAATAATCGAGTGATGGATTTTTGCGAGGCGGCGAGGCCCGACAATTCCATATCGACGATATTCTTGTCGTTGCGCACGGTCATTTTCGTTAACCAAACGTCCATGGGAAGAATGTAGGTCAACTCTTTCAAAACGGGATTCCATTTTTTTCGGTTGACGATGAGGGATTGAGTCGAAGTTGTATCTTTCTTGGCTTCTTTTCCGCGCAGCTCTTCAATGAGTTTTTGCTGATCGCTCTTTTGAGATTCGAGCAAAGTTACTTCGGATTGAGTTCGGCGATCTTTGGTTTGAATTCTCAAATAGGTCATGCCGATGGCACTCAAGCTGATTACAAAGACAATAAAAAAGATGGTATCGATATTGATGACGAGCTTCGGTCGCAGAGTAAGGGGCAGGAGATTAAGTTTTAACATTCTTAACCTCTAAATTATCGACCGTCGTCAGCGCCAGGCCGATGGCAACGCTCGAGAGTAACGATTTATTGAGACTCTCTTGCAGCTTCGGCGTGAGTCCAATGTTTTTGATGGGATCTACTTTTTCGATCGGAATCGGAGTGATCGTCGGTATTTTTTCGAAAGCAAGTTCAGTGAGGGGTGCTTTTCCAAAGAGCAAGATTTTTTTGATGGACGCGACCACACTTTTTTCTTCGAAACTTGAAATAACTTTTCCAACTTCGTGGACTTGTTCTTCGAAAAAAGATTTGGGATCGAAGACCGTTTCGGTCACCGCGGCGACCATGGAATCTTTGGGCGCCATACAGAAGGTAAGCCAAGGGAGATTGTTGGTGATGAGCGTAAATCCGACGTGCATAGCTCCCACGTCGATGAGCAGATAGCTGATAGATTTATCTTCCATGTAACCGTTGAACTCAGCGCAGTTGAGATTGGCGACCATCTCGGTGAGCGCGCGTTCGGGCATCAAGGTAAAGTTCGAGGCAATGGCATGATTGCGGTTCACGTCCGAGATGCGAGTGCAAAACGCGACGTAATCATTCTCCGCGCCCTCTTTCGGATTCAGTCGCACGATATCAAAAGCGCATTCGTCGAGAGGGAAAGGGATTTTTTGTTCGATTTCAGATCGAACGGCAATTTCTTTTTCTTTGGGGGGAAGCTTGGGCAGCTTGAAGGTGATGACCAGAAAGTTTTTGTCGGGAAGCGAAATAGCCGCTTTGGCATTGACAAGTTTTCTTGACTCAAATTCACGAGCAATTTTTGCTTGATCTTGAGCGCGCTCTTCGCCTTTGGCTTCTTTCTCGACGGCAAAATAATCCTTGAGCTGAACGCCCTTGCCTTTCTTTTCGAGGATCGCGCAATCGACGTAAGCGGCTCCCAAATCAACGCCGATAAAATCTTTCGCAAAGAGAGCCATTACTTGTCTCCCCTTTCGATATAGGCCAGAACATCGAGTTTTTTGAGTCGATCTTTGATGACGTTGCTCTCATTCGAATCCAGACCGGATTCCAACGCCCGTCCGTATGACAGGCGGGCATCGGTGTATTTACCCATGAGTTCCTGCACGCGCGCTTGGCTCAGAAAAACTTCGTTGTTCTTCGGCGAAAGTTCGAGCGCTTTATCAAAAGCCTTGAGCGCTTCGTCGGGTTTTCCTTTTTCAAAAAGGAGTACGCCCAGATTGTGATAGAGCGTCCACTGACCGCCATCGGCTTCGATGGCTTGTCTTAAGTAAGTTTCAGCATTTTCGAAGTGACCCAATTTTTTTTCTGCGAGCGAGAACGACGAAAGAACGTAGGGATTTTTGGGAGCTTCTTTGATAAGTTCGTTGAGCATTTCTTCGGCGTTCTTGAAAAGGTTTTTTGCGAGCAGCTCCGAAACTTTTTGTAACTTTTTTTCTCTTTCGACTTCGAGTGGGTCGCGAGTTTCTTTGGCCACGACCGGAACGGGAATGGCTACGGGATTTTTGAATCTAAAATAAGCAACGGAGCCGAGTATTAACCCAATAGACGCAAAGACGAAGGCACTCGTTCGCGAAATAAAAATAGATTCAGCTTCCTTTATATTCAATGCCATAACGTTCTAATGTCTTCTTGCAGACACTCTATCTTTCGGCGCTCCCCAGAGGGAACTTGATAAAAGATTGGATAGTAAAGTGACCAGGCTTTTGACGTTTTAAGCGTCAAAATTTGAGAAAGGATCAAGACGAAAATCTGACGATTTTTTTTTAAGTGTGATTTTTTCGTGTTGTTTTGTGAATAATTTGATGAAGATTAGAGGCAAGATCTTTCGGGATTGTAGTCGGCATTCAAAAACATATGGGCGTTGGTGACGTTCAGAGTCGTGCCCGTAACGAAGTGAACGTTGACGCCGGTTGAACTGGTGGTCCATCCAGTGGTGGGATTCAGAACCATCCATTGACCCGTGGTGCAGGGATAAAAGGTAAAGCTGCCTTGGGCCATGGAGCAGGTAAAGGTTTGAGATCCCACGGCGATTTGGTCGATCGATTGCGCGGGATTATTTCGCAGTTCCACCCAGAGATTTCGGTTGGAGCCCAAGGTTGCGTTACTGAAAGAAATAAATCCGGTCGAATTGTTGACGATGTTTAAAGACGAGTTGTTATTGGCGACCTGGGTTCCGTCGTCAAAACATTCCGAGGGAAATATCGAGAGCGCCAAATTATTTCTCGGCGCCTGATCGCCAATATTGATGGTGGCTTCGGTAGAAATTTGCGACTGCCGTTTATCGACTTTGATGAGGTAGGGTCCGTACATCCTTATCGGATCGGTAATGTTGGGAACGTAAACGTAAAGAGCGCGATAGCCGAAGGGAATATTGCTAAAGGTAAAATAGCCGTTCGACTCCGGCAATACATTGTAGCTGCTGGTTGAGATATTGCCCGCACCATCGCCATATTGAATGGTCACGGTGGCGGTGTAATCGTAGGGAGTCAGACCATTGAGGATGGTTCCGTCGATACGTCCCAAATAATCGCCGAGGCTCAGAGTCATCGTGATATCCGCATTGACCCCCGTGCCGCCCGCCACGCCGTCGGCGCCGTAGCTCGTAACGGTCATGCTTCCTCCCACGTTGTCGATGCTGACTTGGTAGGGATTTTTCCATCCGTCCAGCAAAAGATTATTAGTCGCATAAATTTGTTTCATGTAGGGTCCATACCATCCCAGAACCACGCCGTTGGTATTTGTTCCAGACACTGAAAAAGGATTTGTCAAAAGGCCGCCCAAGCCCGCAGCGGTCGTGGGAAAATTTCCCACGTCTCCCACGTAACCAAAGGAAACTCTTCCCGACGCCGTTCTTAAATCAGGAGATCCCACCACAGCTTCTTTTATATTATTCAATTGGGCGACGGTCGCTTGGTAACGTGTGTAATCCACATCGTTGGCGAGCGAGGTGATCGCGGCAATACTGAGTGCAGCGGCCAAGGCCAGCACGATTAGAATTTCGACAAAGGTCATGCCCGCTTTACGTCTAAAAAAATTTAGAGTGTACATACCGGCGGTGATCCTCTGGGATACGAAGCATTGTTCCAATATAGAATCGCGTTTTTGACCGTCAGACCTGAGGTTGTAAAATGAACGCTTACGTCGAGGTCCGAGTTGGGCGACCAGCTTTGCGGAGCTACTAAGCTGACCCAGGCATTTGTGCTGGCGGGACAAGGAGACAAGGTATAGTTAGAAGTTTTTGTGCACGTAAATGCGTTCCCGTCGATTGTGATCTGATCGATTTGCAATAAACTTTGGTACGAGGCCATTACCATGAAGCGCGTGGCGCCCGCTATGTTTGCTGAGACAGTCGAAAAATAAATTGCATCATTAGAAATAAGATTTACAGGATCCGAGGCCTGATAAGAGTTGATGGTTATTCCATCCGTACCCGAAAAACAAGTCGGGCTGGCGGTGAGAAGTGCATCGTAATAATTTGGATTTACCGTGGCAGTTCCACCCAAACTGTTCGCGGGGACAACGTCTAAGTTGGTCAAACGCGAGGGAACCACTACATTGGGTTGATCCACGGCAAAGGTGAGATATTTCAAATAAAGAACGTAGCTTGCAACAGTCGGTGAACCTGCCTCAAGCGAATCCGAGCCGCGAGGTATATTTGTAAAATTAAAAGTTCTGCTCGAACTGGTTGTGCTGGTTGTGGCGCTCGTGACGTTTCCATTTCCATCGCAGTAGTAAAGATTTTCTTGCACGTTTCTCGTAGTGATTGAAGATCCTTCGTAAATTTGTCCGTAAATGTTCGAATAAATTTCTTGCGGAGTGATCGTCATGACGATGTCGGCGTTCACGCCTGTTCCACCGGCAACGCCATCTGCTCCATAGCTTGTGATCGTCACGGGATCGGTAAAGTTTTGGGGATTATTGTAAACATAGTTGTTTCCCCAAGCATCTTGCATCCAATTCGTATTTAAGACATCCGTCGGGAGATAGCCTTCGGGTTTATATCCACAGCGTATTCCGTACTGTGAAGCGGTTGAGGTTGTGACGCCCGAAGGTTGCGAGCTGAGAGCTGCCAATCCTTGGTCGTTGCTCGGGAGGGATCCAATGTCGCCCAAATAGCCGTGGTCAAAAGCGTCGGAAGTTTGGTTTTTATCTTCGGGGCCTCCAGGCCTTTTTTGATAGTTCTGAGCGCGTCCATTGTGAGGATATAGCGGCGCTGATCTTCATCTGAACCTAAAATTGATACAGATCCCGCAACGAAAATCGCCAACAAAATCATCGCCAATAAAACTTCGACGAGAGTAAATCCATTGCGAGCGCCCATCACTTAAAATATCGGAACTCCGGCGGCGCAGCTAAAGTTAAAAATCTGTACAAGTCGTTTAGATCCCTCAAGAAATTGCCGATATTAAGCATAAGAGGTTAATTTTTTGAAAGGATCTAAAAGCGGTTTTATTCTCATTGTGGCGGCGTTTTCGCTCCTGATCGTTTCGACGATCTTGATCAGCGTCAAATCTCTTTTGGTCTCGATTGACCAAAGTAAAACTACGCAAATTACCGATGCGAAAATGAAAAAGCTCGCCATCGCGATCGTTCACTTTCGGATGCACAATCCCAATACAGCGCTCAGCGCCTTTACCGATCTTACGGTACAACCCAGCGGAGTTCCAAACTGCACTTTCTTGGATGAGTCGAGCCAGTTTAACGCCAGTAATTTATCGGGTTGGTGTGGTCCTTATATTCACACTGATTTTTCGGGTGATACGGATTCGTTCGGAATCGATGGGTGGGGCAATAACATGACCTTCACGGTTTATGACACCGGCATTAATCACACGAATACTACGGGGGTGCCAACAAACTTGTTCATTCCGCCCGATTTGATCGATTATTTTCCGCTCAAAAATTTAGCACCTACAGTCTATGAGCAACTGATTCGTTTTGTATATACACTGAATTCTTGTGGTCCGAGTGGAGTTTGCGGGGGCTCAGATGCGATTGCGCTCAATTTTTAAAAATTCAAAAGAAGGTATGACCTTTGTCGAACTTTTGTTGGTCATTGTTCTCATTGCAATTTTTGCGGCTCCGCTGCTCACGATCATGACGGTATCGGCCGACGAAACAAATGCGGCGATTACTTTGCGCGTAATGGAAGCCATCCGCAATGCGCTCGTGGGATCGCCCCATAACGTCGACAGCATCGAGGATTCCAACCGAGCTTCTTTCTTGCGAGATATCGGGCGTTTGCCCACACAGGACGAAGGATTGGCGGCCTTGAACGTCCAGCCAGCCGGCATTGCAAATTGGCAAACTACTTCGGTGGGGATCAACATGGGTTATCGAAACGGAGGTTACATTCCTCAGGATATTTTGGACTTAGGTTATCTCAACGACGGCTGGGGAAATCCTTTCATCTATACGGTATCGGGTGCAGCGCCTGGACAGAGCGCGACTGTCACGAGTTACGGTGCCGATGGAGTTGCCGGCGGCACAGGTGTTGATGCCGATCTCACGGTTAGTATTTCGGCGACCGATACGGCCGCGACAGTTGAAGGAACGATTTACATCGGTACGACTCCGATCGATACAGCGATTACACCCGTCGAAGTTAAAATCTACTATCCAGATGGATCGGGCAACATCACGAGCACGTCGGTGACGACGGCGACGAATGGAACTTACTCCATTCAAAATGTGCCCAAATCTGCTTTCGCATTGTCCGCAGCTACACCCAACCTGACTTCGCCTACACTCGCCGCCGGACCGCTCGTTGTTTGGCTCAAGGATTCTGTCGAGCAAGTGAATATCAATTTGGCTGATTTGAATTCTCCCACGCACCCAACTGCTGACCCGACTAAGGTGACGAGTCCGCTGTGTTTCACTTCTACGACCGGCACGCAAACGTCGAGCTCTCCTTTTTTGTTGTCGTCGGGAAGCAACCTGCTCGATGGCTCTAATCAACTTAACTTCACAAGCGTAGATCTGCAGGGCAATCGCGAGTTATTGATCGATATTGCGAAGGAAACTCCGCAAGCGATTAATTATGTCACCGTTGGCTCGACGACTTTCAATTGCTCGGGCACTACGACGATGTCGCCGTGTCCCGCTTTTACGGGATCAATTCTCAGCCTCGTCGGTGGCACTTTGCCTGTGGGAGCGCAAAACATAGCGGTTCAACTTGCACTGGGAAATACTTTTACTTTGAACTATGCGCGAATGATGGTGATGACGGCAACGTTGGCAACGGGCGCTTGTCCCTAAAGTTACACGAGAAATGTCAAAAAGGTGTTAGACGCCTTTCCTCTTTACAATCCGCTCGAGCAGTATTGCACGCTGTAGGTAGCGCCATGTTGCGCACTACCCGACAAGGTCATAGTTAATCCAAGGGCAGTTGTTCCAGAGGCGTACGTTGTCAGGGCACCCGTGTCCGCTTCTTGTACTGTATAAGCCCCGGTGTATGACAAGTTCAGATACAAATCTCTGTAGGTCGAACTTGTAGAAAGCGAATAATCTAGACTTCCGATTTGCGCAGTGTCTATTTTGTTGGGCTCGCCAGCGGCTTCTACGGTGATAGTCCACAATGGGTAACTTATATCGAAGAGTAGGATTATGTAGGTTCCTGCACTCAGACTTGCGGTGCTCCAAGATTTGCAATTTGAAGTGGAGACACAAGTGTTATTGACCATCTCGTAATATGCAGGACACGTGGTGCATGCCGAATAATTCGTTGCGCCGTTCGAACAAGTACATGCGTTCGTGTTGCAGGCGATTGTTTGGTTACTCGATGAAGCTCCCGAACAACTTGTGCCGCCATTTGCAGGAGTGGGGTTGGTACAAGTTCTGGTTTCTGTTTGAGCTTGAGTACCGCCGCCGCAAGATGCAGAGCATGTGCCGACGTTCGTCCATGCACCCCATGCGCTCCAACCGCCGTTGATCGGAGTGATTTGGCAAGTTCCACTTTGCATACTGTAGCCGGTGGCACAGGTCGTACATGTTGGGTAGTTCGTCGCTCCGTCGGTACACGTGCATGCTTGCGTGTTGCAAGCGATGCTGGATGTGCTTGACGTAGCTCCCGAACAATTTGTTCCACCGTTGGAAGGGGCAGGATTGGTACAAGTTCTAGTTTCTACTTCCTGTTGAGTACCGCCGCCGCAAGTAGCAGAGCAAGAGCCGACGTTCGTCCAGCTACTCCATGCAGTCCACCCGCCGTTGATCGGAGTTGGCGAGCAAGTTCCGCCGATTAAACTGTAGCCGGTGGGACAAGTTGTACACGATGGATAATTCGTAGCACCGTTAGAGCAAACGCATGTTTGTGTGTTGCAAGAAACGCTTTGTGTGTTCGATGTAGATCCAACGCAACTTGCTCCGCCGTAGGCAGGAGTAGGATTGGTGCAAGTTCTGTCTTCTTCCTGAGTTTTTGTTCCGCCACCGCAACTTACAGTACATGCGGTTATGTCATACCAACTTCCATAAGAACTCCAACCACCGTTGACGGGAGTTTTGCAAGATCCATCGGATTGCCGAGTTTGTCCTCCGGTACAAGCAACCACGCAATTACCGTTAAAATAGCTATAGCCACTAGCGCAAGAACAAGATCCATCCGTCTGGCGACTTGTGCCGCCTGCGCACGAGAGGAGACAGTCGCCCCCCCAAGAATCGTAACCGGTTTTACACACGCAAGTATTGCCCGATGTTTGCCAACCCGATCCAAGAGAACTGCAGTTCACGGAGCCAGCAGGGTTACTGCTCAGTGAGCTGCTCGAAGAACTTGAAGAAGAGGTTGCAGCGGCAAGATAGCGTGAGGCAGCTTCTTCAGTGAGATCTACGACAATATCATCGGCAGTTCCGCAAATTCCATCGGGACCACAGCTGGTGAGAGTCATGGCTGTAGAGTCATAAGTAAAATTATTTCCCCAAGCATCTATGCTCCAGTTTTGATTGGTCGGATCTACATAGGGACCCTTCCATCCCCTGCGCGTTGTGGGATTGTAGAAAGAATAGGGACCTTGATTTGTTAAATTTGAGAGACTTTCGGGGCTTCCTCCTAAGTCCGCAACAATTCCTGTTCGCAAGTAATTGCCCTCTACTATTTTTGAGGCATCACCTACAAAAGCTAAACGGATTTCCTGCATACGGGCGTTAGTGGCACCGAGTTGGGACGAAGTTTTATAATCGACGTAAGCAGCCACACCTATGGTTGAAACAATTGCGACAATAGCGATCGTCACCAGTACTTCAACCATAGTGAAAGCTTTTGTGAGCTTTTGTCTATGTGCGGGCTTTTTCAAAATACATGCCTCTGAGTCCAATTCTCTCAGAATTATGAAAATCTAGAAAAAATATTTAATTATTAATGACGTCTTAATGTTTTATTGGCTCAAACTTTTAAATACCTCAAATTATGGTCCTTGCACGCAAGATGTGTACAAGAGCGGATTGAGGTTAAGTAGGCAAGCTACCTCGCAGATGATGCCAGGTTGATTGGGGTTGGTACCGCCATATTGAACCGCACAGCTGCTTGATAAGCCCAGCTGTAAGCAAGTATCCACCCGGTCGCTCGGATTGATCGTCGTACAAGCACAATGCCCGTTGCCCAGCACCTGACTGCAGCTTATCGAGCTGATTCCAACGCCGGTTAAATTACTTGAAGAGCTAGAAGAAGAGCTACTACTGCTCGTGCTGCTGGCACTGCTACTGGTACTGCTGCTACTGCCGCCACCCGCCGCGCAATATTTGACCGTGAAGGTGACGCTATTTTTGGCGCTGCCCGACATGCGGAAGTCATTTCCAAGAGTTTCAGTTCCTGACGCATAAGTTGTAAGTGCGCTAGTTCTACCTTTTTGCGCTGTATAGGCTCCCGTATATGAGAGGTTCAAATATTGATCGAGGTAGGAGGACGTCGGAGCCAATGTGTAACTAAGGTTTCCGATGGTTGCAACATCGTTCGTGCCGGTACTGCCATCGTCATAGACTGTGACTGTCCACAAAGGATAATTCGTATTCATGCTTGATATGAGATTATCGGTTCCGCTTGAAAGCGTGGCGGTTGCCCATGAAGTACAGCCGCTTGATGAAGTACATGTTCCACCGACAATTTGCGATCCACTCGCGCAAGTCGTACAGGTTGGATAATTTGTAGCACCATTAGAACAAGTACATGCGTTCGTGTTGCAGGCAATTGTTTGTGTGCTCGACGAAGCTCCGGAACAAGATGTGCCACCGTGTGCAGGAGTAGGGTTGGTGCAAGATCTAGTTTCTACTTGCGACTGAGTACCGCCACCGCAAGTTGCAGAACATGAGCCGACGTTTGTCCAGCTGCTCCATGAGGTCCAACCACCGTTGATTGGAGTGAGTTGGCAAGTTCCAGTTAGGCTCATGCTGTAGCCGGTGGCACAGGTCGTACATGTTGGGTAGTTCGTCGCTCCGTCGGTACACGTGCACGCTTGTGTGTTACAGGCGATGCTGGATGTACTCGATGCAGCTCCCGAGCAATTCGTGCCGCCGTTTGCCGGAGTGGGATTGGTGCAAGTTCTGTCTTCTTCCTGTTGTTGAATACCGCCGCCGCAAAGTTCGCTGCAACTTCCGACGTTATACCAAGAGGCCCACGCGCTCCAACCGCCGTTGATCGGAGTTGGCGAGCAGCTGCCATTGATTAAACTGTAGCCAGTCAGGCAAGTGGTACATGATGGGTAGTTTGTGGCTCCATTAGAGCATACGCATGTTTGCGTGTTGCAAGCGACACTTTGTGTACTTGAAGTAGATCCAACACAACTTGCTCCGCCATAAGCAGGGCTAGGGTTGGTGCAGCTTCGATCTTCTTCTTGAGTTTTTGTTCCGCCACCGCAACTGACTGTGCACGCAGTTTTGTCATACCAACTACCGTAGGCAGACCAGCCGCCGTTGACGGGAGTTTGGCAAGATCCATCGGATTGTCGAGTTTGGCTTCCGGTACAAGCGACCACGCAAGTACCGTTGAAATAACTGTAGCCACTTCCGCAAGAACAAGATCCATCCGCCTGGCGACTTGTGCCGCCTGCACAGGAGATAAGACAATTTCCCCCCCAGGAGTCGTAGCCAGTTGCACATACGCAGGTACTCCCCGAAGTTTGCCAACCCACGCCCAACAAACTGCAGTTCTCAGAGCCAGCGGGAGTGCTGGTAGTGGAGCTACTCGATGAACTCGAAGTAGAAGTGGCAGCAGCCAGATATCTCGAAGCAGCTTTTTCTGTAAGATTGACGACAATATCGTCTGCATCCCCACATACTCCATCGGGTCCGCAGCTGGTGAGAGTCATAGCGTTCGAGTTGTAGACAAAAGCATTTCCCCAAGCATCCACGCTCCAGTTTTGGCCGGTTGAATCGACGTACGGGCCCTTCCATCCTCTTCGTGTAGTGGGATCATAATACGAATAGGCGCCTTGATTGGTTAAACTAGCAAGCGATGTGGGTTTGCCACCCAAATCATTCACAATGCCTGTTCTTAGATAAGTTCCCTCAACTATTTGGGTAGAATCGCCCACAAAAGCCAATCTGATTTCTTGCATGCGGTCTGTGGTTGCAGTGAGTTGGGACGAACTTTTATAATTGACGTAAGCAGCAACACCGACAGCTGAAACGATGCCAACAAGAGCGATCGTCACGAGTACTTCAACAAGAGTAAAAGCTTGTTGGAGCTTATGTTTATTGCTGAAACTTTTCAAACTACATGCCTCTGAGCCCAATTCTCGCAGAGAGCGAGGAGTTTAGAAAAAATCTTCTATCAATTAACGACGTTTTAATATTTTATTGCTCCAAAATTTAAACTAGTACCGCGTCGGTGCCCAGTTTTCTACTCAAGCTACCTCACAGAGCAAGTGTACAGTATTTGATGCTGACGCTGACGCTTTTTGAGGCCGAACCTGAGATCCCTATCGAGCTGGAAAGCGTGCTTGTTCCCGAGGAGACCGTTGTGCTTGCGGTAGGATTTCCCTCTTGCGCGGTGAAAGCTCCACTGTAAGAAACGTTGAGATACATATCTGTGTCATTGCTATAAGTAGTGGATACTGAGATGCCGCCGACGGTGGCTGAATTCGTTTTGTTATCAGCACCGGCGTCGTGCACGGTGATCGTCCAGAACGGATAGCTGCTGTTGAGAGTCGCGACTGAGTACGTGGTTTGACTCAAGGAAGCTGTCGACCAAGTTAAACATTGGCTCAGCAATGTACAAACTGCATTCACCAGTACGGATCCCGCAGCGCACGAGCAAGTCGGATAATTTGATCCGCCGTTCGAACAAGTACATGCGTTCGTGTTGCAGGCGATTGTTTGGTTACTCGATGAAGCTCCCGAGCAAGTTGTGCCGCCGTGTGCAGGAGTGGGGTTGGTACAAGTTCTGGTTTCTGTTTGAGCTTGAGTACCGCCGCCGCAAGATGCAGAGCATGTGCCGACGTTCGTCCATGCACCCCATGCGCTCCAACCGCCGTTGATCGGAGTGATTTGGCAAGTTCCACTTTGCATACTGTAGCCGGTGGCACAGGTCGTACATGTTGGGTAGTTCGTCGCTCCGTCGGTACACGTGCATGCTTGCGTGTTGCAAGCGATGCTGGATGTGCTTGA
>Ga0206855_10202_pt1 | contig 17752 bp, 16 predicted proteins | sample Alteio_BWOrgCont_51_FD_152637 | JGI IMG/M metagenome (GOLD analysis project Ga0206855, IMG submission 152637) | Enriched cells from forest soil in Barre Woods Harvard Forest LTER site, Petersham, Massachusetts, United States -... | ecosystem: Environmental > Terrestrial > Soil > Temperate forest >...
GGTGCACCCGGGGGAGATGACTATCACAGGCTATGGATAAATCCTGATAATACCAACGTAATGCTGTTGGCTGGCGACCAGGGAGCAGCCGTAACGGTAAACGGAGGAGAAACATGGGGCTCGTGGTATAACCAACCTACAGCGCAATTATATCATGTAAGCGCTGATAATGCATTCCCTTATAATTTGTATAGTGGCCAGCAGGAAAGTGGTTCAGTGGGAATAGCTTCGCGTGGAAATGACGGAGAGATTACGATTCGCGAATGGCACCCTGTTGCAGCAGAAGAATATGGTTATGTTGTTGCTGACCCGTTAAACTCTGACATTGTTTACGGTGGAAGAATTTCGAAATATGATAAGCATACCGGGCAGGTACAGGATATTTCTCCTGACCCTACGCACTCAGATAAGTATAGGTTCTTACGCACTGCACCTATTGTGTTTTCGCCTATCGACAATAAAACATTATACTTTGCAGCTAATGTAGTTTTTAAAACCCGGGATGGTGGAGATTCATGGCAAACTATAAGCCCGGACCTTACCCGCAGCAAATATGAACTTCCCGCCAATGTTGGCATCTATGCTAATGATTCTCTCAAAGCAATGAAAGGAAGAGGCGTGATTTATACACTCGCACCCTCTCCTTTAGATAGCAACACCATCTGGGCTGGAACCGATGATGGATACATACAAGTAACCCGTGACGGAGGCAAAACGTGGCAGAATGTAACTCCACAAGGGTTAAAGTGCTGGAGTAAAATATGCCTGATGGATGCCAGCCATACCAATGTAAATTGTGCATATGCTGCGGTAAACGCATCGAAGCTTGACGATATGCAACCGCATATATATATTACGAAAGACGGCGGAAAATTGTGGAAAGAAATGGTGAATGGCTTGCCTGATGATCCTATTAACGTAGTGAAAGAAGACCCGATAAGAAAGGGACTTTTATTTGCAGGTTCAGAAAGAGCTGTATATGTTTCATTTGATGACGGGGCGCATTGGCAATCGCTCAGGTTGAATATGCCTGCTACATCTATCCGCGACCTTGTTATAAAAGATAACGACTTGTGTGTAGCAACACACGGCCGCTCCTTCTGGATACTTGATGACATTACCTCACTCAGACAACTTACAATTGAAACTATAAAAGAAAAAGTTATTCTCTACTCCCCTGCCCCATCGTATCGCGTGCGTTGGGACATGTATCCTGATACGCCATTGCCTAAAGATGAACCTGCAGGCAAAAACCCTCCTGACGGAGCTATCATCGATTATTATCTTGCATCAAACAGTAATAACGAAGTTACAATTGATATAACTGACTCGGCAGGTAATTTAATAAGGCATTACAGCAGCAAAGATTCTATGTATAAAATACCCGATGTAAATATTCCCTTGTATTGGGTAAGGCCACAGCAAATCCTTTCGGCTGATTCAGGCTCACACCGCTTTTTGTGGGATATGCGTTATACTCCGCTTAATGTTCCACCTGAATATCCTATCTCCGCAGTTGTGGGAGAAACAGCTCCTCTGGCAACGGCCCCATTTGTTATGCCGGGAAAATACAATGTTACCTTGACTGTGAATGGTAAAAAATATTCCCAATCTCTTATCATTAAAAAGGATCCACGGGTGAAAGTACCGGTTGCAGAACTTTTGCAGCAGTTTAAATTCTCCTACACCTGTTATACCGACAGGCAAGCTATTTTACAAAAATTGAAACTGCCGGGAAATAGCAACAATCCTAAGTATGGAGAATTAGGAGGAAGATTAAGGGAATTGTTTAACGGCCTTCAGAATATAGATGCCCAGCCAACGACCCAATGTATGAAGATGGTTAATGCAGCGGATAAGGAATTACATGATTTAATAGTGAAATAAGTTCAATGAAAGCCAATATCCCCGAAACAGGCAGAAAAAGAGTAGTCATTATTGGCGGGGGCTTTGGCGGCTTAAAACTGGCAAGGTTATTAGCGGAAAGCGAATTCGAAATTGTATTAATAGATAAAAACAACTACCACCAGTTTCAACCACTGTTTTACCAGGTAGCCACTGCAGGGCTTGAACCCAGTGCCATTGCATTCCCGTTCCGTAAGGCATTCCAGGGGAATAAACGCATGCACATCCGTATAACGGAAGTAAGTTCGGTAAACAGCAAGGAGAATTATATAACTACATCTATTGGCCGAATAAATTACGATTTCCTTGTGCTGGCTATGGGTGCCGATACTAACTTCTTCGGCAACGAAAGAATAATGGCCAACGCTATGCCAATGAAATCGGTGAGCGAAGCATTGGGCATACGAAACCGGATATTGGAGAATTACGAACTGGCATTAGGTACCGAAGACAAAGAAGAACAAAAGGCATTGATGAATATTGTAGTGGTAGGCGGCGGGCCTACGGGCGTTGAAGTATCCGGCACCCTGGCTGAAATGAAAAAACATATTCTGCCGAAAGATTACCCTGAATTGAATTTCGATTACATGCAGGTGTCGTTGGTGGAAAATTCTCCACGAGTACTGAATAGCATGTCGGACCATGCATCTACAAAAGCCCGTGCTTACTTAGAAAAACTGGGGGTACATATTCGCACCGGTACAAGGGTTAAGGACTATGATGGAAAAACTGCTTCATTATCGGATGGCAGTGAGTTATATACCCGTATGCTGGTATGGGCAGCGGGAGTAGCCGGTAACAAAGTGCAAGGCATACCGGCAGAAGTACTTACACCCAATAACCGGATTAAAGTGGACCGCTATAATAAAGTGGATGGCTCAGAAAACATTTTTGCCATTGGTGATATTGCTTACATGATTGAAGAAGCTTATCCCAATGGGCACCCTATGGTAGCTCAACCTGCAATGCAGCAAGCAGAAAACCTGGCAAAGAACCTGAAAAATATCATTAATAAAAAGCCTTTAATACAATTTCATTATAAGGACCTTGGCTCTATGGCGACAGTAGGAAAAAACTTAGCGGTAGTGGACCTGCCCCACATAAAATTCCAGGGCTTTTTTGCATGGCTGGTATGGATGTTCATTCACCTGATGTCTATTGCGGGAATGAAAAACAGGCTGCTTATTTTCATTAACTGGGCTTGGAACTATATTACCTACGACCAGTCGCTGAGGCTAATTATTAGACCGAAGAATGACAGGAAAGGGGTTACCTGAAACTGATTGAAAAGAATATTGCCTTTTTTTGTATCTTTGTTACAAACGACGAATAGAATGCATTATTCAGAAATAATAACCATTGAGCCCAACAAAAGATTCGGGCAACCGTGTATTCGTGGGTTACGCATTACTGTGTACGATATACTTTCATGGCTTGCAGCGGGAATGTCTAAGGATGAAATTGTAAAAGATTACCCTGAACTTACCATAAATGATATTACTGCTGTGTTATCCTACGCTGCAGATAAGGAACATAAAGTTCTTAAGGCTTCGTGAAATTACTCTTTGACCAAAATATTTCATTTCGTTTAGTAAAGAAGATACAAAATATTTTCCCCGGTTCCGTTCAGGTAAAGGAAATAGGATTGGAAAATGCATCTGATAAAGAAATATGGGAATATGCAAAGAAAAATCTCTTTTCGATAGTCACGTTTGATTCTGATTTTAGCTCATTTGGGGTACTTTATGGGCACCCGCCTAAAGTAATTTGGTTGAGAACAGGTAATGTTTCAACCGATTTTCTAATTAGTTTCCTGGAAAACCACGCTGAAATAATTACAGAGTTTCTTACTTCTCCGACTCATGCTGTAATTGCGTGTTTGGAACTGGAATAAGGGCAGAATTTAGATGAAGCCAATGGAAACTCCGCAGGCATTTCTATGTTCTTCATATTGATTTTTCACTTTTCGTTGTTCATTTTTCATTTCCCCCCACTTTAGCTTTTCCATAAGGATCGGGTTTTGAGGTTGAGGACTTTGGGATGTTAATTTCCATTATCATTCCTATTCTCTTTGTTTTACGGGTGTAGATTTGTACACTTTAACTCTAATTAATCTCTTTATTTTCTAATTATCCGAAGGTTTTTTTAAGTATTCCCAGATATACCTGCATGCTTCATCTTCGGTATAAAATATTTTTTCATTGTGCCTTCCACCCTTGCCATCCATATAAAATACAATCCATTTTTCATTTGAATTCGATAATATTATACAATTTGGCTGAAAACTTCCATCAAGTGAGTAATAACTTGGCTTTATTTTTAGTGCATCTAATATTCTTTTTAACAGAATTCTATCTATGGGTGCTACTTTTCGGTTCTTTAGGAAATCATCCATTCTTTTCAGAATTTCATACATGTAATTGCATGCCTCCTCCTCAGAATTAAATATCCTCTCATCATGTCTCTTATCAGTATGCTCATCCATGAGAAAAACTCTCCATTCGTTAAGTGAATGAGTCAGTACGTAACTGGCTGGTTTACGTTCCCCATCAAATGAATAATAGCTTGGACTTAAACCTAGTTCTTCCAATTTTTTCTTCAACTCTACTCTATTCATAATTTCCATTTTATTAAAATGGGGCTATAAATCCATATTGTTCTAATTCCTTTCCCCCTGTAGGCGCGTGGCTCCATCCTCGTGCCTGTTATTAAATCTTTCCGAATAAACACATTTTATTGTCATGATGTGCATTATAATGTTGAATCCTGCAATTATGCAGGGGAATACTAAACATTAGCCAGGAGGCTCGCGCTTATATTAGTCAAATATAATACTCAGGCATTCGCCAGCACAGGCTTTTCATTCACTTCGTCCGATTCTACAGAGCCATCCTTTAAACGAACTATGCGGTGCGCATAGCGTGCAATATCTTCTTCGTGGGTTACCAGTATAATGGTGTTACCTTTTTTATGAATATCCTCAAAAAGTCCCATTATTTCTATTGATGTCTTGGAATCGAGGTTACCGGTAGGTTCGTCAGCGAGAATAATAGCAGGATGATTTACCAGTGCGCGTGCAACGGCAACCCTCTGCCTTTGTCCTCCTGAAAGCTCATTGGGTTTGTGCATCATACGGCCTTTCAATCCCACCTGGTTAAGTACCTCTTCTGCCCTTGTCTTGCGCATGCTTTTATTTACTCCGGCATAAACCATAGGTAGCATTACATTATCTAATGCAGTTGAACGGGGCAATAAATTAAATGTCTGGAAAACGAAACCAATTTGTTTATTTCTTACTTCAGCCAGCTCATTGTCGAGCATCTTGTCGACTGAAATGCCATTAAGTATATACTTTCCGTGAGAAGGAGTATCAAGGCAGCCAAGCACATTCATTAATGTTGACTTACCCGAACCCGAAGGCCCCATAAGTGCAACATATTCATTCTTCCTTATGGTTAAGTTAACAGAACGCAGAGCATTGATGGTCTCTGTACCCATGCGGTAAATTTTACTTATGCCTATTAACTCTATTATATTTTCCATACCCTAATAATATGCGAATATAGGCATTGTGCCAAATCGTTCAGAATTTCAGCGTAAAGTGCTCCTTTGCCTGTCCCTTGCGGAAGAATACCAATCCACATGTAAACAAGTCTACGGTTACAGTTGCTGATGGCTCCTTAATCACCTCCTGCCATGCCTCATACATTCCTGCTGACCAACGTATATCATCAAAAACAAATACGCAGTTATCTGAAACAAAAGGCAAACATTGCTTGAAATAACTAAGCGTTGGTTCCTTGCGGTGGTTACCATCAAAAAACACATAATCAACGGATGAAATATTTCTAAAAACCTCTGGAAGAGTTTCATCAAAATTACCTGTCACCTGCTTTATGTTGGTTGCTTTCAGCAATTTAAAATTCTCACCCGCAATTGCTGCTGTTTGAGGGCTTCCTTCCAGTGTTATACACTTAGCAGAAGAGCAGGCTTTAGCCTGGTACAAGGTACTTATACCTAATGATGTTCCCAACTCAATCATTATTTTAGGCTGCATGAAATTCACCAGGCGAAACAACATTCTACCTTGCTTGGCAGGTATAGAAGACTTCGCCGCAATATCTCTTACCTTTCTTTTAACGTTTGTTTTATCTCCTGTCCCAAAGTCAATAACATCAATGGTTTCCGTTGAATGAAGAAGTTTTCTGCGCAGGTACTCTATAGGAGCAAAATCGTAGAATTGTTTATCGTCTTCAATAACCTTTTGGTAGAACTCATACACAAATGCCGAATGGGTACCATGAAGGTTCTTTGCTTTTAACCGATATATCAAATATTGAAGGGGAAGAAATATTCTTTTCACCTCACGAAAATACAAATCTGCTGCGATAAAATTTCCTACTTTTGACAAGCTTTTAATTTTTATCTACTAGCAGTAAGAATGGGAAATTACGCAATAGCGATTCATGGTGGCGCAGGAGCCTTAATGACAGGCACAGTTCCGGCCGAAAAACAAAAAGCATATAACGACAAACTTTCAGAAGCATTACAGGCGGGATATAACCTGCTTAGCCACGAAGGCTCTGCCATTGACGCGGTAGAAGCGGCAGTGCGTGTACTGGAAGACAGCCCTTTATTCAATGCAGGCAAAGGCTCGGTATTTAATTGTGACGGGGTAAACGAAATGGATTCTGCTATTATGAATGGTAAAACATTGAAAGCAGGAGCCATGGCATCTGTGCATATAATACGTAACCCTATATCCGGCGCACGTGCCGTTATGGAAAAATCGAAACACGTGTTGCTTACGAGTGCCGGCGCTGAACAATTTGCAAAAGAATGTGGACTGGAAATTGTTGACCCTTCTTATTTTTATGATGAAGAACGCCATGCCCAATGGGTGGCAACAAAAAATAACGATGTAGATTATTCCTGGTCGGGTGACGGAATACCTGATGGCACAAAGAAATTCGGAACGGTTGGTGCAGTCGCCCTCGATAACCACGGAAATATTGCAGCAGCTACTTCAACAGGCGGAGTAAACAATAAAAAATTCGGCCGTGTAGGCGACTCACCCATCATTGGCGCAGGAACTTATGCTAACAATAAAACCTGTGCTGTTTCATGTACAGGCGAAGGAGAATATTTCATCAGAAACGTAGTTGCCTATGATATTTCTGCCCTAATGGAATATAAGGGAATGAACCTTGCACAGGCAACTGCTGAGGTAATGAAGAAAGTAGCATTGCTTGGTGGTGAAGGTGGCCTTATTTCTATAGATGCACAGGGAAATATTTCGGCTCCGTTCAACACTTCCTCTATGTTCAGGGGGTGGATAAACACAGCCGGAGAGAAGTACACCGGCATTTTCCATTAATATATTTTATGCAAACGTACAGCGAAGTTATAGACTACCTGTACAAACGGTTACCCGTTTTTCACAGAATAGGCCCGGCAGCTTATAAAGCCAGCCTTGATAACATTATTAAGCTCTGCGATGCTATAGGCAACCCTCAGAAGCAATTACCTGTAATACATGTTGCGGGTACAAACGGCAAAGGTTCAACATCGCACTACCTGGCATCGGTGCTACAAAGTGCAGGTTACAAAAATGTTGGCCTACACACTTCACCTCATTTAAAAGATTTCAGGGAAAGGATAAAAGTGAATGGTATACCCATGCCCGAACAAGATGTGGTTGACTTTGTAAATGCACACAAAAACCTGACAGAACAAATTGATTGCTCTTTTTTCGAGCTTAGTGTGGCTATGACGTTCTGGTATTTTGCAAAACAAAAATGCGACATTGCGGTAATTGAAACAGGCCTTGGCGGAAGGCTGGATTCTACCAATATTGTGGACCCTATTGTATCGGTCATCACCAATATAAGCTTCGACCATATGGCTTTGCTTGGCAACACTCTTCCTTTAATAGCAGCCGAAAAAGCCGGGATAATAAAACCATACAAGCCGGTAGTAATCGGCGAAACCCAGGCAGAGACAAAACCCATATTCGAGCAAAAAGCCAAAGAGTGCCACTCGCCTATCCTCTTTGCCGATTCTGTTTATAAGATAGACGGGGCAGCTCAGGTACAGGAGAATGGAAAACTATATCTCAGTTTAAATGTATTGAAAAAGGAGAAGCCATTTCTGCAAAATCTTAAATCTGAGCTGAACGGCTTTTACCAGCAAAAGAATATTTGTACCGTACTTGCAACTATCGATGTGTTGAATGAAAAAGGATATCACATAAATGAACAAGCTATCAGGGACGGTGTTGCTAAAGTCGTTTCACAAACAGGCTTACTCGGCAGGTGGCAAACAATTTCGAATAGCCCGCTGACAATTGCTGATACCGGGCATAACGAAGCGGGTATTAAAGAAGTATTAGCCCAATTAAATGCAACCCCTCACAAACAATTACATTTTGTATTTGGTATGGTGAATGATAAAGACCCCGATAAAGTGCTTGCTCTTTTACCCAAGAATGCAATTTATTACTTCTGCAAGGCCAACATTCCCCGTGCATTAAATGAAAAAGAACTGGCAACTATAGCCGGTAAGTTTGGTTTGCATGGCGAAAGTTTTCCAACTGTAAAAGAAGCTTTGACTGCTGCGCAGAAAACTGCTGCAAAAGATGATTTAGTATTTGTAGGAGGAAGTACTTTTATAGTAGCAGAGGCAATTTAATTCAACCTGCTGTCATCCATAGAATGAATCCACTTACTGGCTTCAGCGGTAATATTTTCAAGACAGCCTTCTTCAAACGGAGATTTCAGTTTAGCCAGTTTCACAAGGTCTAAAAAAGATTGGCTGCCGCCGGCGTTACATAACTCCTGGTAATCCTGCAAAGCAGTTACCCTGTCTTCATTCGAACGTTTCCAGAATTGCAATGCACACACTTGCGCCAATGTATAGTCTATATAATAGAACGGGCTTTGGTAAATATGTCCCTGCTGCTGCCAGTATCCGCCAGACTGTAAGAACTTGTTGTCTTCATAATCCTTGTGGGGCATGTATTTCTTTTCAATACTTCTCCATTGGTTCTTTCTTTCGGCAGGAGTAGCGTCCGGGTTATCATACACCCAGTGCTGGAACTCATCAACAGTTACACCATAAGGCAAGAATTGTAATGCTCCGCATAAGTGTTCAAAAAGGAATTTATCGGTACTTTCTTCAAAGAATAACCTCATCCACGGCCAGGTAAGGAACTCCATACTCATAGAATGAATTTCGCAGGCTTCGTAGGTAGGAAAATAGTATTCAGGTATGCTGTAATTGCGGCTTGAATACCCCTGGAATGCATGCCCTATTTCATGGGTAAGCACAGTAACATCGTGCATGGTTCCATTAAAATTGGCAAAAATGAAGGGGCTGCGGTAATCATTCAAAAAGCTGCAATAACCGCCTGCTGCCTTATGCTTACGCGATACCAGGTCCATCATTTCATTATCAAGCATATAAGCGAAGAACTCCGATGTACGCGGTGAAAGCTCATTGTACATTTGCTTTGCCTTATTCAGAATCCACTTTTCATCACCTTTGGGCTTAGCATTACCACCTTTGAATAATAGTGATTCATCATAATATTTCAGGCTCTCTAATCCCAAACGTTTTGCCTGTTTCTTTCTTAATTCAGTTACCAACGGAACAACATATTTCAAAATCTGTTCACGGTAATATTTCACCATAGAAGCGTTGTAATCTCCACGCATCAGGCGCATATAGGCCAGTTCCGTAAATGTGTTGAACCCGAGTTTGCGGGCAATTGAAGTACGTTGTTTTACCAGCTCGTCATATATCCGGTCAAGGTCGGCTGACCTTTCACTAAAGAATTTGTATTTGGCTATGTTGGAATTTTTCCGGGTATCTCTGTCTGATGATGTAAGGTAGGGTGATAATTCTGAAAGACTCAGTTCTTTGCCGTCAAATTCAATATGAGCTGAGGCAATTAGTTTAGTGTATTCGCTGCTTAATTTATTTTCAAGTATAAGATCAGCTTCTACTTCGGGTGAGAATGTTTTCAGTTTCATTTCAGCAATTAAAAACAATTGCTTTCCGAATTTCTTTTCAAGTTCTGCTTTATATAACGATTCGGTAAGCGCCCTGTAAAACTCTGTAACCATACCTGTATAAGCAGGCTCGTTGTCATCAAAAAAATCCTGCTCTTCCTGGTAATGAATGTTTGAAGTATCCTGCGTATATCGTATGCTCGCAAAAGCATACATGGTTTCAAAATGATTCCGTAATTTATTTACCTCATTCACAATTTCAACCTGTTTCTCAAAGCCTGCTTTTTGGAATTGAGCTACTAACTGGCCTATAGAGTTTGAGAGAGCGGCAATATCGGGGCGGGCATATGGAATCTGGGAAAACCGCATAAAAAGAATTAAAAATCGTGGCCTATACGATATATAAGTCCTACACCAAATGCCGCCGAAGCAGCATTTGTGGTCTGGTAACTGCTGTAGAAAGGCTGGCTACCTGAATACAGTGAACCGCTTTTCAAATTTTGTCCCAAGGCATCAACACCCTTCATGTCAGTAAAATCGTAATTGAAACGCAGGTTTATATTAAAGAAGAAAGAGTGCGATATTCTAATATTATTGCCAAAAGAAAGTACAGCATCGAAATAACTGCTTGCAAAATAATTACCTACACCATAGCTTTGGGAAGGTACTGGCCCTCCCTTATAGGTTGCCGAATAATTCGCATTTCCCACAATGTTTATTTCCGGCCCCAAGCCAAAATATGCCCCGTTACCGGCCAAAAAACGAAATACCACCGGAATTTGCACAGCGTTTACGCTGACAGTTGACCTGTAACTTTCTCCGCCGTAATATACCGAAGCGGGTCCGCTGGAAGCAGGCAACATACCCACATTCTGAAAACTACCGTTATATGATTGGGAAAGAGAAGCCCACTGCACATCTGTTTCAAGGCCAACATGGTCGCTGAAGTTATAAGCCAGGTGAACGCCATAGGAATATGAATAGACTGCATCATAGTTCTGGGACACGTTCCAGGGAGCACCGCCTGAATTAGAAACATTGGAATTAAAGAACCAATTACTTTCTGCAAGGTAACGCGCACCTATCTCAAAGCTTTGGGCTTTGGCAGAAAAGAAAAAAACAACAGCGGCCAGGAAGGCAAAAGTTTTTTTCATAGGAACAGTTCTTTTTATGCTATTTTTGGTAGTCAAATGTAAAGCAAATATTTTTAATTGCTAATAAACCTCTGTTTCGATTATGAAATTGTTAGAAAACCAAACTATTATTGTCACGGGAGCTTCGCGTGGTATTGGTAGAGGCATCGCTTTAAAGGTAGCCGAACAAGGAGCCAATGTGGCCTTTACTTACCTATCTTCAGAGGCGAAAGCGAAAGAATTAGAAGCTGAAATTCAGGCAAAAGGAGTGAAAGCCAAAGCTTATCATTCAGATGCGGCAGACTACAAGGCAGCCGAGCAACTGGTAACTGACGTGTTGGCCGATTTCGGAAAGATAGATACCCTTGTAAATAATGCCGGTATTACAAAAGACGGTTTACTTATGCGCATGTCGGAAGAACAATTCGATGCGGTAATAAAAGCTAATCTGAAATCGGTATTTAATCTCACAAAAGCTATACAGCGCCCTATGCTTAAAGAACGCAAAGGGTCGATTATAAATATAACCTCGGTAGTGGGAATAAGAGGAAATGCAGGACAATCTAACTATGCTGCATCTAAGGCGGGGATTATAGGCTTTACTAAATCTATAGCCCTTGAATTAGGCTCTCGTAACATACGTTGCAATGCGGTTGCACCCGGCTTTATTGAAACAGAAATGACAGGAGCATTAGATGAAAAAGTAGTAGCGCAATGGCGCGAATCAATTCCGCTTAAGCGGGGCGGAACCGCAGAAGATGTAGCAAATGCTGTTGCATTCCTGGCCTCCGACTGGTCGGCTTATATTACCGGGCAGGTAATACAGGTTTGCGGCGGTATGCTCACCTAACCCTGATTAATTTGAACGTGTGTCGTTTACTATAGCATATTCTGCATGGCTTTTGTTACTCTGCCCTTTGATTGGCGCAGTTTATGCTTTGGCATTCTATTATAAAGATAAACGTACTGAAGAACTTCACCCGGCATTAAAATGGGGCCTAACTGCATTCCGTTTTTTGCTTGTAACTTTCCTGGTGTTCCTGTTTCTTTCTCCCTTAATAAAAAGTAATAAGAACTCAGTTGAAAAGCCCATTATAATTATTGCACAGGATAATTCTGAATCTGTTGTAACCGGGAAAGATTCCGCATTTTACAGGCATGCCTACCCTGCCAGCTGGGATAAAGCAATTACCCAGTTATCGGCAAAATATGATGTGCGGGTAATGTCATTCGGCAAAGGAGTGTCAGATAGCATGAACTATTCTTTCTCGGAGAAGGAAACTGATATTTCATCGCTGTTCGATGCCATAACCAAACGATACTACGGAAAGAATGTAGGCGCTGTGATACTGGCTACCGATGGTATTTATAATAAGGGCTTTAACCCGCTTTATGCAGCACGTTCTTTAAAAAGTAATTTATATACCGTAGCGTTAGGAGACACCACTGTAAAGCGCGATGCAATTATTACCAAGGTGGACCATAACCCCACTGCTTACCTGGGCAACACTTTCCCTTTCCAGGTTATTGTAGATGCAAACAAGCTGGAAGGGAAATCGTCAACACTTACGGTGAGTGAAGTAACAGGCAATTCCGAAGAAAAGCTTTTTGTGAAACCTATTACTTTTTCTTCTCCTGTTTTTCACCAAAGCATTCCGGTGGTGCTAACGGCAAAATCTGCCGGGCTAAAACATTATGTTGTGAAGATTGAACCCGTTGAAGGTGAAGAAAACATTACCAATAACAGGGAAGATGTTTATGTGCGGGTGTTAGATGAAAAGGAACACATTTTGGTATTATCGAACCCACACCCCGATGTGGCAGCTATTGTAGAAAGCATCAATAGCACTGATGGTTTTGAAGCAGATGCTTTTATGCCCGATAAATTCCAGGGCTCACTCAATAAATATTGCCTGGTTATTTTAAACCAATTGCCCTCGGCTGGCAATAGCATGACACAAATACTGCAAAGCATTAATCAACTTAACATACCTGTACTTTATGTGGTGGGTGCGCAAACCAATCTTAATGCCTTAAACCAGCTTAATACAGGTTTAAAAATTACCATATTCGGTAGCCGTGCAAGCGATGCAGAAGCCTCACTGTCCAATAATTTTTCACTCTTTACTCTTACCGATGATTTCAAAAACTATATAGGCCAGCTACCAGCATTATCTTCTCCGTTTGCTACGGGGTATCAAATCAGCCCTTCATTAAATACCTTGCTCTACCAGAAAATTCAGAGTGTGGCAACCAGCTATCCGCTTATAGCTTTTAATTCATCAGGCAATGCTAAGGTTGGTATTATTGTAGGTGAAGGTATTTTCAGGTGGAGGTTGCAGGATTATATGGACCATAAAACCCACCAGATATTTGATGAACTAATTACCAAAACTGTTCAATACCTTGCCGTGAAGGATGATAAAAGCTTTTTCCGCATACACTGCCCTAATAGTTTTAAAGAAGATGAACCGGTTGAAATGGATGCAGAACTTTATAACCCCAGTTATCAGTTAATCAACGACCCCGAGGTAAATATTGTAATCACCAATTCAGAAGGCAAAAAATTCTCATTCACATTCAACCGTACTTCCAATGCCTATCATTTAAATGCAGGCCAGTTGCAGGCAGGCACATATAGTTACGAAGCCAAGGTAAAAGTGGGCGACCAGCTTTACACTAAAAAAGGAGAGTTTAATTTAACACCGGTACAATTAGAAGCTACGCATACCATAGCCGACCATCATTTACTTTACCAATTGGCCAATGAACATTCGGGCAAAATGATTTTCCCGAACCAGATAGAGGAATTGCCTAAAATGATAGAGAGCCGCGATGATATAAAATCCGTTATCTATTCTCATGTTAACTATTCACCGCTTATTGACCTGAAATGGGTTTTCTTTGTGTTGCTGGCATTAGCCAGTATTGAATGGTTTGTGAGGAAATGGAATGGAACATATTAAATTAGTATTAAGTATTGGGGGGTATTAAGTATTAAGATTAGATTTTGGTAAATTTTGACTTACAACTAATTACTGACGACTTACAACTCACTAATACATAGCTCAAAGTAAGATTCATCGCCTGTAGGGCTTATTATAACCTCCCGGAATTAAGGGCTCATCGAAAATATTACTGCCTTGCAGGAAACGCAGTTACATTAGAGGAAACGAATTGGTTTAATTGAATACTACGCATGAAACTACTTATTACGATTACTTTTTTTATAATTTCTCTGGGCACATATAGTGGTGTAATACACAAAGCAAACACCCCTTTAAATACGCCAAACATCGCTACGCAAACCAATCAAAAAAATGCGCCTTTATCCGGGATTGCTGAACTGCATGAATTAGTAAAAAAAGGAAAATCTATTGACACATTACTGGGCAACGACGCTAAAAAAATGAACTATTGCAAGATTGGAAATTTTCTTTCTTACGATGAAAAGAATGCGATAGTTATTTACAACAACACCATTGAACTGTATACATACGCAAACACAAACAAAAGTGAAGCGGCCAAACAAAATGATATTATCACAGGTATAAACCTTGCCGGAGATTCTGTATTTGATATTGACTTTAAGGATTATAATTTCGATGGGCAAAAGGATATTTATATAAAAATGAGATGCACCAAAGCCTGGCCTATGTGTTATGGCTATTTAATAACAGTTGATAAAAAGACGAAAAAGATGGAGCGGCAGAGAGAATTTGAAAGGCTTGCTAATCCATTAATAAGCCCCGATAGTGAAGCCATTGTTTCCGATTCAATGATGACATGCACGGGTGTACAAAACAAACAAATATGTAAATTGGTTAGTAAATGGATAAATGGTAAACTTGTACCCTCAAATACAAGTTGCCATTGCCAGTAATATTGGTATTGAGTATTAGGTATTAAGATGTTTCTTGATACATTTTAACTGAAGACTGATTACTGACGACTTACGACTGATACATGAATAGCCTTTTGTTTTCCATATTCCCCGATCGTATTGACGAGCATAAGCTGGTTCAGGCTGCCGACATTATGAAAGACGGAGGTGTAGTTATATACCCTACCGATACTATTTATGCTATGGGTTGCAGCATAATGCAACCAAAGGCCCTGGAGCGAATGGCTAAAATAAAAGATATCAGGGTAGATAAAGCTGTATTTTCCCTCATAGTACATGACTTCAGCCATATTACAGATTTCACCCGACCTATGAGTAATACGGTGTATAAGATCATGAAACATAGCCTTCCCGGGCCGTTTACATTTATCCTGGAAGCTAACAGCAATATTCCCAAACTAATGAATAGCCGTAGAAAAACGGTTGGTATACGTATTCCCGATAACCCTGTAACGCTAGGATTAGTAGAAAAATTAGGCTGCCCCATTGTTTCCACCTCTCTTCATGATGACGATGAAATAACAAAGTTCCTTACCGACCCTGATGAAATATTTAAACGCTACCAGGATAAAGTAGATGTGGTAATTAATGGCGGCTATGGCAACAACGAAGAATCAACTGTTATAGATTGCACCGGGCAGGAGCCCGTTATTATAAGGCAGGGGAAGGGGGAGATTTAGGTTGAGGTTAAGGTTGAGGTTAAGGTTGAGGTTGAGAATGAGGAGTTTGAGAATTTTGGATTTTCAGCCATCTAGTTTCTTCTTGTTTTTTTGGTGCAAATCCTTACCTCGCCAATGTTTAGGTACTTTGATTATTTTCACATCCAATATATCCCATAATTTATATGAGGAAATACCTCTTGACTTTTTTACTAATCTCATTTACCTTACTTCTGAATGATTGCTCTTCATCAAAATCCATTGCAATAAAAAAACAAATTCAAGGCGTATGGGGTATTAAAGGTGAAACAGTTAATGACTTCAAAATTGGTAAAGATTCTATTTTTTACATCGATCAGGAAAGGTCTTATAAATATTTTTTTTCTAAAGAAGACACTCTTATAATACATTTTGATGGATATATAGAGAAATTCAAAATTGTTATGCATACTACAGATACTATGATAACTATTAATACAGATTCTATTAAAACTTATTTCATAAAAGCCAAATAATAAGGCATTGTTTAACCCAGTACACTGATATTAATAATTTATACTTTTCAGTAATGAGTCTTTCTTATAAATATCTTCTCTAATCAACTTACCTTTGGTATCGAAAAACTGCCACGTTTTATCTTTGCGTCCAAAGTAATAGTTCCCAGATTCCATTAATTTTCCATTCTGATAGTACTGCTTATACCAACTGTGAAAACACTCACCAGCCCAAGTGCCTACTGCAATTAGTTCCCTATTGGAAGAGACGCATTTAAAGATATGAAAGCAATTATCCATCCATGATACATTATAATAAAAGCCGGTAGCTGAATCTTTTATTTTCTTTACTCCTGATGGTAAATAATAATACAATGTATCTCTACGATTATAATAGGCATCTGCAAAATTATTTCGGAATTTTTTCTCAAAATCTCCATATTTCTTAAAAAAAACGACTACAGTATCGCAGTAAGTACTATCCTTAATATTTCCGAATGAATAGTTCGATAGTAATAAAGCACAAAATATCAGCTTCCTGCAAATTTTCATTTATTTTACTTTTAAAAACCCGTACCAATGAAAATATTCTTCGTGGGAAAGAAATAATTTAAGTTGCACTTGAATATTTTCATCAGTTTTATCGGGCTTTGCTCCTAACAAAAATAACATTTCTATTATTTAAATACAACTAAAACCGGTTCTTCATGGCTATACCGGAAAATACGCATAGAACTACCTGTTAAAAACTTATGTAATATAATATATTTTATAGTAAATATAATATTTATTATTGCATGGTAAAGTTCTTTGAAATATTTGAGCCATAATAATTACAGCCGGCACTTATTCACTTGCCGTCTGCTTTAGCGGACGGTAAGAAAAACATATACTGACAGGCTTTAGCCAAAATGTGGTTATCTTAACTTTTATGGGCTAAAGCCCAAAACTTTCTATCCCTTAGTATCCGTCAGCTAAAGCAGACGGTAATTAAAACATTTAAACTTCAAAAAATGGCCTCCACCTGTTGGCGAACCAAGCCTGCCATAAATGAAAATCCAGGGGGAAATGGCACACATTTTCCAGTACCGGTGTGCCAATGTGTGCCATATAAACGAAATGTGAAAAGCAGAAAGTGAAAATGGATAGAAAGTGTTTAGATAGGTTAAGTTGTTGATTATCATATTCCCCAATGCGAATATTTCACTAAACATTTAGCGAAAATCGCAAAATACTGTTAATCAACTACTTGCAAAAAGTGACTGCACAAAAAATGCAGTTATTACGTTAAAAGTGCAACTATTTTGCACTTATGCAGAATGTTAAAATTGAGTTGAGGTTAAGACTTAGATTAAGGTAAAGATTAAGAATTTATTCTTCTCAACCTAAGCCTCAATCTTTACCTGATTAAAAGCTTTCCCCAAACAATCAGTAATATCCTCTGCAATAAGTGAAATTCCGCCTATTTCATGTGCGGCAATATCACCTGCTAAACCATGAAGGTACACACCTAATAAAGCAGCTTGTAACGCAGGATAACCTTGTGCGTATAAACCAGTAATTACACCTGTCAATGTATCTCCGCTTCCGCCAGTGGCCATACCCGGGTTGCCAGTTGAGTTAAAATATACATCTCCGGTTGGTG
>Ga0206855_10126_pt2 | contig 17748 bp, 14 predicted proteins | sample Alteio_BWOrgCont_51_FD_152637 | JGI IMG/M metagenome (GOLD analysis project Ga0206855, IMG submission 152637) | Enriched cells from forest soil in Barre Woods Harvard Forest LTER site, Petersham, Massachusetts, United States -... | ecosystem: Environmental > Terrestrial > Soil > Temperate forest >...
CGACAACGTGCTCAAAGTGCAGGTCACTTGAGGCAGGTTGCCAACTTCACCCACGGTGTAGGTGCCGCCAGCCGGGCAGGGCGGAATGCTGCCATTGGAATTCAACTGAATGTACGGGGTCAGGTCGTTATTGTTAACGGCCGAGCCGGTCTGTTGGCCGGTTTCCAGGGCCCATTCATTCACAGCGGCAGTGATCTGACGCATGTTGTTGATGCAGGCATTTTGCTGCGAGGTGGCACGGGCTTTCACAAAGTTGGGAATGGCGATGGCGGCCAGCAAACCGATAATGGCCACGACAATCATGATTTCCACCAGGGTGAAACCCGCTTTGCGGGACTGTTTCATTCTTTTCATGTTTCAACTCTCTCTCTGCAGCGGAGTGAACGTCGCAACAGGCGGGTTATAATGATTACGTTTGCGTTCACTGGATTGCCTGTCACAACCGCTGAAACACAGGCTGCCGTGACGGCAAACTTGTGTCCTTCACAGTTAAGCAATTGCAATGCCACATGGCAAGTTCGTTGCCTCTTGCAAAAGGACCAAAACTAAAAATAAAAAAGGCTCGAAGCCGAAGGCTTCGAGCCTGTGCAACAACTAACAACAAATTACGGGGACTTGTGAGGCTCAGACGACAACGTGCTCAAAGTGCAGGTCACTTGAGGCAGGTTGCCAACTTCACCCACGGTGTAGGTGCCGCCAGCCGGGCAGGGCGGAATGCTGCCATTGGAATTCAACTGAATGTACGGGGTCAGGTCGTTATTGTTAACGGCCGAGCCGGTCTGTTGGCCGGTTTCCAGGGCCCATTCATTCACAGCGGCAGTGATCTGACGCATGTTGTTGATGCAGGCATTCTGTTGCGAGGTGGCACGGGATTTCACAAAGTTGGGAATGGCGATGGCGGCCAGCAAACCAATAATGGCCACAACGATCATGATTTCCACCAGGGTGAAACCCGCTTTGCGGGACTGTTTCATTTGTTTCATACGTTACTTTTTTATCTGAGTTGCGGTGGAACTCAACCACAGGCGGGTTATAATGATTACATTTGCGTTCGCTTAATTGCCTGCGGTAACCGCATCCGATGTTCGGCAATCAAGCAACGCTTATGCCAAACGGCTCAGAACCCATCTATCAGACCTTTTCAAAGGATTTGACGTTCATTTTTAAAGATTTGGCAATATGTCTGTCATATATCGCGACACTGTATCATTTCAAGACACCCCCAATGAAACGCTTCAAATCTCGTTTGACATTGAAAACGAAACGAGTAAGGTGGTCTGGAGTTGACTGCAAAATTCCCCTGTCGTATTTGAGGAGCAATTCAATCCTCGGAACGCTCGGTAAAAAACAATCCATTTTGAATTTTTCCAGTCACAGGCCGTCCAATGCGGGACTGCCTCGTATTGTGAGGGAACAAAATTCCAGCCAACGACGACCAAAAATAATTTTTTATGCCAAGAACCGCTCGAAAGCCAAAAGCCAAACCATCGGAAGAAATTGCCGCTGAACCGCCCCAGGCATCCGCGCCTCCCGCTCCGCCCGAACCCGCCCTCCAGCCGCCGTCAAAACCCGTTGAGCCAACCACCACCGATGGAGAAGCAAAGCTGGACGGCGAGCGCGGCTCCCAGCGTGATAAAATCGCCTCTTCGCTCAATATCGCCAAGCTCCAGGCCATGAGCATGAACGAACTCAACACCATGGCCAAGGAGTTGAACGTCGAAAATTTCGGCACCATGCGCAAGCATGAGGTCATCTTTCACATCCTCCAAAAAAATGCGGAACGCGCCGGCGTACTGTTTTCTGAAGGCGTCCTCGAAGTCCTGCCCGAAGGCTTCGGGTTTTTGCGTTCGCAAAGTTTTAATTACCTGCCCTGCCCCGAAGACATTTATATTTCACCTTCGCAGATTCGCCGGTTCGATTTGCAAACTGGAAATCTCATCGCCGGCCAAATCCGTCCGCCCAAGGAAAAAGAAAAATTTTTCGCCCTCCTCAAAGTCGAAGCCGTGGATGGTGAAGACCCGGATAAAGCCAAGGAAAAAACTCATTTCGATAACCTAACGCCTTTGTTCCCGAACAGGCGTTTCCTCCTGGAAACCGCTGCGGACGAATTGAACACGCGCGTTCTGGACTTGGTTTGCCCCATCGGCAAGGGCACGCGCGGATTGATCGTCGCTCCGCCTCGCACGGGCAAGACGGTTTTAATGCAAAAAATCGCCAACGCCATTTTGAAGAACAATCCCGAATCCTATTTGTTCATCTTGTTGATTGACGAGCGTCCCGAGGAAGTCACCGACATGGAACGCACCTGCCGCGGTGCCGAAGTCATTTCCTCCACGTTTGACGAACCGCCCGAGCGTCACGTTCAGGTCGCCGAAATGGTCATCGAAAAAGCCCGCCGCATGGTTGAGCACAAGCGGGACGTCGTGATTTTGCTCGATTCCATCACCCGTCTGGCCCGCGCCTACAACACCATCCAGCCGCACTCTGGAAAGATCCTCTCCGGCGGTGTGGATGCCAATGCCTTGCACAAGCCGAAACGGTTCTTTGGTGCGGCGCGCAATGTCGAGGAAGGCGGCTCGCTCACCATCATGGCTACGGCCCTGGTGGACACCGGCTCGCGCATGGACGAAGTCATCTTTGAAGAGTTCAAAGGCACCGGCAATATGGAAGTGCACTTGGACCGCGCTCTCGTGGACCGCCGCATCTTTCCTTCCATCAACATCGAACATTCCGGCACACGTAAGGAGGAATTGTTGTATCACCCGGACGAATACAGCCGCGTCGTCATTTTGCGCCGTGCGCTCACGGGTGTCCCGCCGGTCGAAGCCATGGAATTGATGCTCAACAAGCTCAAGAAAAATAAGAGCAACATCGAGTTCCTGCTCAACATGGCCGTAGGCTGATGGGCTTTGCAAAAGTCGAATCCCCTGTTGCGCCTTGCGAAAGCGCGCAAAAACGCGCTTCCCTGAACTTCCTTTAACAGGCAGAATACCCTGATGCTCGTTCGCAGGCTGATAAAAGTTTTTACATCGCTCCGGCTTACCGTGGTTCTGCTGGCCTTTGGCATTATCCTCGTCTTCGTCGGCACACTGGCGCAGGTGGACGAGGGGCTTTATAATGCCCAGGCGCGATATTTCCGCCAATGGATCGTCCTGGGCTTGGATTTGTTCGGCCGAAAAATCCCGATCATTTTGCCCGGGGGTTATCTCATCGGGACGCTGCTGCTTCTCAACCTCTTTGCCGCGCATATCTATCGCTTCCAATTATCCGTCAAAAAAATCGGCATCCAACTCGCCCATGCTGGCGTGATTCTTCTGCTCGTCGGCCAATTAGTCACGGACATGTTCGCGCATGAAAGCCAAATGCTTTTTTCAGAGGGCCAAACCCGGAATTATTCCGAAAGCGCGCAATACTATGAACTGATTTTTACCACGCCCACCGGCAACAACACGGCCCAGGTCGTCTCCCTTCCCGGTTCTTTGCTCGCCCGTGGCGGCACCATCGAAAATACCAATCTTCCGTTCACCGTCCGGGTTAAAGAATATTGGAAAAACTCCGAGCCGTCCTTTCGTGCGCCCATGATGCAAAACGGCCCGCCTCTCGCTCCCAACGGCGTCGCCCTGAATTTTGATTTCCATCCCGTGGCCGAAGCCAAATCCATGGACGACAAAAATGTCCCGACGGCATTGATTGAGCTTTCTGGCCCAAATGGCTCGCTGGGTGATTGGATCGTTTCCGATTGGACGGATGATGGCGCCATGATCGAAGCCATTCGTGAAAACTATGCGCAGACATTGGGCGGCCAAATGACGGAAGAAATCATCAAAGACCTGACGCGGCCGCAGTCTGTTTCCGTGAATGGCAGGCAATTTACTTTTTCCCTTCGGCCCAGGCAGACGCGTTTCCCGTTTTCTCTGACTCTTCTGAAAGCCACGCACACGATCTATGAAGGCACCGACATTCCCAAGGATTTCCGCAGCCGCGTGCAATTGCAAAATCCGCAGACCGGCGAGAACCGCGAAGTCGAGATTTCCATGAACCACCCCTTGCGTTATGCCGGTCTGACGTTTTATCAATATCAAATGGACGCAGGCCAGGCGGCGGCAGAGGCCGGGCGGATGCCGTCCTCCGTGCTGCAAGTCGTGCACAACCCCGGCTGGTTGACGCCCTATGTCGGTTGTGGGATGGTTGCCGCGGGGCTTGTCGTCCAGTTTATGTTCCATCTCGTCGGCTTTATCACGAAGAGAAAATGATCGCGATTATCATCAAGAGATTGTTGCCCATCGTATTGACGATAGTGATGGCCGTGTGGTTTTTGTGCCAGATGCAGCCGCCGAAGGACACGGATTTTGCCTTCTCCAAATTTGGCCAGCTTCCTGTTGTTTTCAATGGCCGGCTAAAACCCATGGATTCCCTCGCCCGCAACTCCCTTTTGCAAATCCACGAAACCCAAACACTCGACCTTGAGCCTTGGGCAAGCGATTGGCAAAAACACTCGACGACGAACGCCATCGCATGGCTCGCAAACGTCATGATGAATCCGCAGGTGGCTGACGATTGGCCGGTCTTTCGTGTGGATAACCCCGACCTGATCGCGTTCCTGAAACTGCCCGAGCGTGACCTCGCGCAGCACCAGGACGGCGAACATTATTCGTGGAACCAAATCGCGCCTGCGCTCGACGCGTTTGACAAAGAGGATGAGCGCGTGGAAAAGACCGAAAGCGCGGAGCGCGACGCTTACGAACGCGCCGTCGTAAAAGTCCATGACCGGCTGGAACTTTACGCGCAACTCCGGAACACCATCCAGCCGCAGGACACGCAAAATTGGAAACAGGAATTGGCCGATTATGAAGGCCTGATCCCGTCAGGCGTCGCCGCCGTTCGCGCGCAACAGGTGGGAAAAACTTATGACCAGCAGGTCTTCAATGCCTTCCTCGCTGAATTGCAGCGCTTCGATTACATGGCCCAGCTCGAACCACCGCTCATCGTGCCGCCCGAGGCTGGTTCCAATGATTGGAAAAATGTGGGAACAGTCCTGCTCGAAGCGGCCAGGGGAAATCCAGTCCCTACGACGGTCAAAAATTACGCAGCCTTGGCCGGTGCGCTCCAAAGCCATGATGTAGCCGGCTTCAATTCCGCGCTGGGCGATTTGCAGTCCTCCTTTGTCCCAACCTTTAACCGCTCAATGGCCAGGGCCCGTGCCGAAGTCTTCTTCAACCAAATGCAGCCCTTCTATAATGCCATGATCATTTATGTCCTCGCCGGACTGCTCGCCATTTTTTCGTGGTTTAATCTGTCTGAAGCCCTGCGCCGCTCCGCCGTTTGGCTCATTGGGTTGGCCTTTCTCATCCATACCACGGGCCTGATTTATCGCATCATTTTGCAGGGCCGCCCGCCCGTGACCAACCTCTATTCGTCGGCCATATTTATCGGCTGGATCGCGTGCCTGTTGGGAATGATTCTTGAAAAGTTTTATAAAAACGGCATCGGCGTGGTCGTATCGGCAGGCATGGGTTTCATCACCCTCATCATCGCCCAGAACCTTGCGCTGGATGGTGATACCATGGAAATGATGCGCGCCGTCCTGGACACCAATTTCTGGCTGGCCACGCACGTCGTTGCTGTCACTTGTGGTTATGCGAGCACATTTGTCGCAGGATTACTCGCCTTGATCTATATAGTGATGGGGGTATTTACGAACCGTTTGAATACGGTTTTCTCCGCTGATAAAGCTCTCAGAACCGGCATCGCTATTGGTGCATTAGTTGGCGGAATTCCGGGAGCGGTCGCAGGGGCGGTGGCGGGTGGACAAGCGGCCCAGCTTGGAGATAATTTCGGAAAAACAATCACTCGTATGATTTATGCCATTGTTTGTTTCGCTACGCTGTTCAGTTTCGTCGGCACCGTTCTTGGCGGCATTTGGGCCGATCAATCATGGGGACGCTTTTGGGGCTGGGACCCCAAGGAAAACGGCGCGCTCATCATCGTCCTGTGGAACGCCCTCATCCTGCATCTGCGCTGGGGTGGGATGATTCGCGAACGCGGCCTCGTCAATTGCGCCGTCTTCGGCAACATCGTTACCAGTTGGTCCTGGTTTGGCGTCAACATGCTCGGCATCGGCCTGCACAGTTATGGCTTTACCGAAGCCGCGTTCAAATGGCTGATGCTCTTCGTCCTTAGCCAGCTCGGCTTCATCGCCCTCGGCTCCCTGCCGCTTAAAATGTGGAAAAGCTTCGGTGCGCAGCCAAAAGATTCGCGCCCTGCGTAGGACAGGCATCTTGCCTGTCTTTGTTTGCGGTAGGGCGAGCGTCCTCGCGAGCCGTCACCCTCGCCCCCATTGGGGAGAGGGCAGGGTGAGGGGGGCGATCCGGCTCATGGTGAGGGCGGTCTATTCCAAACAAATTTTCTCCGCCCTCAAAATTTCGCGCGAATCTCACGCAGTTTCTGTTGCATCCCTGTTATTTCTCTGCGAAAATTAAGCGACAGCGCGATGCAAAATTATCCCAAACATTATTGTGGTGTCTTCGGCGTTTTTGGCCATCCGAACGCAGCCGAACTGGCCTACTACGGCCTCTATGCCCTCCAGCACCGCGGCCAGGAAAGTGCCGGCATCGTCACCAGCGACGGCAAAAATTTTCGCGCGCACCGCGGCATGGGCCTCGTTCCCCAGATTTTTAATGGTGAAATCCTGCATGGCCTGGTCGGCAACATCGCCCTGGGCCACACCCGCTATTCCACCACCGGCTCGTCCCAATTAAAAAACGCCCAGCCGCTCACCGTGGATTGCGCGCGTGGCCAAATCGCCATCGCGCACAACGGGAACCTGACCAACGCGGCGCGCCTCCGCGACGAATTGGAAGCCCGCGGCTCCATTTTTCAGACCACCGTGGACAGCGAGATCATTTTGCATTTGCTCGCCCAGCCGGACGCCAACGGCAGCAAAAATCCCTTCGTCCACTCGCTCCGCAAACTCGAAGGCGCCTATTCCCTCGCTATCATGACCGAAAAGGCGCTGATTGGCGCGCGCGACCCCTTTGGTTTCCGTCCCCTCAGCATTGGCAAGCTCGGTGACGCCTACGTGCTCGCCAGCGAAACCTGCGCGTTCGATTTGATCCACGCCAAATTTGTCCGCGATGTCGAGCCGGGCGAAATCATTATCATCAATGAACAGGGCCTGCAAAGCATCCAGGCCTTTCCCGAGCAGCAGCGCCGCGCCTTTTGCATCTTTGAATACGTCTATTTTGCCCGGCCTGACAGCACCATCGCCGATCGGAACGTCTATAAAGTCCGTGTGGAAATGGGCCGCCAGCTCGCGCGCGAATTTCCCATCCCGGCCGATGTCGTCGTGCCCGTGCCCGACAGCGGCAACTGCGCCGCCCTCGGTTATTCCCTCGAATCCGGCATCCCCTTCGAGATGGCCTTCGTCCGCAATCACTACGTGGGCCGCAGTTTTCTCCAGCCCTCCCAACTCATCCGCGACTTCAACGTGCGCGTGAAGCTCAACCTCATCGGCGAACTGGTGAAAGGCAAGCGCGTCATCGTTGTGGACGATTCCATCGTCCGCGGCACCACCTGCAAGACCCGCGTCAACAACCTCAAGGAAGCCGGCGCGAAGGAAGTCCACGTGCTCGTGAGCTGTCCGCCCCACATGAACCCGTGCGTTTACGGCATTGATTTCCCCGACCGCAGCAAGCTGATGGCGGCCAATCATTCGCTCGAAGAGATCGAAAAATATCTCAACGCCGATTCGCTCCATTATCTGTCACAGGACGGCCTGGTGGCGGCGACCAGTCTGCCGAAGAGTTCCTTCTGCATGGCCTGTTACGATGGCAATTATCCCGTCCCGTTCGATCCCGCCGTGGATAAACACATTATCGAACGCCGTGGCGGCCGCGTCGCCAGCCTCACCGAAACCCTCGCCCAGGAACGCGCGCAGATAAAGCTCCTTTAGGTTATTAATGTAGGAGGCGATGTAAGGAGTTTCTGAGCGGATTCGTAAGTCCAAATTCGCGAAAATTAGCATAATTCGCGTCAAAGTTTTGCTTCTGCATTTAGGGGTAGTGACGAACTATCTCCTTTTCACTTCTTTGCTAAAATCCCCGCATGACTGACAAAATAGTTTGTCCGGCAAATGCCGCTTGCGTCTTGGAGGCGGCTCTAATTCGCGTAGCGAATGCCTATTCTTATGTTGTTCAAAACTGCAGTCCTCTGCCGCTTTCGTCCATGTTCGCCGCGAGCCGTCTCTGCGCCGTGCCACGCGTGGCCTGTGACTCTGCTTGCCAGGTTTACCAGGTTCTACGTGGTTTCACGAGGTGGCAAAGCACGATTTTGCCAAACGAACCCAAATTGAAAATCCATTACTCTCGATGAATCAACATGAAACAAAAAATTGGTGTCATAATGGCACAAAAAACGAACCCATTTCCAACTCAGCCTCAGAACAGGCTAGGTCAGGCCAAGTCAACTCAAGTCAGGGGTCAGGTGAAAAAAGTAAAAAATATTTTATGGTTCTGTGGCCTGCCTTTTTGCCCCGGTCCCACAGAGCGGGACAACCCAATGGGCCTGCCGCAAGATCGGCGACAGTCAAATTAACCCCCGTGCAAAACAAAAGCCGACCAAAGCCGGCCAAAAAATGAAATCAACCGTTGATTTAGGTTTCGAAGGGGCAGTCACCGGCAGCCACCACCCGGTGCATTTATTTCAAACGTCCTAGAACAAATTCAATACTGACATCATTAGCAAACGTCGCCATAATTGCTATTCATGAAAATTTTACTTACTACCACTTCCTTTCAGGATACGCCCGGCGCTCATCATGATTTGCTCGCCCAAACCGGCTGGGAAATCATCACCGCCCGCGGCCCGCTGAACGAGGCCGATACCCTCGCGCTGGTCGGCGATGTGGACGGTTACATCTGCGGCGACGACGCCATCACGCGCAAAGTCCTGGAAAAAGCCCGCCCGAAATTAAAGGTGCTCAGTAAGTACGGCATCGGCGTTGATAAAATTGACGTGAAGTCCGCCACCGAGTTTGGCATTCCCGTTCTCTTCACTCCCGGCGTCAACCACACCACCGTGGCCGAGCATAACTTTCTGCTGCTCCTCGCGCTGGAGAAAAATTTTCTGTTTCACACGGACTCCACCCGCAGCGGCGGCTGGAAACGCAAGACCGGCCATGAGCTGCTCGATAAGACCATCGGTATCATCGGCATGGGGCGCATCGGGCGCGAAGTCGCCATCCGCGCCAAAGCCTTCGGCATGAAAATCCTCGGCTTCGACCTCCATTGGGACGAGAAATTTGCCGCCGAACACGGCCTCCAGCAGGCAAAAACACTGGATGACATTTATAAAGGGTCCGACTACATCTCCCTGCACACCAACCTCACGCCTCAAACCAAGGATATGATCAACGCCGCCAGCATCGCCAAAATGAAAAAAGGCGTTTTGATTTTGAATTGCGCGCGCGGCGAAATCGTGAATACCAACGACATGATTGCCGGGCTAAAATCCGGCCAGGTGGGAGGCTATGGCACGGATGTTTTGGATCAGGAGCCGCCCCCGCCGGACCATCCGCTGCTCAAATTGCCCAACGTCGTTTGCACGCCCCATGTCGCTTCGCGTACTTACGAAAGTGTCGTTCGCCAGGCCACGACCAGCGTGAAGAACCTCATCCTGGCCATGAAGGGCGAAAAACCCATCGCCCAGGTCAATCCCGAAGTCCCGGTGAAAAAAGCGGTATGACTTAAACCAATGCCGGATGACGAAACATTTCTACAACAATTTGAATCTGCCGCGTGGCCGCTCCAGGATTGGCACCACCAGCAGCATATCAAAATTGCCTATCTCTATCTATCCCGTTACCCCCTCGATATCGCCATCGCGAAAATGTGTTCAGGCGTGAAAAAATATAATGCCGCGCACAATGTGCCGGAGGACCTTGACCGGGGTTATCATGAGACGATGACGCAGGCATGGATGCGGTTGGTTTATTTCACGCTTTGCGAGTACGGCCCGGCGGAAAATGCGGATGCCTTTTACGAAGCGAACCCGCAATTATCGCAGAAGAAGACCTTGCGGTTCTTTTATACCAAAGAGACAGTTATGTCTCCCAAAGCAAAAGCGGAATTTGTTCCGCCGGACCTGATACCGTTCCCGCAGAGCAAAAAGAATTTACAAACACAGAAATAATATTATGCCCGATACCTACTACATCGTCCCTCAGGAAAAACACGATAACCTCGTCAAGAAAGCCTATCTGACCCGCGGTTACAACGCGGACGAAGCCGCTGCAGGCGCACGCTTCTGTTCCGCTGCTGCCTGGTACGGCATCCGCACCCACAACGCCATCAAGGCGCTGCACCTGGATGAAATTTTCGGCAGCAAAGTCGGCCGCTGGAAACCCGGCGTGAAAATCGAAAAGCTCCCGTCGCGCTTCGCCGCCTCGGAAATCTGGAACGGCCATTTCAAACTCGGCCAGGCCGTCGCTTACGAGGCCATGGACACCTGCATGAAACTCGCCGATAAATACGGCGTCGGCATGGTCAGCGTGGACAACGCCACGCATTATCTCTGGGGCGGCGGCTACGTGATGGATGTCGCGCTCAAAGGCTACTTCGCCTACACCAACTGCACCTCGGCCACCTCCGAAGTCGTCCCCTTCGGCGGCAGAACCGCCACTCTCGGCACGAACCCGCATTCATGGGGATTCCCCACGCAGGAAGCGATTGGCTTTCCCATCGTCATTGATTGGGCGACTTCAACCGTCGCGATGGGCCGTGTGCAACAATTTAAGCGCGAAGGCAAAATGCTCCCGCCTGGTTGCGCCGTGGATGCTGAAGGAAATCCCACGACTGACCCAAATAAAGCCGTCGCGCTCCTGCCCTTCGGCCAGCACAAGGGCTACGGTTTGGGTTTGATTGATGAACTTTACGCCGCGTTCACGGGCGGCGGCCTCCCGCAAATCCGCGGCACCGCCCTCGGCGATCCCAAAGAAAAACGCGCCTCGACCTTTTTCTTCCAGGTCATGCATCCCGACGCCATCAAAGGAAACGATTTCGCGCTTGGCCGTACCCAAATGCAAAACGTCAAAGCCATCATTGCGGACATTCTCGGCCATGGGAACGAAAAGTGCCTGTTACCCGGCCAGCCCGAAGCCAATTGGGGTGCCCTTTCCAAAAAATATGGTGGGCTGTTGTTCACCGCCGCGGAAATCGGCGAACTAAACCACCTCGCCAAAGAGTGTGGCGAAACGCCCTGGAATGTCGCTGATTTCAAAGCCGTGACCGTTTGACCTGTTTATAAGAGCGTGTCTGAAAAATGGGCCGGCGATGAGATTGCGGGCGCGGCAGATTGGATGGCGAGGCGCGACGAAGGAGCATATATCGAGAGAAATCTGTGACTGAGGAGCAACGATGCCAGCCAGCGTGCCCCGCCGCAAGATCACCCGGAATATTTTTCAGATACGCTCTAAAATCAAATCGCTTGGCAGCCGCGACTCCTTCTGTTTAATTGGCGCGGCTTTAATGAGAAAACTTCCCGCCATCGCGCTTTTGTTTTTTTGGTCAATGGCGTGCATTTGCCGCGCGAAGGAATCCCCGCCGGAGTTCATTGAGGGCATTGACCAGGCCATTCCCGGCGGGCCGGTGGGCAATGTCGGATATAGCTTTGCCACCGATACCTTCACCGGCACCAACATCTTCATCCAGCATGGTGATACCACCCTCATGGCCGACCAGGCTACCTATAACCGTCAGACCGGTGAAATTGTTGCCGACGGCCATGTCCGTATCCAGCAGGGCAGCCAAATGTGGATCGGCAACCACGTCACCTATAACGTCAACAATCGTCTGCTTGGGACCGGGCCATTTCGCACCGGACGCTCTCCTGTCTTCGCTCAGGGTGGAGGGATTCACGGCGACGTCACCAATCATACTTACATGGCCACCAATGTTTTTGTGACGACCGATAACGTGCGCCGACCGGCCTATTACCTGCGCGCGAGCCGTATGAGGATCATCCCTGGCAAATACTTTGAGGCCAAAAACGCCGTTCTTTATGTCGAGGGTGTTCCCTTATTTTATTATCCCTATTATCGGCGCAACCTGGAATTTCATGCCAACAGCTTCACCGTCATGCCGGGAGAAGACAGCATTTATGGTCCCTACCTGCTCGGAACTTACACTTGGCGGCTGGGTGAGGCCCTTGATGGAAAAATTCACCTGGATTATCGCGAAAAGCGCGGTGTGGGCGCCGGCCCGGACCTGAATTTGCACCTGGACCGCTGGGGCGATGCGTCAACGAAATACTATTATTTGCACGACAATGATTCCCAGCAAAGCCTCAATGGGGACGCCTTTCCAAACCTCAGCCCGATTCCGGAAAACCGCCAGCGTTTCTACCTGGGCTGGCAGGCCACCCCGGCCACCAATCTGAACCTCAAGGCGCTGGTGAATTACCAGAGCGACCAGCTCGTCCTGCACGATTTCTTCCAAAGTGATTACGGCGAAAACCCCCAGCCCAACACCTTTGTCGAGGCGAATAAATATTGGAACAACTGGAGCCTCGACGCCGAAACCACGCCGCGCATCAATAGTTTTTTTGACCAGGTCGAGCGCCTGCCCGACGTGCAACTGACCGGCTTTCGGCAACAAATTTTCACCACGCCGCTCTATTACGAAAGCCAAAGTTCCGTGGGCTATTATGAAAAGTATTTCGCCGCCACCAACACCCTTTTTGGCGAGACCAACTTTACGATGCCGGATTTTTCCGCCATGCGTGCCGAGACATATCATCAATTGCTCCTGCCTGAAACTCTTTTTGGCTGGCTCAACATTGCGCCGCGCGCCGGGGAACGGGTGACTTATTACGGCCCTGAAACCGGCGCTGGCGGAACGTATGCGCAAATCACCCGCACCGTCTTTAATACCGGCTTGGACGCTTCGTTTACGGCTTCGCAACTCTGGCCGGACGCGACCAATTCACTTTTGGACATTAATGGCCTGCGTCACATCATCCAGCCGGCCTACAGCTACGTTTTCGTTCCCCATCCGAGCGTGGCCGCTGACCGCCTCCCGCAATTCGATTCCCAGTTGCCCAGCCTCATGATTCTTCCCATTGAATATCCCAACTATAATGACATTGATGCCATTGAAAGCGAAAACGTCATGCGCTTCGGTATTCGGAATACGTTGCAAACCATGCGCAACGGCCAGTTAGACAACGTCGTCGACTGGAACGTCATGCTCGACTGGAACCTTACGCCAAATTCGCAAACGAACTCGGTTTTTTTGCAGCCCCAAAAAACCTTTGATGATCTTTATTCAGACCTCGTCTTCAAACCGCGCTCGTGGATCGGGTTTCAATCCCAACTGCGTTACGGCATCAATGACAATCACTTGAACCTGGCGTTTCATCAACTGACTTTTACGCCCAACGATCGCTGGAGCCTGGGCCTGGGCCATTGGTATTTGCACGAAGGCTTCGTGGACTCAGGCGATGACGTCTTCACGGGGACGTTCTTTTATCGGCTGAACGAGAATTGGGGATTTCGCACCACACAATATTTCAACGCCCAAATCGGCCGCCTGCAGGAGCAGTATTACAGCGTCTATCGTGACATGCGCAGTTGGACCGCCGCCCTGACGTTTCGGGTCATCAACAACGGCGGCGGCCAGCCGGTGGATTACGGTGTCGCCTTCAGCATCTCCCTGAAGGCCTCGCCGCGCTTCCATGTGGGCGATGACACGGTGCGTCCTTACCAGATGTTGGGAGAATAAATCAGAGCGTTTGAAGAAATATTGTAGCCATTCGGCAGCGAGGAATTTTGGTGTTTTGGCGAGACTGAGCGAAAACGAAGCCAAAACCCAAAAGAACCGCTGCCTCTTTCTCCTCAACCGAATGGTTACAGTATTTTTGAAAATGCTCTAGTAACAAAACTTTATTGCCAGAAAAATTGTCTCTGGAATAATTTGCCTTCATGAACGCCCTGCTGCAGCTCCTTCTTAGCGGCGGACTTATCGTTTTCCTTAATCCCATAACCTTGGCTGTCACGGTTTTTCAGATATGGATGTTCGTCCATGCTGTCCGAAACCGGGAATGGATGTGGGCCTTGTTCCTCTTCGTTGGTTGGGGGTTGGCGGCTTTTTGGTATTACTTTTATGTTTATCGCGGCTCAACTTCCAGCGTCAGCGGATTCGAACTGCCCGGGGCGCAAAGCCGCCAGCGCATCCGCGAACTGCAGGCGCAAATTCATCACATTGACAATGCCTCCCACCATTTCCAGCTCGGCGACCATTACTTCCAACGCGGCCAGTTGGCCGAAGCGGAAAAATGTTATCGCGCCGCCCTCGAACGCGAGCCGGACGACATCGACGTTCGTGCCCATCTCGGCCAATGCCTCGTCCGTTTAAACCGTCCTGCCGAAGCCCGGCCCATCCTCGAAAGCGTCATGCATCAAAAGCCCGAGCATGACTTCGGCTATACCATGATGGCCCTGGCCGAAGCGCTCACCGCCCTGGGCGAGACCGATAACGCCATTCAATATTGGCAGCACATCACGCAAAACCATTCCTATCCCCGCGCCAAAGTCCAACTGGCGGAACTCTATATCGCAAAAAATCAGTTCGATGCCGCCCGCTCCCAGCTCAAAGACGTCGTAAATGACGATGTTTATGCTCCGGCCTTCCAGCGCCGGCGCGACCGCATTTGGATTCGCCGCGCAAAAGGGTTGATGCGCAAATTATAGAAGGTTTTTGCGCGGCGGCTTCACGCGGCCGGCGGCAGCCGTAGCGTCTGTTCCAGCGGCTGGATGTCCGGCAATTCCTTTGCCGAAGCCGCGCCGCCCAGATCCGCCAGCCGCTCGCCAGCCGGACGGATGCGCGTTTGAAAACTGGCCGCCGCGTCGTTGAACGCCGAATTTGCGCGCTCCAGGCCGGCGCGGATTTTTTCAAAATGCTCGGCAAACTTCACCACGCGCGCATAAAATTCCCGCGCTGCTTCGGCAATTTTCTGCGCATTTTCGGTTTGCGCATGTTGCTGCCAGCTTACGCTCACCGAACGCAGCAGCGCAATCAGCGACGCCGGCGTCGCCAGCAAAATTCTTTTTTCCGCCGCCCAAATGATCAAATCATGATCCCCTTCCAGTGCTGCGCTGAACAGCGATTCCGCCGGCAAAAATAAAACTACGTAATCCAGTGCGTTGGGAAACTGGCTGGGATAATCCCGGTCCGCGAGGGATTTGATGGTCGCCTTCAATTTCGCCGCGTGCGCCTGCAGCGATTCACTGCGTTTGAGCGGGTCGGCCGACTCGAGCGCGTTGAGAAAATCAAAATCAGGAACCTTTGCGTCCACGATGATCATGCGCTCACCCGGCAGTCGCACCACCAGGTCCGGGCGATTGTCTCCCGATTGCGTCTGCTCGGTGAAATCGCAATGCGCGCTCATACCTGCGGCTTCCACCACCCGCCGCAACGTCTCTTCGCCCCACTTGCCCCGCGCCTGGTTCGAACGCAGCACCATGCGGAACTGTTGCGTCTCCTGCGCCAGCGTCTGGCTTTGTTGCGAGAGCAATTCCAGTTGCTTCTTCACCTCGCCGAGCGTCGCGGACTGGGTCGTCTCGCTTTGCTGTAAACGTTTCTGATAAGTGTCGAGCTGTTGCTTGAGCGGCTCAACGAGCGTCTTGATCGCCTCCTGTCGCTGCGCCAAATCGCCTTTCGCCGATTCCTGCAATTTCCCGAACGTCTGCTCCGCCAGCCGCAGAAATTCCGGCGCGCTCTGTTTCAGCGCATCCGAGCTTAAGGCCTTAAATGTGTCCTTTAGGTCCATTAACGCCTTTTCCTGCAGGATTTTCTGCTCCGCCAGCAAATTTTCCGCCGCGCTTTGTTTTGCTTCCGCCGCCGCCCGCGCATTGCCCGCCTCCATTAGTTGCGTGCGTGACCGTTGCAATTCCAGTTCCCGTTGTGCGAGCTGCTGGCGCAATTCACTTTCCAGCCGCGCATCGGAACTTTTCCCGGCCCACTTCAGCCAGCCGCCGAGAAACCCCAGCGCGCCGCCAATGACCAGCGCGATAAATAGTTCAATTCCCAACGGCATTTTATTGTAAACCGGTAAAAATTCTTTTCTCGTAATCCGCCACAAAAGTTCTTTTGCCCCGGGTAATGAGCGAATGCCCCTCGGCGCGCAGCCGTTTCGCGATCTTTTCAATCCCGCCGGGATATTTCGGATTCACCTCGCCGCCCGTCTTCAACGTCCGCCAGAACGGGGTGATCCGTTTTGCTCCCTGTGCCTCCGCTTCGCCGGCGGCATGTGCCGCAATCCACGAAAAAATCCCCGTCGTCACGGGACATGCGAATTGCGCCTGATGGTTCCGGGCCAGCGTTGCGCGCAGTTCTTGGATCGTCACGACCCGGCCGCGCGGCACCTGCTTCATTAGCGCATCCACTTCCAGTGGCGCCGGGATCACCATGAGGCCCTCACCCCAGCGCTTGCTCAGCCTCCCCGTGACCCGGCTGACTTTGGGCAATCCTTTGTTGTCCAAAAGTTTTTCCCGCCAGGATTTTTTGGGTTTCATCTTAAAAATGCGCGACAACCTCAATCTCCACGTTCGCGCCCTTCGGCAACGCGGCTACCTGGATGGTCGAGCGCGCCGGAAAATTCTCCGTGAAATACTTTACGTAAATTTCGTTCATGCTCGCGAAGTCCCCGAGGTTCGTCAGGAACACTGTGCTCTTTACCACGTTTGCAAACGTCAGCTTCTGGTCGTCCAAAATCGCTTTCACGTTCTGCAGCACGCGGTCGGTTTGCGCCTTAATGTCCCCGGAAATCAAATTTCCGTCCTTGGGATCGATCGGGATTTGCCCCGCGCAAAACAGCAAATCGCCGATACGCACGGCGTGGTTGTAAGGGCCGACTGCGGCGGGTGATTTCGCGGGTTTGATGATTTGTTTGGTTGCCATAAAACAATTAATTGAACCCGAAGCGACAGTGCTGGCAAGTTTAAATGGATTAAAGCGGCGCTTTCGCCGCCGGATAATTTTGCAGGCGGACGATATTTCCACAAGGCACGCCATCCATGCTGGACAGCACCCCCGCAGTCAGGATTTTTCCGTCCGGCTGGATGGCCACGCTCCAAATGCAGCCGCCGGTCGCGTTGCCCATCTGGAAACTGTCATCCACGCTGCCATCGGCATTTAAACGGGCCAGAAATGGACTGATCTGTTTACTGGTATCGTTATAGCCGCACACGACGATTTTTCCATCCGCTTGAATAGCCATGCTCCAAAAGGCCGGCGCGCCGTTGGTGTCCATGGTAAATCCGCACGCCAGGATTTTACCATCCTTTTCCAAAAGCACCTCCCGGATGTTGGTCTCCGCGTAAGCGACGGCATTAAATCCGGAATCGAAACTCCCATCTGGATTCAACTGGATAAGGTGAGTGATATTCAGGTTGTTATAATTATTGAAAACACCCGCTTCGAGGATTTTCCCGTCCATTTCGACGACTGTAGACACGACCGTTGACGAGCCGTCGGAGCTCACGTTAAACGAATCGTCCATTTTATCATCCAGCGATAGCCGAAAAAGCCCGTGATGCTCCTTGCCGGAAACTGTGGTAAAATCCCCGCTCACCAGGATGCCTCCCTGAGGCTCGACGGTGATGGAGCGCACGTTTTCGTTATAAGTCCCTTCTCCGTGAAATTGTGCATCGCGGCTTCCATCTGGCCTCAATTGTTCGAATCTTCTGGCAGGCCG
>Ga0206855_10144_pt2 | contig 17706 bp, 10 predicted proteins | sample Alteio_BWOrgCont_51_FD_152637 | JGI IMG/M metagenome (GOLD analysis project Ga0206855, IMG submission 152637) | Enriched cells from forest soil in Barre Woods Harvard Forest LTER site, Petersham, Massachusetts, United States -... | ecosystem: Environmental > Terrestrial > Soil > Temperate forest >...
GTTTTGGTCCGCGCGCGTGCCGGAGGCGAGGGCTTGGGAAACCTGGTCTTGCGCCAACTGGTTGCCCGCCTGACGCATGTTTTCACGCGCCTGGTCGAGTTGCTGGCGGGCTTGGTCGGCCTGGTCGCCGGCCTGCATTTGGTCAATGCTTTGGCGGGCCTGGTCGAGGTCGTCGAGCATGCTGCGTTGTTCGTCCTGCAGGCGCTGAAGTTCACGCTGAATTTCATCCCGCTTTTGCTGGTCCTGGGCGGCGGCGAGGGCGGTTTGCAATTCCTGGAGGCGCTGGTTCAAGTCCTGCTGGCGGCGAGCGAGGTCGCGCAAACGGCTTTCGGCCTCCATCTGGTTGCGTTGCTGGTCGGCGGGGTTTTGCGCGGCATTTTCCGTCTGGTAACGGTTTTGCTGCTGGCGGAATTGGAGCTGGTCGAGCTGGTCCTGCATCTGGCTGCGTTGCTGGCCTTGCTGGCCCTGACCGCGCGATTGGGAGACGCGGAATTCGCGGGCCTGCAGGCGCAGGAGCGCCTGATAAGCGCCTTGCGCACTGGTCCAGGCGCTGGTCAAGGGAGTGAGGGAATTTTTGTCGGCGGCGGACGTGAGGCCATCGTCGGCCAATTTCATGAATTTGGCGGCGTCCGCGGCGGCGGCTTGTTGCTGGGGCGTCTGGGTGTTTTGCGCGGCGTCGGCAAGTTGCGTGATGGCGTCATCCTGGCCCTGGCGCACGACCGTGACATCGTCTTTGAAAGTGGTGTTCGGTTTCTCTTCCTGCTTGAGGTTCCAGGTGGCGACGATGATTTGGCGTTCCAGCTGGAGAAGGTTTTGCGCCTGGTTGCTGCCTTGCTGCTGCCCGCCTTGTTGTTGTCCGCCTTGTTGCTGCGAACTCGCGGCGTCTTCTTCATGGAAGATGGTTTCGAAAGGCCGGACTTCGGCAAAAGTGAGGTCGCTGGTGGTGCGGCGCACCTGGCCATCGGGACCATTGTCATCGGCCCAGGCGAACCATGTTACCAACGAGCCGGGTTCGGCTTTTTTGCTTTCGAGATTCAGGACGTCGGAAAAATCGGCCTGAGTGGGCTTGGTGCCATCTGCCCTGCGCAGAGATATAAATTGAGGATCGTCCGCGCCGATGCTGTAGGCGAGGCCGTAATCGAGCAGCCCGAACTGGTCGCGGGCGTTGGCTTGGATATGAACTTCCTCAATGGGCGAGACGCGTTGGTCGCGCACCGGGAAAGTCACCCGCACGACAGGTTTTTGGTTGTCGAGGGCGGTGATGCTGAAGTTGGTCGGCGCAGGGTTGGCCCGCCCGGCATTGTCCACCAAATGCATGGTGAGGTGTTCGGTCTGGTCAATGGTGAGATTGAGGGTGAAGTGCGTGCGTTCGGGGTTGGCGGCGGTGACGGGCACTGGCTGGCCTTTGTCGTCCGTGAGCGTCACGTCCTTCATCGGCTTGTTCATCGTGAAGTCGTATTCGAGCTTCGTGCCGGTGATGGCGCTGACGCGGCGGGTGTCGGGAATGGTTTTCTTCGTCAGGCCGGTGTAGGCGGGATAGTCGAGCGTGGCGTCCGCCTTCGACAGTGCGGGCTGGTCGAACACCTTGAGCGTGTATTGGTCGGTGGACCGGTCGAAGTAATTGATGGAGTAAACGACATCGTTGTTCACCGCCGGGAGCGTGAAGGCGAACACCGGGTCGGACAAAACACTCCGGCCCATCTCGGCCGAGCCGGTTTTACCGTCGGGCGTGCGCCAGACGAGTTGGGCCTCGCGCGGGATGTGCCCGTCAAAATGCGCCGCGATGACGACAATCGAGCCGCGTTCGACTTCCGAGTTGCCGGGGGTGACGGTCACGCCATAACGCGGTAATGTAATTTTGGGAATGGGAAATTCCTGATGGGCGAGGCTGAGGATTGGCGGGCCGAGCGTAAGGGCCAGGGCGACGGCCAGGGCCGCGGCGTACGCGGCGAAGTGCCGGTGGGCGCGATTTTGCGGCTGCCGGCGCCAATCGTTGATGTTCGCGTGCTTGAGCGCGCTGCTGATGACGCGCATTTGCAGATAATTGAACTTGCCGGCTTCCTCGGGGCGCTGCTCGGCGGCGGTCCGCAGGGCTTGCTTCAAATCGGGAAAGGCTTCTTCGACCACGTGCGCGGCTTCGGCGAAATCCAGCTGGTCCTTCCGACCGACGAGAATGCTGCGGATGACGCCGAGGGCCAAAAGCACACCGAGCGAAAGAAAATAATAAGGCTCAAACGCAGGCACATAGGCTTTTAGCTGAAAAAGACCGAAGGCAACGATTGCAACCACGAGCCAGCGGCGCAGGCCACGACGGCGCAGGCGCACGGCGCGCAACTCTTTGGCCACGCCGCGCAACAGGCGGCCTAAATCGGACTGGATCGGGAATTCGGGCGGGTTGGCTTTCATGGCGGTGTCAGGCGGCGGCCTCGTTGGAATTATGCTCACTGCGACGGGAAAGTGCCAGAGAATACATGCTCTCCAAAGCGAGCAAAATGGCGGCGCCCAAGAGCAGCCAGCGCCAGAGTTTTTGCTGGGCCTCGAGCACCGGCGCGGTTTGGTCCTGGCCAAGCGGAGCGGCGAGAGGCGCGGCGGAAGTCAGGGCTTGGGCGTGCAAGGGCACACCAAGCTTTTCCCAGTCGGTAGTCATGGAGGAGATATCGCTGGCGGCGGCGGGCACTTCGAGGGCAACCCAGCGGGTGGCATCGCCCTGTTGTATTTGATAAACCCCGGGTTGGGTGGGGGTGGTTTCCACAAAAGCATCCGCCGATGCCACCAGCGGACGCCATTTGGCCGGTTCGCCGCCGAGCAATTTTGCGACGTCGCCGACTTCCGCGATGGCCGGCCGCGCGACTCCGCCCGCGGCGCGCTCGAATAAAGATTCCAACCACGGCACGAATTTGGTCGAGAGCACCCACTGGCTGGACACCGGCGCCCAGTCCCCGCCCCAAACGACGACGCGGCCTTTGCCGGCCGAAGCTTCGAGCACCGCGGGCGAGCCGTCGTCAAAGTGTGCCACAACCGTGGTGGAGGATTTATCCGGCAGCTTCACCGATTGCGGCTGCCAGAATTCGATGTGGGTGAAGTCGCTGAAATGCGGGTCGGCGAAAAGCGAGAAGAGGGGATGCTGGAAATCAATCTGGCCGAACAGCGCGTTTTTCTGCGCGGGTTTGAGCGGCGTCCAGCCGGTTTCACCTGCGAGCGCAGCGGCGGTGTCCACGACCGCGGGGTCATTTAGCAGCACGAGAGCAAAGGAACCGGCGAGAATTTTTTGGCGCAACGCATCTTGCGCGGCATGGTCGAGCGCGCCGGCCACTACAAAGAATTGCGACGCGGGCTTGGCGGATGAATCAAGCTTGGCGGCATCTTCGGCGGTGACGAAGTGCACGAAGGGGTCTTTCCAGCCGACGATGGCGCGTTCGAGGTAGAAGCGCGCGTGCTTGATGTCATTCGCCGCGTGGCCGCCGTAATACACCAACGTCATTTCGCGCGGGGCGGCGTGCACGGCCCACACCGTGTTGTCAAAATTTTCCTTGTCACCGTCGAGGTCCACGCGCAGCGGCTTTTCCGCATTTTCTTTGGGCACGGGCAGCACGACGATTTGCGAGTCTTTCGCCTCGATGGTCAGTTTTTGCGGCGAACCGATGGCGGCGTTGGTTTGGGCGTCACGCAATTGCACAGTCAATTTGGTCGCGGTGCTCTTTGCGCTTTGGACGACACGAACACGGATGGATGGGCCAGTGTCACCATCCGACCAGCCGAGCCATTGCAGGCCCGCATCACCGGCGTTTACCGGGTTGACCTGTTCGAGATCCACTTCACTGCCTTTGGGCCAGGGAAAGCCCGCCAGGCCGGCGACGCGCGCGCTGTTGGTAAAGTCGGACACGACGACGATTTTCTTTCTCGTCACGGCGTTGGCGGATTCGGCCATTTGTTCCCAATCGCCGGCGGCCATCTCGATGGCGGTGTCGAGATTCTTTGCGCCCCAACCCGGCTGGCGGTTGGCGAGCACTGCGCGCACAAACGCGGCGCGCTTGGTGGCGGGTGTGGCCAGCCATTTTTCATGGCTGACCAACTCGGTCACTCCACCATCCGATGCCAACAGCACAAATTGGTCAGCAGGAGCCAGGCCGTCCACCAAGTCGGTGATTTTCTTGCGGGCAGCGTCCCACAAGCCGGTGCGTTGCATCGAGGCGCTTTCATCGAGCACGGCGACGATGCTTTGCGGAATGACCGGCGGGGTGAGCGTGGGTAGCTGCTGTTTGAAGAATGGACGGGCAAATCCAATGGCCAGTGCGCCAACAATCAAACAGCGCAACAGCAGTAGCCACGGATGCTCGATGCGATTGCGGCGGTCGAGCTTCGGCGGCGAAGGGCTGAGGAAACGCGTCGCGCTGAAGACCACGCGCGTCTTTGTCGCCTGCCGGATGAGGTGGGCGATGATGGGGCCGATGATGAGCGCGGCCCCGAGGAGAAACCATGGCGAGAGGAAATTCACAGTTGCGTCCTGCGGCGCGCGGCGAGGCGGCGGGCCTGGTTGGCCTGGAGCAGTTCGAGCAGCACGAAGTCCAGCGGTTGGTCAGTGGTGGCCACCTGGCGGGTGACACCGCGTTTTTCGAGCGTGGCCTTGACCTCGGCTTGGTGGGCTTCGAAGCGCAGTTTATATCCGGCGCGGGCTTTCTCTGGGTCCACATAAAGACTGCGGTTGTTTTCGATGTCTTCCCACAGCGCGGCTTCGCCGAACTCGAGATTGATTTCCGCCGGGTCGAGGATTTGCACGGCGCGCACGTCGTGCCGCGCGGCGGCAAGGCGGGCGAGGGCCTGGTCCCATTCATTAACCGGCGCGAGAAAGTCGGACAGCAAGAGTACAAGGCTGCGCTTGGGGCAGAGTTTCGCCACCTCGTCGAGCGCGTGGCCGAGGTTGGTGTCGCGGCCTTCGGGCGGGCGCTCGAGCAGGGCCATCATGTGGCGGAAGTGGCCGGGCTTCCAGCGCGGGGGCAGGTAGCTGTGCACCGTGCCGTCAAAGAGCGCGAGGCCCACGACGTCGCGCTGCTGGCCGAGGAAATACGCGAACGTCGCGGCGAGCGTGCGCGCGTAGTCGGCCTTCGTCCAGCCCTTGGAGCCAAACATCATCGAGCGGCTGGTGTCCACGAGGATGAGGCAGCGGAGGTTCGTCTCGTCCTCGAATTTTTTGACGTAATGGCGGTCGCTGCGGGCGAGGAGTTTCCAGTCGAGATAGCGCAGGTCGTCGCCGGGGCTGTATTGGCGGTATTCGGTGAACTCGACGGAGAAGCCGGCGTAGGGGCTGCGGTGCAGGCCCGACCACAAGCCCTCGACCACCACGCGCGCGCGCAACTCCAGGTCCTTGATGGCAAACAAGGCCTGCGGGTCGATGCCCTGCGTGGGCAATGCGGCGGAGGGAGGCATGATGATTCAACTATCAGACATTCTTCGGCAGTGCATCGATGAGCTTTTGAATAACCTGCTCGACGGAGACGCCGTCGGCTTCGGCGCGGTAGTTCAGGAGGATGCGGTGACGGAAGACGGGGGCGGCGAGGGCGCGGATGTCGTCGCCGGTGACGTGGGTGGCGCCGCGCCAGAGCGCGCGGGCCTTCGCGCCGATGACGAGAGCTTGCGCGGCGCGAGTGCCGGCGCCCCAGTTAATCCAATTTTTCACGAAGTCCGGCGCACCGGGTGTTTTCGGGCGCGAGCTGGCGGCGAGTTTTACCGCGTAGCGGACGACCGCCTCGGCCACGGGCACGCGGCGCACAAGTTCCTGGAATTTTATCACGTCCTCGCCAGTGAAAATGCCATTCACCGCAGCCGGTGCGCGCGAGGTGGTCTGCTGGACAACGGCGACTTCGTCGTTTTCGGGCAGGTAATCAATCATCACATTAAAGAGAAAACGGTCGAGCTGGGCTTCGGGCAGCGGGTAGGTGCCTTCCATTTCGACGGGGTTTTGCGTCGCGAGGACGAAGAACGGCTCGCTCAGCGCGTGGCGCACACCCGCGGCGGTCACCTGGTGCTCCTGCATCGCTTCGAGCAGCGCGGCCTGCGTCTTGGGCGGGGTGCGGTTGATTTCGTCGGCGAGGATGATGTTGCCGAAAATCGGCCCGCGCACAAAGGTCAGCTTGCGGCCCTGGTCGCTCTCAGTGAGGATTTCAGTGCCGGTGATGTCGGCGGGCATCAAGTCCGGCGTGAACTGGATGCGCTGGAATTGAAGCGAGAACGCGCCGGCGATGGTTTTGACCAGCAGCGTTTTGGCCAGGCCGGGCGCGCCGGTGATGAGGCAGTGGCCGCCGCTGATGAGTGTGAGCAGGATCTGCTCAATCACATCGCGCTGGCCGACGATGACCTTGGCGAGTTCGGTTTCGAGGCGCTGGCGGCCCGCTTGCAGGCTTTCATACGCGGCTTGTTCGGAGGCGATTTTGGTGGGTTCCACGGTTTTGTTTTTTGAGGATGGTAGGGCGGGGCGTCCTCGACCCGCCGTTGAGGGTTGTTGAATGCAAAAATTAGTGCGTCGAGGCGTAGAAAAGGATGTTGATGAACATGGGGTAGGCTTGGGCCATGGAGAAGCGTTTAAAATAATCCTCATTTTCGCCTTCATGCTCCCAGCCGTCGCCATAATGATTGTTGCGGCAGATGAGGGCCATCATGTGGTCGTGGTCGTCAAAGATGGCGTAGTAGTGAGGGAAGTGGTCGCCGGTGGGATAGTCGGCGTTATCCCAAGAGGGGGCATTGGGATAGTAGCGGCCTCCGGCGCTGGGCATCTGCGGGAAATCTTTGAAATCGAAGACGCTGTGGAAAATCGGGTGGGTGAGGGGCAGCTCCACGATTTCACGATCCGGGAAAATTCGTTTGAACTGGCCGTAGACGTATTCCCAGGTGCTGTCGCCCCAAAAGTCTTCCGCCATCAAGAATCCCCCGCTGAGCAAATAATGACGCACGATTTTGACCTCGTCCTCCGACAGCGCCAGCCGGCTGTTGGCAACCATGTAGACGAAAGGGTAGTCGGCCATTTCCTGTGGTGTGATGTGAATGTATTTGAAGGCCGGATGGACTTTGAGGCTGGTGACCTGGAAAAGACGGAAGCCAAGATTCAAGTCGGCATCCGGGGTGTCGTCATCCCACGAGCGACCGCGGCCAAAACCGCCGCCCCCACCGTCGGGGGTGTAAATGAGCCGGGCGAAAGTAAAGACATCGTCCTCGAAGCCCGGCTTGAGGGCTTTTTGCATTTTATCCACCATCGCTTGTTCGGCGGGGTCGCTAATAATATAGGAACGATTGCCGCCGAAACCTCCGCCCATCCCGCCGCGTCCCCGCCCGCCGCGACCAAAGCCGCCACCCGGGCCGTTGCCGCCACCCGGGTAAAATTGTGCGGTGGCAACCAGCGTCAACCAGGCCAGGCTCGAGAGCAACATAACTCCTCGGCGGCGGAAAATTTTGCTGCAGTTAAACATCGGAAAGCGAAGCGCGTTAAAATGATTTTGCCGACAGGAGTGTTAGGGTTGAGGCGCAGTCGGCGAAGCAGTGGTTTTGTCGGCCGTGGGGGTTGCGGGCGCGGATATATCAGACGAGGGCAGGGCGGCCAGCAGGGTGTAAGCGTCGCGGAAGCGCGGGGCTTCCTCCAGTGCCTGCAAAACCTGGCGGCGCGCACCCGCGGTGTCGGTGGGCTGCATCAGCTTCGCCACTCGATAATGGAGGGAGGCGAGATCCTGTTGCTGGAGTTCGAGCAAAGCCAGCCCGGCTTCGATGCCGTGGGCGTTGTCATGGAGTTGTTCGCTGGCATCAAGCAGGCCGCGCCAGCCGATGGGACCCATCGGGTGGATGGCGACGGCGGCCTGGCTCCAACGGGCGACGGCGGGCCAGTCCTTTTCCTTTTGGGCAATTTCCTGCAGGCGGCTCACTGCCGGCAGTGAATCGCCTTCATGTTCGGCGACGAAAGTCAGCGCGGACTTTTCTTCCGCCGCGTCATTAAGTTTGGTCGAGACATCAGCGAGCAAGAGGTAAAGGTTTTCCTCGCCCGGCAGGTAGAGGCCGGTGGCGTTGATTTCCTTGATTTGGTCGCGCGCCTTCGCCCATTCCTCGTGATCCATCAAGGCCGTGACTTGTTTCATCCGTGCGTAGAAATCATGCGGGTCGGCGGCGGTTACGAGCGCTGGGGCGGCCACCGCCGCGCCCGTCAGGTTGGCTGGCGTGTCATCTCCGGGTTGGTCGGGCCGATGGAAAGTCCAGCCCTTGGCGAATTTTTGCGCCTGCTCCTGGGCGTATTTCACGAAGTCCTCGTCGAGCTGCGTGACGGGGGCGAAATTTTGGGCGAGGGCGTCGTTCATGCCTTCGCCGCGGCCGAGCGCCTGCAAAAGCGCCTTCACGTGATCGAGGCCGTATTTCTCGTTGAAATATTGCACGACGAGCATGGATTCGAAATAAGCGAATTGGGTATCGCGCATGGTTTTGGCCTGGAGGAACGCCGCGCTCATGCTGCTGATGGGCTGCATTTTTCCCGAGAGGATTCTTTCGCAGTCATCCGCCGACATCAACTGGCCCCATTCCGGCCGGGCCTGGTGTTCTTCATAGACGGAAATACCTTCACTGAGCCAGCGCGGCATCTGGTTGTGGGTGAGAGTGAGCGTCACGACGTGGGTGAATTCGTGCCAGACCACGTCCTCCCAGTTCGATTCATGAGTGGAGGGGCTGTTGATAGTCACCACGGGGCCAAAAGTCACGCCGAGGAACTCGCCGATGTCAGGCATGCCGAAGGTGCGCACGGAAAAGTCGGCGGAGTTGGGAAAAACTTCCACAAGCACCGGGATGGAAAGATCGAGGCCGTATTTTTTCGGGACCACGGATCGGGCCTGGTTGAGCAAATCGAGCACCCGGGCGCCATAGACGCGCGCTTCGGTTGGTTCCATGCAGAGGTTGAAATTGTCCTTGCTGATGGTGGTGTATTGGGAAATTTCGTCATGCAGGGTGACGAGGTTGAACGCCTCGACATCGTAGCCATCATCCTGGTGCGCGTCGGCAGCGAGCTTCCAGCCCTCGTCTTCCCGGCCGAGACGCAGCAAGTCTTGCGCAAGTTGCACTTTCGCGGGCGTGAAATCAGAGTCGTTTTCGAGGGCCTGGTGCTGAAATTTCGCGCCGAGTTCAAAGCGGTAATTTTCCGAAAGTTTCCGGCCGATGAGGTAATCGACCTGCGGATTTTTGTTCCAGGTGGACAGCGCCTGCGTGCGGTAGGCTTCGCCCTGGTCCGGCTGGTTGTGCAGGTAGGCGATGACCGCCTGCAGCGCGAGGGCGTTTTGCTCATGCGGATTGATGGCGAGGATTTTTTGCAGCGCGTCGCGGGCCTGGTCGAAGGATTCGGCGTCGATCAAATTATCCGCGAGCATCAGCAGCGTGGGAATGTGCCGCGGGTTGGCGGCAAGGGCCTGCTTGGCGTAGTCGGCGAATTTTTCCCGGTCATCAGGGCGGAAAGCCGCGGCGAGGCCCGCGAGCATGTCCGCGTCGCCGGGAAAGGCTTTCAAGCCGTCGCCAAAGCTTTTCGAGGCGAGCCGGTAATCATGTTTGTCGAGCCCCAGTTGCCCGGCATCCAGAAACGCATCGCGGATGGGCGGCGTGGACTGTTCGCCGGGCATGAAGTATTGCTGGAGCAGCTGCTTAGGGTCCAGTTTTTGGGCGCCAATTTTCAGCAAAGACGCTTCGCCCATGTCGTCCAGCAAAACCGCCGGTCGTTGCCCCGGGGGGTTTTGCTGGCGGGTATCCAGGATGTTCAAGATGTCTTTGACATCGGTGAGCGCTTGCTGGGCCTCGCGGGCCTTTCCCGTGTAGAGGCAGGCCTGGCGCAGCAGGAGCAAGAGGCGGATGCTCGTGGAGTCAGTGGCGGTGTCGTTTCTTAACGCCGTATAGGCTTCGTTGTATTTGCCCTGGGTCATCAGGGCCTCGGCTTCGACGCGACGCAAAGTCTCGCTGGGGTAAGTGTCATTGATGACTTTGCGGGCGCTGGCCGCGGCCCCGGCATAATCGCCCTGGCGCAGTTTTTGCACGGCTGCATCCGTGGGCGTCAAGGGGGCGGGTGCAGTTGAAGCCGGGGCTGAATTAATGGCCGGACCCGCGACTGGCTGACCGGCGCAAAACAGGGTCGAAGTCAGCAAACCGAGTAAAAAAAGGCGGGGCCGCAAAATTGACAGGGTGGGGCGCCCCGGGCTCGAACAATCCATAGGCGGAAACATTAGCGGCAATCGGTAGGCTGGCAAGCGGCTAACCAGAAATCCCCGCTGGATTGATCCAAGGGGTGTTGCTTAGTAACCCAGCACAGTCCTTAAAGTTCCAACGGCCTTTGGCTATTTCCCCCTTTCCCGATTTTGTGGGGTTGGGCTCAATCTCAACCACCGGATTAGGCCGGATTTGCCGACGATTCCAGGTTTGACACCCGGCGGATGTTGCAATTATGGAATGTATCCTGCTGTCCAGCCTCCCTGATGGGCCAAAAGGCGTTAAAAAAATTGCTTCACGCACGTCGGGAAATCGTTTATATGCGCTTGTTTAACTCAACCATTGCCCCGCTCGGAGCATGGCAGTGCCTTTCATGATTTCCCTCTTTACCGCCAAATCAGGCAACTCCATTGCCAGCCGTTGTCGCGAGGACGAGGCCACCCGCCTGCGCCTGCGCTATAAGCCTTATTATCATACTTTTGACCGGCAGATAGGCACCCACGTCTGGCTGGGCGGGACCGAGATGATCATGCTGAGCAGCAATGACTATCTCGGGTTGACGCACCATCCCAAGGTCATCGAGGCCGCCCAGCGGGGTCTGGCCGAATGGGGCACCAGCACGACGGGCGCGCGGCTCTCCAACGGCAGCCGTTCCTACCACCAGCAACTGGAGGAAAAGCTCGCCGCCTTTCTCGGCAAGGAAGCCTGTCACATTTCCGTCGCCGGCTACATCTCGTGCATGTCCGCCATCCAGGCCTTCGCGCAAAAGGGTGACGTGGTCTTTGGAGACAAAAATCTGCATTCCTCCATCTGGGCCGGCATCGGGTTGACCCAGGCCAAGGCCGAGCGCTTTGCCCACAACAACCCCGCCGACCTTCGTGAACTGCTTGGCTACGAATCTCCGGAAACACCCAAAATCGTCGCTTTTGAGGGTGTCTATTCGATGGAAGGGCACGTGGCCCCCATTCTCGAAATCCTCGCCGTCACCGCCGAGCATAATTGCTTCCACGTGATGGACGATGCCCACGGCTTCGGCGTCCTCGGCCAGCACGGGCGCGGCACCGCCAACCATTTCGGGGTCACGGATAAAATCGACCTGATTGCCGGCAGCTTTTCCAAAGCGCTGGCCAGCACCGGCGGGTTTGTCGCCGGTTCGCGCGAAGTCATCGAATACCTGCGTTCCCATTCGAAACAGACCATCTTCAGCGCCGCGCTCGCCCCCGCCCAGGCCTATGCCGCCTCCGCCGCGCTCGACCTGCTCCAGTCCGAACCGGAACATTTGCGGCGCCTGTGGGAGAACACCAAGCGCTACAAGCAAATCCTCCACGACCTTAAACTCGACACCTGGGGCAGCGAGACGCCGGCGGTGCCCATCGTCCTTGGCACCAAGGAACGCGCGTACCGTTTCTGGCAGCACTTGATGGATCGCGGCGTCTTCACCGTCATGTCCATCGCGCCCGCCGTGCCGCCGGGCAAGGATTTGGTGCGCACCGCGATTTCCGCGTGCCATACGGATGAGGACCTTTCGAAAATCGGCGACGCCATGGCCTTTGCCGCGCGCCGGTTGTAAGTTAATTTTCTCTACTCAGTGTGGGTTGGCTTTTCTCGTTTTCTTCCTACGGCGAACCACGTCAGCACGATGATCATTAAAATCACTGTCGGTACACAAAGAACGAGCACCAGACCGGTGCTGAGGCCAGGGCTGGGTGGCGCGGAGGGCGAAGTCTTGGCCGCGGTAGGATACGTGGCCAAACCGAAGGGGGAATAATTCAAACCCGAGACCACGAGGCTGACTGCGCCCGTGCTGGTCACTTTATATATTCTACAGTCAGTACCCGCGTTGTTCGCAAGGATGCCGGTCACGTAGAGATTGCCCTGCGAATCAAAGGCCAGGTGAATCGGACTAGGTATGTTCCTCGCAAAGGTGCTGGTCGTTCCGTCGGGTTTTATTCGGGCAATGGTGTTTTGGTCGCTCGCAACCAGCGCGCCACTACGCGCGACATAGAGGTCACCGTGAGCATCAACCGCTTGTACCCCGTAGTCAGCCAATGGGCTTACAAAAGTACTGATCACACCGGTGTTCGAAACTTTGGCAATCAAGGTGCCGCCGGTGACGCTCATGTTGCCCATTATTGTCTCCTTCACAAACAGGTTGCCTTGGGCATCGGCGGCCAGTTCTCCAGGGTTGGTGAGCCCACTGACAAAGGTGCTGAGGTTGCCGGCGCGATCGATTTTGAGGATTTCTCCGGCGGCGTTCGTATTCGAAACGAATATTTCGCCGCGGGGATTTACCGCAATGCCCTGGAGAATTCCCGAGGGGACCGTCATGGTGCTGACGGTGCCTGCGCGGCTTATTTTGTAGATTATGCCCCGCGTGCCGGTGACCACAAATAGATCGTCACCCGAGAAGGCCAGGTCGCGCGGGTGATCCAGGCCTCTAACAAAAAGGCTGACGACCCCGGAATCCGAGACTCGGGAAATAGTGCCATTTTCATAATCCGAAATATAGAGCTCATCTGCTTGCGCACGCGAAATCAGCAGCGTCCCGCTGAGCAAGAGAATGAGTGAGCGAAGAGACTGCCAGCTTCGTGTTGCCGCTAAAAACCCGCCGTGGGCGCGATGAAAAGGGGAAGGCAGCGGTTTCATGAGGTAAAAATTTAATATCCTTCTTTACGCTTGTGGGCAAAGCGGAAAGCAGTGAAAGATTTGTACTGACGTGATGAAATACCCTTGGAGAGTTTTGTTGGTGGCGATAGCGGCCTTCGCTGTGTTACCCCAGGCGGTTTTTGGTCTTGGGCAAACGTCCTATGTCGAAGCGAGTCCGCAGCCGGGAAGTTTCGCGCTGGCGCAGGGCAATACGACTGCGGCACTCTATGTGGATTCGGCGGACTGGCCGGGGGTCGTGCGCGCGGCGGGAGATTTGCAAACGGACCTCACTAAAGTCACTGCCCGCACTCCTTCTATTTCGCACGACGATAAAAATCTTTCCGGCCCGGTGGTCATCATCGGCACAGTCGGCAAAAGCGCTATCATTGACAAACTTGTTCAGGAAAAGAAAATCGATGTCAGCGCCATCGCGGGCAAATGGGAATCGTTCTTTCTGCAAACCGTCGCCAATCCACTGCCAGGAGTTTCTAGTGCTCTGGTCATTGCCGGCAGCGACAAGCGCGGGACGATTTACGGCATCTACGACCTATCGGAGCAAATCGGCGTCTCGCCGTGGTACTGGTGGGCGGATGTACCGGTGCCACATCGCGACGCGCTCTTCATCAAGCCGGGAAAATTTGCGCAGGGAGAGCCATCGGTCAAATACCGGGGCATTTTTCTGAATGATGAGGCGCCTGATCTTTCTGGCTGGGTGACGAAGACTTACGGCACGGTTCCCGGTCTCAATGGCGTGGCCAATTATAATCATGAGTTTTACTCGCGCGTGTTTGAGTTGATACTGCGGCTCAAGGGCAACTACCTCTGGCCGGCGATGTGGAACAATGCCTTCAATGAGGACGACCCGGAGAATCCCCGGCTGGCTGACGAATACGGTATCGTCATGGGCACTTCGCACCAGGAGCCGATGCTGCGCGCGCAAAAGGAATGGGACCGCGGCCCGGGCCGCCAGTATGGCAACTGGAATTACAGCAGCGCAGATTTGCAGCCCGTGCTCGAACAATTCTGGCGCGAGGGCATCACGCGCAATAAAAACTACGAAAGCATCCTCACCCTCGGCCTGCGCGCGGAAAACGACAGCGGCGCGGCCCTCGGCAAGGATTTGACGGAACAAGTTATTGCCGCGCAGCGCAAGATGATTGCCGAGGTCGTTAATCCCGACGTGACGAAAGTCCCGCAGCTTTGGTGCCTCTACAAGGAGGTGATGGATTATTACAACGACGGCCTGCGCGTGCCGGACGATGTGACGCTGTTGTGGGCTGAGGATAACTGGGGCGATGTCCGCCGCCTGCCTACCGCCGCCGAGCGCGCGCGAAGCGGCGGCGCGGGGATTTACTACCATTTCGACTACCACGGCAGCCCGCGCAACTACCAATGGCTCGACTCCAGCCCGCTGCCGAAAATCTGGGACCAGATGTCCCTTGCTAAACAATATGGCGCGGACCGCGTGTGGATTGTCAACGTCGGCCACCTCAAGGGTGAAGAATTGCCTGCGGAATTTTTCCTGAACCTGGCCTGGAACACGAGCCGTTGGACGAATGAAAACCTTGGCGAGTTCACGCGCGAATGGGCGGCGCGCGAGTTTGGCCAGGAGCACGCGGCTGACATCGCACATATCGTTTCCCAATATCCGAAATTCAATGCGCGCCGCAAACCCGAGCTGTTGGAGCCGTCCACCTACGCCCTCATGAATTATCAGGAGGCTGACACGATCGTTGCTGATTATAATGCGCTTGCCGAGCAGGCCGAAAAAATCTCCGCGGCATTACCGGAAAATATGCGCGACGCTTTTTGTGAACTGGTGCTCTTTCCGGTGAAGGCGTCGGCGAATTTAAATGAAATGGATGTCGCCGCGGGTAAAAACCAACTCTATGCGCAACAAGGCCGCGCCAGCGCGAACGATTGGGCCGCGCGCACCGAGGATTTGTTCAAGGCCGATACGGATTTGACGAATTATTTCAACAACACTTTCGCCGGAGGTAAATGGGGCCACTTCATGGACCAGGTTCATATCGGCTATACTTCGTGGAACAATCCGCCGCAAAATATTATGCCGCGCGTCACGCGCCTCGACCTGTCAACCGCCGCGCAAATGGGCGTCGCGGTCGAAGGCTCGACCGTCGCCTGGCCCGGCGCAAAAGATGATGCCGCGCTGCCACAATTCGACGTTTTTAATCAGCAGAAGCATTATCTGGATGTGTTCAACAAAGGGCAGACGCAATTTAATTTCACCGCGACCGCTAATGCACCGTGGATAGTGCTCAGTGCGGACAAAGGCGCGATAGACAAAGAGCAGCGCGTGTGGGTCAGCGTGGATTGGACCAAAGCGCCCAAAGGAGCGGCAAGTGGAACAGTGAAAATTTCCGGCGCGAGCGGAGAAGTATCCGTGAAAGTGTCGGCCTTCAACCCCGCTGAGCCTGCGCGAGAGACAGTCCAAGGTTTCGTTGAAAGCGAGGGCTTGGTTTCCATCGAGGCCGAGCATTTCACCAAAAACGCTGTGGCTGGTACGTCACGCTGGGAAAAGGTGGAGGATTATGGCCGCACGCTCTCAGCCATGCGGGCGTATGCGCCGGTAGACGCGCCCAGTGCAACTCCGGGGAGGGATTCGCCCTGCCTGGAATACCGGATGTATCTGTTCAGCCCCGGCCAGTTGGCCACCTATCTCGTCGTCGCGCCGACGTTGAATTTCGATCCGTCGCGCGGGCTGCGCGTCGCCGTTTCATTTGATGATGAAACACCGCAGACGCTGACGATGGTTCCGCAAAATTTCAACGCGCAAAACGGCAACCGCGACTGGGAGGAATCCGTCCGCAACAATGCGCGCTATGTCGGTTCGACGCACCCGATTGCCGCGCCCGGCTACCACACACTGAAAATCTGGATGGTGGATCCCGCGGTGGTCGTCGAGAAAATCTTTATTAACACCGGCGGCTTGCGAGGCAGCTACCTCGGCCCGCCGGAGAGTTTCCATCGCGTTTCAAATTCCGGGCAATAGAATGGTCGGTAGTAGTACACCCCATCCCGCAAAACCTGTTTGAGTTGGACAACTGCTGATGGTTCCACTGCGGTACAGCCATGCCATCCCCGAATTCGACCGCAAAAGCAACTGTACGCAATTCCTGGCAGACGGATCTCTTATGGCTGGCCGGCATTTTTCTCTTCACAGGCACAATTGAGTATCTGAGAGGCAGCCTGCCGCTGGGAGTGGATGGAAAATTCGGCTGGTGGGAAGGCAATATCTGGAGCAACGAAACGTCCCAACGTTTTGCCGATCCATATTCTCTAACCCACCTGACGCATGGCATCCTGCTTTTCTGCATATTGCGCTACCTGGCACCCCGGCTGCCTGCGTCGAAGCGACTGCTGATTGCCGCACTCATTGAGGGCAGTTGGGAATTGGTGGAAAATTCTCTCATGATGATTGACCGCTACCGGGCCGTCACCATCTCGCTGGGTTACAGTGGCGACAGCATCCTCAACTCCATGAGCGACATCCTCATGATGTGCCTCGGTTTTGCCTTTGCCATGCGGGTGAGCTTCCGCGTCTGCATCGCCACGGTGTTAATTTTGGAAATCGGCTGCGCGCTCTGGGTGCACGACAACCTCACGCTTAACGTCATCATGCTCATTCATCCAATCGAGGCCATTAAGCATTGGCAGATGGCCGGGGCGCCAGCCGGGCTGTCGCACTAAATTAATTTCATTTTATTTCTTGTTCCGAATGGAGGAGCAGCCTATTTGGCAAGGACTTGCCATGGCAACTGACTTTAGCGGCATAGCCCGGCTCGTGCTGGTGCGTCCCGACCGCATCGGGGACGTGGTCATCACCAGTTCGTGCTTTGCGCCAGTGCGCGCTGCGCTGCCCGGCGTGGAAATCCACTTGGCGGCCCAAGCGCGGATGGCGCCGCTTTTCCATGAGCATCCTGCGCTCAAAAGTTATCTCGCCTTGCCGGAGGGTGGCGACGGTGATTCACGCAGCAAGATCCTGGCCGCACAGTTGCGAAAACTTCAACCCAGCTGTGTCGTGCATCTTATACCCGACCCGGAAATCGAACGTGCCGCGGCCCAGGCAGAAATCCCCCGGCGCATCGGCTTCCGCCAAGACGGCGGTCAATGGCTCACGGAATCGCGCGTCGGGCCGAAAAAACGCGGCGAGAAACACGAGGGTTTTTATAATTTCGACCTCCTCGAATTGCTCGATGTGAAGGTGCCGGAAAAATTGACTCCGTGGCTCACCCCGGCCGAAGGCGCACTCGGCACCCTGGCGCAGAAACTGCCTTTCGGAGTCGCCGCCGGCAACTACGCCGTGCTCCACGTCGGTGCGCATGCCGGCAAACCGGGCATCGCGCCGGAATTTTTCGTCGCCGCCGCGCGCTGGTTGATGCAGGAGCGCGGTCTCCGAGTCCTGCTCATTGGCGCGGAACCGGGTGACGAAATTATAGGCAAAATCATCGCGGGGGTTGGGGGTGAATCGAAGAGTATTCACAATTTTTGCGGAAAAACGGACCTGGCCGAGGCGGCGTTTCTGCTGCGTGACGCCGCCGTGGTCTTTGGGCGCGACAGCGGCCCGGCGCACCTGGCCGCGGCCATGGGGGCGCGCACGGTGACCTTGATGCTGGAGCCGGAACGGGAAAATTCCGCGCAGCGCTGGAAACCCCTGGGCGAACATTCTTGGACGCTGGAAAAACCCCTGGAACGCCGCTGGTATGAATCGCGCGCGCGATTTGCCCGCCGCAACCTTGCACAATATTCGCCGGCGGAAGTGGTGGACGCACTGCAGCGGGCGCTCGAAGCGTAAGACAACCGCTACTTTTGCCGGTTGTTCATCTTGCCCCG
>Ga0206855_10205_pt1 | contig 17703 bp, 11 predicted proteins | sample Alteio_BWOrgCont_51_FD_152637 | JGI IMG/M metagenome (GOLD analysis project Ga0206855, IMG submission 152637) | Enriched cells from forest soil in Barre Woods Harvard Forest LTER site, Petersham, Massachusetts, United States -... | ecosystem: Environmental > Terrestrial > Soil > Temperate forest >...
TACGGGTCCAGCAGGATTCTAGAAGGCGAGAGATCCTGTCGGCGCAGATGAAACTCCTGTTCGGCAATTCAAACATTGGATTTGGCGTCACCGTACTCGCGGCCACAACCCTGGCTCTCCTTCAATGGCGGACCGTTCCCCGATATTTCATCCTTGGGTGGTGGCTCTTCATGACTCTGGTTGCGGTTGCTCGGAGCGCACTTGCGCTGGCCTACAGCCGCGCTGCGACTGCCCCCACCGAGGTTGGCCGTTGGCGAGCCGCGTTTGTGATTGGCGCCAGCCTGGCTGGCATTGGCTGGGGCGGAGCGGGAGTCCTCTTATATCCAGAAGCCGATCTCATCAATCAGCTTTTCCTTCTTTTCGTCCTGGGTGGAATGATGCTCGGCGCCGGGTCTGTGCTAGCGCCAAGGCCAGAGGCATTCCTCGCGTTTCTGGTTCCGACGGGACTCATCCCCACAATTCGCCTTGTTGTCGACGGCGATGAAATGCACTTTGCCATGGCGCTATTGGCCGCGGTGTTTACTCTTGCCACCCTAATTACGACATGGCGCGTCTATCGCACGGTCGACTTATCGCTCAAGCTGCAGTTCGAGAACCGAGACCTAGTGGACGATCTGCGAGCCGCTAAGAACCAGACCGAAGCATTGAATCAGGCACTAGAAGACAGAGTCCAGGAGCGCACGGCTGAATTACATAGATCCACCGAGCAATTAAGGGCTGAGATTGTGCAGCGGGAAGAAATGGAGGAGGAGCTGTTACGTGCGCGCAAGCTGGAATCCCTCGGAGTCCTGGCGGGTGGTATTGCCCATGATTTCAATAATTTTCTGATGGTAATACGCGGGAATATTGAACGGGCCAAAGCGCACCTGGATGTTGGAGATCCCGTCCAAGGGATCTTGGATCAAATCGCCGGCGCCTACCAGCGGTCGGCACTGCTATCGTCCCAGTTGCTAACCTTTGCAAAAGGCGGCGCTCCAATCCGGCGTCTGGTTCCCGTTGCCGATCTGGTCACAGACGCCGTTCACCTTGCACGTGCTGGCGCCTCAACCAGCTTTGCAGTCCATATCGCGGGAGATCTCGGCTTTGCTAACGTCGATCCAGGTCAGATTGGCCAAGCACTCCACAACATTCTTCTTAATGCCCGCCAAGCGATGCCAGAGGGTGGAATCATTGAAGTTCAGGCAGAGCGCGCGGAGAACGCTAAGTTTTCGGATGGCTCTGATGCTGCCCCATGCGTCAGGATCTCGATTCGGGACTATGGCTACGGCATTCCTGCCGATGTGATTCCCTGGATATTCGATCCATATTTCACAACCAAGCCAGATGGGAATGGCCTTGGCTTGGCGACAACATATGCAATCGTCGCTAAACACGGGGGTCACATTTCGGTGGAATCGCAACCCGGGGAGGGGACAGTGTTCGTTATCGATCTGCCATCCTCGCCCGACCGTCCGGCAACAGCGGTTCCGATCGTCAACAATGTGCAGACCGGAACGGAACGTGTATTAGTGATGGACGATGACGACGCCGTTCGGTACCTACTTGGGGTCGTTCTGAGCAACCTAGGTTACGAGGTTGAGACTGTCGGGGATGGAGCTGAGGCAATCGCGATCTACGAACGAGCAAAGCTAGCAGGGAAAAGTTTTGACGTTGTTCTACTGGATTTGACCGTGAGGGGCGGCATGGGTGGCATAGAAACCGCTGCCAAACTGAAGGAAATCGATCCGTCCTCAAAGCTAATTGTCTCCAGCGGCTACTCGGATGCAGCGGTCATGTCAGATTTTGCCAACTATGGCTTTGACGCCGTGATCACAAAACCCGCGACCGCCGCCGAAATAAGCGCCGCATTTCGAACGGTGCTAGTTGCGGATGGTCATCCCAAAACTGATTGACGTGATGGGGCGGCAATGACGATCCCCAGCCACCTTTTGACTGACGGTCAATCCGGAAGTTATCGAGTAGTAACTGAAAGATAGGCGACTGACGAGTGGGCGGTCATCCGTTCAAAAGGGATGAGGACGCGCCGAAGCGTGGGGGAGGCGTGCGATCAATGCCTGTGATTATTGCTCCAAATGATTGCACCGAACACAACCAATATCGCGAGTGACGCGAGTTCGTTTTAAGCGGCCCCGATTACTTGGGTGTAGCTGCGAACTGAGTGGCTGCTGCCGGGGCGGTCTCAAAAGGCAGCGAGTGCACCTTCTGGTCGGCCGTCAAAACAAGGACACTCTTTGTTGCCGGCTGAAATGCAGCGAAGCGTACTGGCGAGTCGAAGTTGTAATGGCGCTGCTCTTTTGCGGTCGCCGCGTCGTAAATAGCGAGCTCGTTTTCGCGATTACGAACGCAGAAGAGATGCAGATCGCTGTTCTGGGCGATCGGTGTGCCGAAGACCTCACCGATCCGTGTCGCATCACCGGCGCGATAGATCACGGTGTTGTCGCTTTCTCCTCTCACCAGAACGAAGTCCCCCATGGTCTGGCCACGACGCGTGTCGTACCAGCCCCGGCTGATGTCGCGCTCGGGAACAACCAACTCGTGCAGATGCTGACCAGTGTGCTTGTCGACGATTTCGAGCAGAAGGCCTTTCTTCCTGTCCTTTAGGGCCGCGATCTGTGGCGCCAATCCGGACAAGCCCTTGATCTCCGACCGTGCCCCCGCGGTATCGAGATCCCAGGCAAGGATCATGGCTGGATCATCGACAGTAGTCCAGATGGCGGGTGTTTCCTGCGAATAGTTGCGGCTCCACAGGAGCGAGTCGTCCTTGACACTGTGAATTTCAAGAGCAGCGTTCCGATCGATGGTTTTGTTCCTGCCTTGCAGCTTGTATTGAACGATCAGGTCACCGAACTGCCAGGCATGTTCGGGCAACTTGAAATTGAGCGTCTGGGCGTTGTGATTGTCCAAGTCATAGCGGCCCATCAACGGGTCTGCTCCGCGAAATTTCGGATAGCTGGCATACAACTGGTTGCCGAGATCAATGTAAGCTCCGGAGATGGGACGGATGAGATAGACGCGCTGCCCGGTGGACAGGTTCCACACGGCGGATCGCGTACGGCCGGAAACGATGAGGTATTTCCCATTTGGTGAAACTGCCGAGGCCTTTAGCCTGCCGAGTGAGCTGATGGGCAGATCCAGCATCTGGGGAGAAGCTCCCATCGGATCAAGTTCGATGCCGCCCCTTGGACTTTCCGACGCGGACTCGTCGTCGTAGAAGTCGAGCGGATCGGCCTTGGAAACGCCGATAAACTTATTGCTGTGAAGATCGACGATGCCGGCCGCGTAGTCCTTGAGCGGCCGAACGATGACCGCGTCACCGTGAGCTACGCTGTCGAGATATTCCCGTCCTATCGAAAACGTTTGAGTACGCGAGCCGGCGGGAAAGCCGTAAACTCCAGATTTCACGGGATCGGCCGTGTTTACCACAGCGACGCGGTCCGATCCTACGAATGCAAACGGGGCAGCATAAAGATGCTGGAGGTTGCCACCCAGAGCGATGGCGCGACGTGCGATGAGGTCGTAGCCCATCGTGGTGCTCCCGGCAGAAACCAGCATGTACCGGCCGTCGGCGGAAAAGGCGAGATTCACCACATCCGTGCCCAAAAGGATTTCAGCATAGAGCTTCCAGAAGTCAAAGTCCGAAGACAGCGAACCCGGTGCGTAGAAAGACTTGTTTTCGTACACAGGGAAGCCGTTATCGACATTGAGAATGTCGAGATAAACCCTGGGGAAATCTCCGGCAGTCTCAGTGCCGGCGCACAGAAGGAGCTTCCCGTCGGGACAGAGAGCAGTTTGCTGGCATCCTTTTGGAAAGATGACCTCATGGACAGAAATTCGTTTCCGTTCGGCGATGCTCCACTCCTCGACACGAAGACCCGAATCGTGAAAGACGATGCGCTGCGAGTCAGGCGTGAACTGGGCGGGCTCTGCCTCCAGAGCGTCAATCTTGAATAGAAACTTGAGCGGAGATTTCGAAGAGACGAAGATGGTCGACTCGTCCTGGGCGAGGATATATTTTCCGTCCTGACTGAAGCGGATGCGATCGAGATCGGGGCGCAGCGGTGGATCGAGGGCCATCGCCTTTTCGCCGGCCGCGGGGCCTGACGCATCGGCCGATTTCCGCTCGATCACGCTCTGCCGCCAGGCGACGAAAGCGGGAGACGAACTGGGCGATTGCGGCACGCAGTGAGCCGGTATATCAGCGGCAAGTTTAAGCGCAGCGCGGTAGCGTTTGGAGTCGGCTTTGGTGATGCCGAAGAAAGAGGAGAGGGCGCCACCGGTCTTTCCGTGGTTATCGGAAAGCATGTCGAAAAATGTCGCGAACGAGCGGGGCTGATACCCAGCACGCATCATGGCGTAGATGGCGACCTGATCCGCGAAGTCTTGATTGCGGTCTTCGCCTTTGGAGTCGTCGGATGGGTTCCCTTTGGGTGGCGTAGCCAGCAACTGGTGAAAGCGCGCGAAGATATCGGCACGTTCTGTCACTGAGGTGACACCGAGCTGTTTGCGGAAGATCTCCGTCATCTCGATGGCCGTCTGGTGGGTGAACAGGTGCCCCAGTTCGTGGGCTATCACACCGGCTATGTCGTCTTCATTCTTGGCAGCGCTGACCAGCTTACGGCTAATGTAAACACGCCCGCCGGCGACGCTCATCGCGTTGAGTTCCCCGGAATCGTAAAGCCGGAATTGAAAATGAATGCCGCTGGGCGGCAGCGCAGCAAGCAGCTGCTGTCCGATGGAGGCGAGATAGTCGTTCTCGCCCGAGTGCGGGATGAGTCTGAGATCAGGCTCAAGGTACTCGGCGATGGCGTCGCCCAGATATTGTTCCTGCTGTTCGTTGAACATGTTCGTGCCTGCTGGCGTAAGAATGGCAGGCGGTCCGGGGCATGGCGCGACATCGGCGGCGGACTGGGCGACGCAGGTCGCCGTGAGGAATACGAGGCAAAAGGCGCCAGAAAGGCAGATCTTGCGGACTTTCATCTTCCTGGTTCCCAGGTTGATGGTAGAGACGATAGCACCGACGTTGCCATTTGCTCCAGCGAAATCGCATCAAGGCCGCGAGAGTGGCTGCAATCTGCGACTCATCATAGCGATGACTTACCATTCGAGCGCGAAGTGGGGCCATCCTCCGGAAAAGTGCGAATACCAACGCGACCACGACGGGTAGGAGGACCTTGGGTAGCCATGCCGAGAGCACGGTTTGAGCCTACCATTGCTCTTGATGGGGCTTCAAATTGAAGGTCGTTCCCACATTGCCTACGAAGGCCTGAAAAGTCTCGTTTTGAGTAAATTGCTCCGGGATTTGATCGAGGGTAGGCAAGTTACCTGAAATCCCGTTTCTAAGGCACTTGGTCAGGTTGCTCTTTTCAATGATTGGGATTACTTCCTGTTGGGCGAAACCGCCTCGAACGATGCTCAAGCTCATCCCGTTGCGGCGTGCTCGAGGCGGTTCCGATGTAGGCTAGCGACCATTCGTTACTATGTCCCACGAGTACAACCGCAGAGACTTTGCGCGATGATACAACCTGCCACGAGGAAAGGAGGAAGATCCCGCTACTGATACTTGGGTACTCGCTGGACACTGCATTTGACGGACAGCGAAATGCCCCTCCTGAGGTCCAGTTCATAAGACATTTTCGCTCTCGATCTTCTCTGGATATATCTCGATTCACCCCGCAGTCCCTACCACGTCGATTTCCGATCGATCAGGCAAAATGGTGCCTCGGCTCATTCAAGAAAGCCTGTTTTAGCTATCTACGTACCTACGCATCAACCTAGCCCTTAAAGAAGTTACAATCTTTCGACAATTCCATGACAACGGACCTTTCGCTAGGTTCTAATGTAGCTGTCGCTGCGAAAGACAAACACCTCTCGCCGCTCTGCACGATCGTCCGCACCGCCACGGGAGGCCAATAATGAACTTGAGCCAGTCTTTCTCCTTTCCAGTATTCTGCACTGAGCCTGATGGTATTTTCTTTCGCCACCGCGGCCAATGCTCAAACGCAGTCGTAGTTAATTGCTTTCGATAAGTAATCGAGCTGGCAGTCGACTGCTCGCAACAGTGTCCGGCAGATTTCCCATACTTTTCCAGCCTTAACAACGGCTTAATAATAGGAGGAAATACATGTCTCGAAAGCCGAATATGTTGTTGACGTGTGCCGCAATAGCTTTGGGGGTACTTGCTCCCTTCGCGTTTGGGCAGCAAACCGCGAAGTTGCCGAAATTAAACCCGTATATGACGCCAACGAAGGACCCGAATACAGAAGTCGGTGCACGTCTGCAAGCTGCGATCAATAGCGTCAAATCTAAAGCCAATATGAACGCTATGAGCGCCAGCAAAACCAACGGTCTGGAGCTTCAAACTTTCACCTACCAAGTCACGTCGACCAGGGATGGAAACGTTTATAGCGGCCAGATCGTAGGAAAGAGTCCGTTCTCTGACCCGCAGGGGAAAACCAGCGTAGCAACACACCTGATTCCGCTTGTGATAGTCACCAATTCCGTCTTCGCCGGCGTGGATTCAGCTGGCATGATTCTGACGGCTCCCGGCGTCACAGTCTTCGATCCCACGATCCCTGACTCGTGCTCATCGGCTCCCAATAACGTTCCGCTCAAGCTGGTGCAGCAGTCGCCGATCCTTCAACCCTTCGATTTCAACTTCGGCGGAACTGACATGGGAACCGTGCAGACCACCGATGCATTCCAGCGGGGAAACTTTTTCCAGCTGATTTCACATGGTCAAAATGCTAACGGCATTACATACCAGGTGGTTCTTGATCCCGTCACAACCGCCGCGAAGATTGTCGTTAATATTCCGGCAGCAGACGGCGTAGCCTATCCGAGCGCCGCATTCGTCGGCGGTTGCCCGACCGGCAAATTCGCCATCGTCGACATTGCGGTTTATGAGCCGGCGATCATCAGTCTTTTCACCCAGCTCGCGTCGCAGGGTGTTAACCCGAGCACCTTCCCGTTCTATCTTCTTCACAACGTCGTGCAGTGCGAGGGAAATACACCCGGGTGCGCGACCCAGCTCGATGAGTCCTATCAGAGGGGATGTCAAGAAAAAAATCCTCCCCTTCCTCTCCGAGAGATGTTATGGCTTGCATCCAGCCCAATCTCAGTTCAGGAGAGGCTGTGGGCTCGCCGCGTATTCCGGACAGACCAAGCAATTGGCGGTTTGTATTCGACGGTTTCATGACGTCATTTCGACGCCTTCGGTCTGGAAGCTACGCAAGCAAGCGTGTTGGCTTTCGTGGGCCAACCATGGTCCTATCTGAGACTCGAGGCCTACAGCTTTTTTGGGTTATGCGAGGGGGCATACGGTGCTAATGGAGTCCTCCGGTGCTGAACGACAGCACACGCATCGGCCTAACTCATTGATGGATACTCTCCCTCGACCCTGAGCGTCACAAGAACCGATTGGCTAACCATCGAGTAAGACAACCTGGCCCATTGCCTGGGTTCTGTAGACGCTCAAGCTGCTTGCGATTTCAGATGTTCTGCGTCGAAACGTTCTCCTTTTTTCCAAAGTGTCAACGTAATGGCTGCGATCTTGCGTGCGAGCGTGAGGCGAGCCATCTCCGGCTTCATCCCCTTGGCCAGCAATCCTGCGTAAAAGTCCTGCAGTGGTCCTGCGCAATGACTGGCGCTCATGGCCGTACTTTTGAAGATCCTCTTCATCTCGTGGTTGTGATTTTGATTCAGACCACGGATCTGTTGTGGCTTTTTGGAACGTTGCAGTTGTCCATCCACATAACGATGCTGCGCGCTGTCGTGCGTCTCCACCCCCAGACCACTGTAGGTCCACAGCTGCCGCTTGCTGCGAAACCGGTGGGGCGTCTGCATCAGGGCCAGCAACACGGCAGCCCGCAGCGGACCAATCAAGGGAACCTGGCGCAATATTTTCACCGCCTGATGTTTCCGGCTCTCGGCCAAAAGTTCTCCTCGCACGGTGTGCCGCACCACCGACAGTCCATCCAGCTGCTGATAGAACATCTCTGCCCGGCGGCGCACACCGGGTTGCGCAATCCTGCTCAGCCATTGCTCCCGATGGCGTGGGGCATAGACCTGCCTGCCGGCGCAGGGAATGCCCCAGCTTCGGTACAGCGCCTTGAGCCGGCTCATCACGCGCGCCTGGTCTTTGCTGATGGTCAGATAACTACGCGCCAACTCGCGCAAGGTCCGCAGTCCGTTCTCTCCGTGGTAGACCGCGCGCAGCATTCCACTCCGCAGCAGCTCGGCCAGCCTTCGCGCATCGATCTTGTCGCTCTTGCTGCCTTCTTTCAACAAGGCGTTGCGACGCGGATTACAGACCACGATTTCCTTGACGTGGGGCTTGAGCACATCGTACAGCCAGGCTGCCCACGTCCCTTCTTCTAACGTCACATGCAACTCGCCTCTCAGCCCATGCAGGAAATCGAGCAGAGTGCAGGCTTTGGTTTCGACAATCGATTCCATCACGAACTTGCCTGCGCCATTCAGAACCGCAATTGCAATGGCTTCCTTGTGGACATCCAAGCCGATATACTTCACATTGCTACTCAGCATGCTGAGTACCTCCTTGGGGGGAAGGTGATTCTTCGGCTGGACCACTTTCCCCAAGGTTAAGTGTCATCCCTTCACAAGCCACCGCAAGATGCGCCTCTTATCCCGCCCCAGTAGAATGTGCCCGAACTGAGCGGAGGATAAGGCACTGCTGGCGAGCAACCCGAGCGCCGACTGGCCTCGACCGATCGATAAGGGGGATACTTCGGCACCCCCTTTTTCATCCGTTTCCTGCAGCGAGCCCAGCATCGGGAGAGGCACCAAGCGATAAATCCTGGGGGCGCGGGGGCAAAGCCCCTGCAACCTGCGCCGGCCACAAAGCCCATTCCGAAACAGGCGACCTCTGATAATGCGTGCTGCATTCTGGGCTTCCATGACGCGTCCGGGGCGCAGACCTTTGGCACGGCAGATTTTGATACCAGCGGAATATTCGGGAGTGGGGTGCAGGACGTTTCGGCCATGTCTCACGAGGTCGCGGAATGGATGAATGATCCGTTCGGCAACAACCCCGTTCCCGCCTGGGGTCACATCGGGCAGCAGCCAGGTTGTCAAAATAACCTGGAGGTCGGAGATCCATTGAGCGGCACGTTCGCGCCGCCTATTTTTAATCCTCAAAACAGGTTCACGTACCATATGCAGGAGCTGGCATTCTTCTCCTGGTTTTATGGGGCCCCTTCCGTTGGGGTTAACAACTGGTTCTCCGACAACGCCACGTTCTTAACTGACGCTGGCCCGGTGTGCACGCCGTAAGTTGGATTAGAACCGACACAGAAGAAAATAGACTGCATTTCTAATGGCTGCAGGCCGGCTCACCGGCCGCCTGTAGCCAGCCTTTCTGGCGGCACCGAGAGTACAGACAAGAGGGAAGGATGGGCAGCTTGGCCGAGTGATCGGCAACCCTGAAGAATGACAGTGGCGGACGGGCTGCGCAGGTTGGGATGTCAGATCCACTGTGAATTCTCGCGCCCCGCTGTACCTAACGGCGTTAACGTGTTCGGCGCCAGCTTCCACTTGCGAAACATGAATGCCTGATACGGCGAATGTGCTCCGGTCCTAACCGAATCGGGCAAGTTACCGGAAGCCCGGTTTTGCGGGCACTTGTCGACTATTGGGAGGATATCGACCGAAGTTTCTCTACGCAGTCATCGTGCAAATCCATCGCTCTATGCGCAGTCTCGATCCTTGCCAGAACTGAAGCATCAAATACTGGTATCAGAGAGTCCAGAAGGAAGCTACATGCAAGGTGCAATGCAATCTCCAACTCGTTAGCGGCAAGTAATTCATCGAAAAACTCTCGCTGCTGGCCGTGTGCGGCTTCGGTGTCGAAAACGGCCCTTAGAGGCTGCAATAAAGCCGCGACGTGCTCATAGTGTGCCTGTAGTGGATGTGCCATGTGTTCCGAGTTTACGATTGCTGCTCCCGCAAAGTCGGGTTTTGAGTAAGTTCGTAGCGCCAGAAATGAACTTACCTGAAACCCCGTTTTTCAAGCACGACGGCCCGAAGTTGAGATTGCTGCGGCTAATGTCCGGATTGCCTACAAACCGGGGATTTCGAAACACAAGCACGTTTCCCCATTACTAATCCGCGAAGCTGGAGTTTCACCGCAGCCACGAATAGACCCACCTGTGCCCATTCGGTTGTCTCGGGAATTGCCCTGCCAGAATTACCTCAAAAGGGGTATGAACCAACTGCTGTGAAGTGGTGGCTGAAAAACACTCTAGTTCGGGATGCGGACCTCTTGCTAATACTCCATAGTGTTTAGCAGTAACTGCGAAGGCGACAGCGTACCGACCGGTAATGTGTGGCGCAGCGTGTTGGATCAGGCCCTGGCGTCTCCGGAGAACTAACGGAGGTTAGGCCATGCAATTCGAGAGTTCCTATAGCGAGTATGACTGCACGGGGGCCACGGAACCTGATGGTGCTGTGCACCTTCCAAATGGATGCGACTCCAGTCACCTGGTCGGCAGTCCGGTCAAACAATTCGATGAAAGATTCGATGCTACACAGTTCGACGCACTGCTCACAGACTATGACCGTATACTGCTCCGATTCGGTATGCACATCGCATGGTAGCCGCATCCCACTTTGGCGGCTGGCCCCGTCAGCGGCCAAAGTTAAACATCTTCTCCCCGTCATTCCTGATCAGGCAAGTCTAGAGTGAGCATCGCAGCCGCCTGTCACGCATCACGGCAACACGGAAACTACACCGGCCCTTCAGGTAACCTCCGGTTAGCGACAATCCACTCGGAACGAAGAAAAGGTTTCATATACGGCTCGATGAGTCCCCCTGTTGGCAACAGTTGAGCTGCGATGGTCCCGAAGGGAAGCAACATATGAAACTCCGCTCCTTTGATGAAGACTGCGGTGGACAAGACATCAAGCGCGACCGTAACAAGTTTTCACTTTGTCTGCTCATTCTCTGTGCTTCCGTCATCCGTCCGGCGGTAGCCCAGCAGATGATCTCGGCGCCCGAGCCGCAGACCGCAACCATCATCGGTACCGTACTCGATGTCAATCAGGGAACAGTTCCCGGCGCTACCGTTGTCCTTGAAGGCCCTGCTCTACCCGGTCTCAAACACGTGGAGACCAACGATAACGGCTTCTTTGAATTGGACCACGTCAAGCCAGGAACTTCCTACCATGTCACCGTCGGTGCAAGCGGATTCGCAGACTGGACCTCACCGGAGATCACTCTGAGGCCAGGGCAATTTCTAGAGCTGACAGGCATCCGGCTTCGGATTGCGGCGGCGGTAACGACGGTGAACGCAGCTCTCTCGACCGAGGGAGTGGCGAGAGAGCAGCTGAACGTGGAGGAGAAGCAGCGGGCTCTGGTGCAAATAGCAAAAACCCCACTCCATACGGAGGAGTGAAAGAGGTCAGAGTTGCGAGTTTCTCGTCATTTCTGCACATCGGGCGTTAGAATTTGTCGAGCTAAAGCGCGCTAAAAAGCTATTTGCACCAGAGCCAGTCGGATGAACTGGGTCATCCTCAACTTTTTTTCGCAATGCACCGATCAAGACACGAAGGTGTTCGCGGTGTTGCCTCGATTCCTGGCCCCAAAGCGTGGCAAGGAGCGTGGCGTAGGTAATAGGCTTGCCTGCCTGCTGCATCAACATCTGGAGGGCACGAAATTCGAGAGGCGACAGCAAAACTTCGGAACCTGACTTTTCAACTCGACGCTTAGCCGCATCAAGCACAATTTCGCCCACAATAAATCGCTCGGTTATGCCAACAGTTGGCGCATGAAAACGGCGAATCGCTGAGCGGAGACGCGCAACAATTTCGCGTACGACGAATGGTTTGATGATATAGTCGTCTGCTCCAGCATCAAGTGCGCCCACCTTGATATCCATGCAGTCGCAGTCGCTCACAACCAGAACGGGAACGCGCGGGTGGGCTCTGCGAACCTGGCGGCAAGCCTCAAAGTCGTCCAACCCTGACGCAGGTAGTTCCAGAAGAACGGCATCATAGTCAACCATCCGCAGGCGCATCAGTGCGGTGTCTCCGTTTGAGGCTTCTCCACAGTCAAATCCAAATTCTTCCATAGTTTTCCGAAGGCTGATGCGGAGAGACGCGTCTTCGGCAACGATGAGAACCCTATGTGGTCTAATGCTCATGGCTTCGATTGTTGGCCGTAAATGGGAAAGGCCATCCCCCTCCACGTTTTTATGGCGACTTGCACACGACGTGGCTTGCTGAAGGAGTGGTCAGCCTATAGCAAAACTACGATACGCTGACCACTTAGCTTATGGTTGTAAAAAACGGCTTGCACGATCGCTAGAAATCGATGCGCAGCGCCACTTGACCGGTACGATTTCCGGCATTGTTCGCAAGTTGCACTGACGTTAATACGCCGAAGGTGCTCGGGTTGCTGACGTCGGTGGCCGGAATGGCAAGGTTCGCGCGGTTGATAACGTTGGTGAATGTGGATTCAAAACGCACCCGCACATTTTCACTGAGGTTGAATACCTTGGCCATGCCAGCCGCGACGGCGACGGTTCCGGGGCCTTCCAGAGAACCGACCGCGGCATTGCCGGTCTGACCGAGAGGCGTATTGGTAGTGAATGCATTGACGTTGAAGTAGTTCGCGGCACTGCGGTGCTCAGGGGTGGTCGAAACGCCTGGGACCCGGTCCGGCCGCGCGATCGTCCCGCGTTGTGAAATGCCGACGCCGGACGTATCGCTGCTCGGACTCATGGTTGGCGTCAACCATGGACCCGTCTGCAGGAGCGAGATGGTGTTCAGATTCCAGCCGCCAACAACTGCATTCAGGAAGCGGTTGTTGCTGTTCCACGCGCGCCCTAGACCAAACGGGAGTTCGTAGGTTCCAGTCACCAACAGCCGCTGACGCGGGGTGCCTTCCGCGTTGCCACGGAGCGCATTCACATGGAAGCGGTCTGAGACGGCGTAGCCGTAGTAACTCTCGATACCGAAGGAAGTGGGCGCATCTCCTTGAACATCGCTCAGACTCTTCGTCCAGCTGTAGTCAACTTGGAAGGTCAGACCGTGCGAGAGCCGATGCGTGAACCCTGCCTGCATCGAGTGATACGAAGTGGAACCGAGGTTCGTAGATTGGAAGATCTGTGCCCAGTTCTGGAATGGTGCGCGAGGGTCAACCCAGCCACCGCTCGGGATGTTATAGCCCTGGGTGTTCTCAGGAATCTGGTTCAGATCGACGGTCACATTCTGCCGGTGCCCCCCCATCCCGACATAGCTGACATGCGCAGCTGTAGAGGAAGTAATCTCGTGTTCCACAGTCAGATTCCACTGGATCACTTGTGGGTCCCGATAATTAGGATCATCGCCCTGCTCTAATGCACCGCCGCCATACTGCACAGATTGACTTGGTGTCGAAGCCATCGGAAATTGGAACTGCGGCACACCGTTGTTGTTGTTCTGGTAGGTATGAACAGCGGCTGTCGGGTTGCTGGACATATTGAAAGCGAGCGGTCCAAGATTGGTTACGGTGAAGACGCCGAAGCCGGCGCGAACCACGGTCTTGTTATCCGAAAAAGGGCGGTAGGCAATGCCTATGCGCCGATCGAAGTTGTACTTATAGTTCTGGCGCAAGCTCTGAGGCATGTGAGCCTGGCTGGCCGTCTCAAAGTTTGAGCAAGCCAGATTCATGTTGCGGTCCGGAAGCGTGCATGAGTTGAACGACTGCAAAAAGGCTGGGACCGCTCCCATGCCCTTCGCCAGCTTGTCTGGAATGATCACCGTATTGGTGCTGGGGAGGAAGTTGGCCATATTGCCAATCTGATCCTGGAAGCCAGGAAGATACTCGTAGCGCAGTCCGACATTGACAGTCAGATGATTGTTGACCTCCCACTGATCCTGGCCATAAAAGCCATATTGGTGCGCGGTTCCGTCGTCGCGTGGTCCGGTGACAGCGAAGTAGGTGGTGTTGGGTAGACCAAGCAGCAGGTCGCCGAAGGAACTGCCGGTAAAGATACCCTGATTGAACGTCAAGAGACCGAAGTCATCGGAGGCCGTCTCAAGCGACGGGGTGACGTAATTGACGATGCGATAGTCGATGCCTGCACGGAAGGTGTGACGCCCCTTGGTAAAGGTGATATTGTCCGTCAACTGTTTCGTATTCGACTGAAGCACGCCGGTAATGTCCCGGCCAATGGTGGAGAACCCTGTTCCGTCGGAGAAGTTAATGCTCGGGAAGCCTCCCTGAGTGGGGTGGTTAGTGGTGTTGATCTGTCCCGGCGCAGAACCTGTCGAGAATCCGAGTCCATTCAGCGCCTGCGTGCCCTGAATGGGAAAGTCCGGATTGATCAGTGAATGTGTGAAACCAAAGCGAAACTCGTTGACGATTTTTTGCGAAATGGAATAATTGTGCGAAACCAGGAAGCTGCGGTCATGCTCCACGTCGGCATCATTCGGCAGCAATTGGTTGAACGTATTGGTCAGAAGATTCTTCCAGCTGAAGCGCGCATAGATCTGCTGCTTGCTGTTGATGTTCTGATCGATGCGGACGTCAAATCCGTTGCTGCTGCCTGGAATCGGAACCAGCGCCTGATAGTTATAGCCCAGAGTTGCGGCATCGAGTCCCGGCGTCGGCAGCGGATAGTAATTGTTCAGGAGCGCTGTAGCAACCGGGTTGATGCACTGAGACGGAATGGTGTTGTTGGTGAACTGCATGCCAGCGCATGGAGACCCGGCAGGGAGCGGATTGGACAGGTTGCTACTTGCGTTAGTAATGGGAAGGCCATTCAGATTTCCGGTGCGTTGGGCAGCAGTCGGAACCAGCAGGAACTCAGGCGTGGAAGTGCTCCTGCGATTGCCTTCATAATCAACGAAAAAGAAGGTCTTGTCCTTGCCATGATAAAGATGTGGAATTGTAACAGGGCCGCCAACGCTGCCGCCAAAGTCGTTATAACGTTTAGGCGCTTTCGTGCCAAAGCCGTAGACATCCGCATCCAGCGCATCGTTCTGCAAATACTCAAACAAGCTGCCGTGGAATACGTTTGAGCCGCCCTTGGTGGTAAAGGTAACGTCCCCAACCTGGGCAAACTCTGCACTGTTATTGAAATCGGTAGCTTTGACCTCCGCGATATTTTCCATCGACGGATAGGCGTTCTTCAATGCGCCGTTGTGGAAGATATCGGCTGTCGAAATGCCGTCGACAGAGTAGTTCACCATGTTTGCTGTAGCGCCAGCCAGTGCAATGTTCCCCTGGTTGTCCTGCACCACGTTCGGCAAAAGAGAAAGTGATGACAACGGGCTGGACGTGGAGGCGCGGGAGTTCAGTGGCAACTGAACCATGGCTGAATTGTCTTTCGAAGCATCCAGCGTAGCCTTGTCCGTGCTGATCATCGTCGCAGTAGCCGAGACCTCGACGGTCTGTTGTTGACTCTGCACATTCATCACCACATTCACGCGGGCGGTCTGGCGTGGCGCCAGATCAAAAGCAGCGACTTGGGCGTCAGCGAAACCAGTAGCCTGGGAAGCAACGGAATACCGCCCCGGCTTGAGGTTTACAAATTCAAAGTCTCCGGTAGAGTTCGAAGTTGTCGTTCGATCGCTGTTGTCTTCCTGGCTGTGCAGCGTCACCGCTGCGCCAGGCACCACAGCCTTCGTTGCATCCTGCACTGTTCCAACTACGCTTCCGAACGTTGATTGCGCAGCGCACGAGATTGAGCATACAAGCATTGCAAGAATGGCTGTGGCAATTCGGAATCGCCGTGATGCGCTGAACCGATGAACCTTCTGGTAGCGCTGGCTGCAAGATTTCTCTGTTTCAAGAAGTCGCTGCCTCGTCTGCTGCGCCTTTATAACGGCGAGTGCGAGGTTGTGAAACTCCCCTGCTGACACTCCATAAACATTCATTACTTTCTCCTAACCGGAATCACTCCGGCTAGAGATAGTTGAATGGGCAACTCACAAGGAACGCATAAATAGAAGATGTACACGCCCTTTGTTATGAACATGTTGCATCTTTCATATAACTCTTATACGGCTTTTATCTCTAGACTCACGGAGGGTAACTACCACTGTGCCCAATGCACGCACTCGGTCGGCTGTATTAGTACTGTTTTCCTCTGCAATACTGGTTGGCTTCGGTATGATTGCCAACCACTATTTCGACCTCGCGGCCACAATCTCGGTCTACCTCTTCATCACACTGGCCATCGCGGACAAGGCCGGATTTGTAGAAGCAAGTATCGTGTCCGTCGTAGCGTTTCTATGTCTGGAGTATTACTTCGCTTCGCCATTCTGGAGCTTCCGGGTATATCGCGTCGAGGACTGGATCGCCCTCATTACCTTCGAAGGAGTCTCACTTATAGTGAGCCGCCTTTCGTACAGAGCGCGTCTTCATCAGCGAGCATTAGAAAAACAAAACATAGAACAACAGGCACTGTATGAACTTTTTCGGGACATCCTTCTTCTCGATTGGAAACAATCGCCGCAGCGCCAGCTTTGTATGCCTCGTCAAGAGAAGTTTCCCGCTTCGCGGTGTGGCTCTGTGGAATTCATATGAAGATGCCTTGTCGTTTATTGGCGAAGCACCAAATGCGGAAGAAACAGTTAAGGCGATCTACTTCAACGAACGGAATTACGATGATCCGACCAACTCGGCCTCATTTCGCGTTCTGTACTTCGGAACTCGTGCAATTGGCGCGTTGATGTTGTATGGACATTCCGTCGACATTGTCTGCGTCAATTCGATCGCGTCCATCGTCGCTATGGGCATCGAGCGCACACGCTCGCTGACGCTCGAGATGAACGTTGAAGCAGAGCGTCATTCTGAGGAATTACGCTCCGCTTTATTGGACGGATTAGCGCATGCGTTCAAAACCCCATTGTCAACCATCACCCTGGCAAGCTCAGGATTACTCGCTCAGCAGCGATTCGACGCGCGCCAAGCGCGGCTTTTGGAACTTATCAACCGCGAAGCCGCACGACTTAGTCAACTTACTACACGCCTGTTGAAGACCTCTCATCTTGAGCTATCGCGTTTCGTCCTGCGTGAACATGTCGTCGACGTACAGGATTTACTTCAGGGTACGCTGGATGATTGCGCGCTTCTGTCGGCACAGAAGCATGTCAACGTCTGCATCGCTTCCGATGTTACCAGCATGCGATGTGATCCACAGTTGATATCTCTCGCCCTTGTCCAGATCATCGACAATGCAACAAAATATGGGTCTCAAGAAGCAAGTGTGGACATCTCTGCGCAAAAAGGGGAGTCCGCAATTGTTTTTCGTATTCACAATGAAGGGTCCTATATCCCATTCCTGGAAAGAAGCAAGGTCTTCACCCGCTTCTATCGAAGTCCATCTGTGGAGCATCGCGCTGTCGGTACCGGTCTGGGGTTGGCTATAGCGAAAAAGGCCGTAGCAGCACATGACGGGAGAATTTTGATTGAAAGCGATATACAACTCGGGACAACATTTGTTGTTTCGATCCCGGCCAGCACGGAAGGAAATAAATGATGACAGCGGGTTTGGTATTGATTGTCGAAGATGATCTTGCGCTGCGGCAAGGACTCCGAAGTCTCCTTGAGACTGAGGGATTCTCTGTTCGAGAGGTCTCGTCCGGTGAAGAAGCATTTTCTGCTTTACGCTACGACCCCGTTGAAACGGTCATGCTTGACATAAACATGCCCGGCATCGGAGGCATGGAGACTTGCCGTCGCTTGAGGCAGTTGCA
>Ga0206855_10206_pt1 | contig 17671 bp, 18 predicted proteins | sample Alteio_BWOrgCont_51_FD_152637 | JGI IMG/M metagenome (GOLD analysis project Ga0206855, IMG submission 152637) | Enriched cells from forest soil in Barre Woods Harvard Forest LTER site, Petersham, Massachusetts, United States -... | ecosystem: Environmental > Terrestrial > Soil > Temperate forest >...
CACAGAATTTTGTTGGCTATGTTTACGAAGATAAAAATGGAAACATCTGGACTGGCTCAGATAACGATAAAAAGAAAAGTTTCGGGATTGACTTACAAAGCATTAGTGGTCAAAAAGGTTGGGTGCTTTCCCGTTATGATGAAAAATCCTTGTCCAATAAAACGCATACTGTAACCGAAATAAAGCCGGAAGAAGGAATGATCTGTGGGATTTTAGAAGCTAATGACGGGAGTATTTGGTTTGGCGCATTTGGGGTGTATCGTTATGATGGAAGTACCATTACCAGCTTTAAAGGTAATCCAATACAGTTGTAACATCGCCTATTGAACACCTTAACGCACTAAAAATAAATACATTTCGCCAAGAATAATTTTAATTGATAAACTACTAACCTATGCAAGGGGTATTTACCAATGTAATTACGCCCCGGTTTAAGGGTGGTAAAGTTTAAGGCCTGCAAAAAGCATAATAAAGGCAATAAGGCCAAATATGATAAAAGCAAAGATGATCACCAGCCAGCGTGGCAATTTGGATACCTCAAATGAATATTTTTTCATTTTTATGCAGTTATTAGCGTTCAGCTAAAGTATTTCTCTAAGAATTCATAAGCTTCCTTTCGCATCTCAAGTGTGAATGTATGCTTACCGGGCCATATTTTTAGCTTTAGTTCGCCTTCTTTGAAAGCCGGTTTAGCATAATCGTATATTTCCTGTGCTCCCCGGCTCCATTTGTCATCATCGGTTGCTGAAATTAAAAGCGAAGCGGGTTCAATCATCTTTACCACGTCCTCTATGTCGCCGTTTTGCATTATTGCAGGTACACAGAATTCCATTTGGATACCCGCATCGTGCGTAAGCGAGTTTTTATAATTCACGCATCCGCAGTTGGAAACAGAAACGATAATTCGTTTATCAAAAGCTGGGGCCCAAATAGCCATCCGGCCTCCGTAAGAATGACCGACAAATCCAATTCTCCGGGTGTCCACCTCGCGCCTGCTTTCTAAATAATCAATTCCAACAGAAATGTCATGCAACACCTTTGCCAGCAAAGTACGACCCTGCACCAATCTTGTAGCCAGTTCAAAGTATTCTGCTTTACCGGATTTGTCTTCGGTCCAGTTCCGTTCCTCGAAAGCAATAGCGTCCGGAGCAAAGGTAATATAACCACGTTCGGCAAGCTCTGCCGCGTACGCCTGGTCGGGATCGCCAGCCAAACCTACGACCTCGCTTTTCCCCAATTCGAAATTATTATCATGCTGATGATGACAGAACACAACCGGAAGCTTTCCGTGTATATTTTTCGGCAAAAGAACGAAGGCTTTAATCCGATCACCTTGTTCAACACTGTATTCTATTTTCTCACGAATGTATGTACCGCAGTCGACAGATTCGAGCAGAGTCGCCCCGGGATCAACTTTTTCCGGAAATGGGCCTATAAGGTTTAATAGTTCGTCTCGTTTCATCATACTTGAAAAATCGTATATAGCCAATTTTAGGGGTATTTATCAACTCAATCAACTAACTCCCTCAACTTAATCACCCAATTCCCGCAAAACATCCGCCACCAGGTCGTTTTCGTATCCCCGGCTAAGGCCGTATTGCTGCAGTTTGTAGCTGCGTTTAAAGGCGTCCTTTTCTATTAAAACACTGTTCTTTTTTGTCAAAACATTTTTCAGCGTCAATAAATAATCATCATCAGGAATTGTTTGCAGGGCTTTTTTTATCAAAACATCGGGTACCCGCTTAAACTTCAATCCTTGTTTTATCTTCAGCTTCCCCCAGCCTTTTTGCCTGAACTTGCCCTGTGCGTATGCTTTTGCAAAGCGTTCCTCGTTCAAAAAATTATCGGTGATCAGTCCGCTGATGATGTTTTCTACCTCGCTGGCCTGCAAATCCCATTCGTATAATTTATCACGCACTTCCTGTTGCGAACGTTCCCGGTAGCTGCAATAATGTTCGGCTCTGGCGCGGGCTGCCTTTTCGTCAATAATTTTTTTTGTTTTCGGGCTGTCCATTAAAACCAAAATTCGTTAAAAATTCTTCTATTGGCATAAATTATCATCAAATTCGTACCATGCTCAGCAATCAATACGCTATAACCGAAGTTCAACGCATCATCAAAGCCGGCGGCGAAATCATTAAGGAAGGCACCATCAGTACGCTGCTGACGGACAGCCGCCGCATCAACGACCCTGCGGAGGGCCTGTTTTTTGCCCTTAGTGGCAGGCGCAACGGGCATGAGTTTATTGCCGAGGCTTATGCTGCCGGCGTACGCAATTTTGTGGTAAAACAGGGGCCGGAACTAAAAGTGCCGGGGGCTAATTTTTTAATTGTGACCGATGTGCTCGCGGCATTGCAAACGCTGGCGGCTTACCACCGCAGCCGTTTCAACCTGGAGGTGATCGGCATTACCGGCAGCAATGGCAAAACTATTGTAAAGGAGTGGCTGTACCAGTTATTGTGCACCGACAAAAATATAGTCCGCAATCCCAAAAGCTATAATTCGCAGATTGGCGTGCCGCTTTCGGTTTGGCAGATCGGCGAGAAAAACAACCTGGGGATTTTTGAGGCCGGCATTTCAACCAGCGGAGAAATGGAAAAGCTGGAAGCCATTATCAAACCATCCATCGGGGTATTAACGCACATCGGTACTGCTCATGATGAGGGTTTCGCCGACCGCAGGGAAAAAGTCCTCGAAAAACTGATCCTGTTTAAAAACTGCCGCCTGCTCATCCATAATTACGACCAACTCATCGATTACCCGGACGACATCCCCGTAGAAAACCGTTTTACCTGGAGCACTAAATTTAAACAGGCCGACCTTTTTGTATTTAGCGGGACGGTGATCACCAAAAATTTTTATTTGCGGGCGAGGTTCAAAGGCCGGGATATTGAATGCCTGATCCCTTTTTTTGATGAAGCATCGGTTGAAAATGCAATTACCTGCTGGGCCGCTATGCTTGCCCTGGGCTACAGCGCTGTTGAGGCGGATATAAGGCTGGAACATTTAAGTGCGGTAAGCATGCGGCTTGAGCTTAAAAACGGCATAAACGATTGTTCGGTAATTGACGATTCGTACAATTCGGATATTCAATCGCTGGAGATAGCGCTGAATTTTTTGACCCAGCAAAATCAACATCATAAAAAAACTTTGATTTTGTCGGATATTTTCCAGTCGGGTTTGCAGCCTGATGTTTTGTACCGGCAGGTGGCAGAAATGATAGGCGCAAAAAAAATAGACAAGTTCATCGGCGTTGGCGGCGCACTGGCAGCGCACCGGGATTATTTTAGTGTCCCTGAACAGCATTTTTATGAAGATACCTCGACCCTCCTGAATAATTTGCGGACGCTGAACTTTAAGGATGAAACTATCCTGATAAAAGGCTCGCGCAGTTTTGAGTTTGAACGCATCAGCCGGGCGCTGGTACAAAAAGCGCATGAAACTGTGATGGAAATCAACCTTAACGCCTTGCTCAACAACCTTAATTTTTATCGCGGCAAGCTAAAACCTGGCGTAAAAGTAATGGCAATGGTTAAAGCGTTTTCGTATGGCAGCGGCACGTTTGAAGTCGCGAACATATTGCAATATAATAAAGTTGACTACTTAGCGGTAGCCTATATTGACGAAGGCGTCGCCTTGCGCAAAACGGGCATTACCCTGCCGGTGATGGTGCTTAACCCCGAAGCTTCGGCCTTTGATAAGTTAACGGAATACAAACTGGAGCCGGTAATTTATAGTTTCGGCCTGTTCGACGATTATATTAAGTACGCGCAGCAACAAAACATTTTGGCTTACCCGGTACACCTTAAAATTGATACCGGCATGCACCGCCTGGGTTTTGAAAACTACGAGGTTGAATCGCTCTGCGAATTATTGGAAACCAACCGTTATATACAGGTAAAGTCGGTTTTCTCGCACCTGGCGGGCAGCGAAGCAAGGGAGCACGATGCGTTTAGTTTAAAACAGATCGGTAATTTCGAGAAGGCCTTTAAACAGATTGAGCGGACATTAGGCTACAAGGTGATTAAACATTTGTGCAATACATCGGGCTTAGTGCGCTGGCCGAATGCGCAATATGACATGGTACGGCTGGGTATTGGCCTTTACGGAATTGATGCAGCCACCCCGGCTGACGATAGCGGCCTGCAGCCGATTGCGAGTTTAAAAACAAGCATCTCGCAGGTGAAAAAGCTGCGTGCCGGTGAAACGGTTAGCTATAACCGCAGCGGCACGCTCGCAAAAGACGGGAAGATAGCAACCGTGCGCATTGGCTATGCTGATGGCTATTTACGGGCTTTTGGCAACGGCGTAGGCAAAATGCAGGTTAAGGGAAAGCTTGTTCCAACGGTAGGCAATATTACCATGGATATGTGCATGCTGGATGTGAGCGGAATTGATGCGCGTGAAGGCGACGAGGTAATTATTTTTGACGACCAGCAAAGGATTGAAGCGCTTGCTGAACAAATTGGCACCATACCCTATGAAATATTAACTAATATTTCACAGCGGGTAAAAAGGGTGTATTTTTATGAGTAATGTTTTAATAAAACGACTGCAATGAAATTAATTTTCCTGGCTGCATTGGTGTTTATGGACATAGCAAACAGTAAACAGCAAGAGCCTCAAAATGTATTTAAAATAACGACTTTTACAAACGTGCCGACAGACATGGAAGGTTGCGGTGAAAATCTTTTCTTGAATAAACAAGATGAGAAGGCAGAGAGATTTGTTTTTTATACAGACTATGTTCGAGGATTGATTTGCATCAATAATAAAATGATTTTAGTAACTCGCGGCAATAAATCCTATGAAAAAAGCAGTAGCATATTTTCTAATAAAGATTATACTTTAACAATCAAATATGGTCAAAAGAAAAACACAGGGGATGAAAATTACGAAATAAAAAGCGCTACTATTATTTTAAAATATCACTCGATAGTTGTCTGGACAAAAGTTGTTATCGGTGGAGGTGGGTGTTAGGTTATACCTGTAAATTGTAAAAACCAAAGGGCAAAACATCTTTTTTTAAATTTAGAAAATGCGTTTTTTTGCTAAAACAAGCACATTTTATTTAATTTTCATACCATTTTAAAAGAGTGTATTTTTATGAGTAGAAATTGATTAGCGATGAAACGAATAGCAAAAGCCCTGTTAAACTATTTTATCAAGGGGCTGATAATTGTAGTGCCCTTAGGCGCAGCCTTTTTCTTGATCTTCTGGAGTGTACGAAGCCTTGACAGCGCGCTTAATTTGAGCGGTTTTATTTTAACAACTAAATCGGGTAAACCCTTGTATATACCTGGTTTGGGAATCTTAAATGTAGTGGTTTTAATACTTATTGCAGGTATTTTGATGACCTACGTAGTAACCGATCCTATAAAACGATGGGTTAACCGCTGGATTAACCGCTTGCCGATATTTAAATTTTTGTACTCCTCTATCAAGGACCTTACCGAGGCTTTTGTTGGGGATGAGAAGAAATTTAACGAGCCTGTTATTGTCGAGGTAAACGAATTTGGTTTGAAGAAGATAGGCTTCCTGGTGCAAAAGGATCTTACCGCATTGAATTTGCCGGGCGAGGTCGCTGTATATTTCCCGTTTTCGTACTCATTTGCCGGGCAGGTGATTATTATAGCTGCCGATAAGGTAAAACCTATCGATAAGAGCGCCGCCGATATGATGAAATTTGTAATATCGGGCGGGGTAAGCGGGTTAGAATAAAGAGCCAAGAGCCAAGAATCAAGAATCAAGAACCAAGAATCAAGAGCCAAGAGCCAAGAGCCAAGAGCCAAGAATCAGGAGCCAAGAATCAAGACTAAAAGTTGCTAGCGCCTGGCCCTTAATTCCTGGTTCTTAATTTGCCGTTAACAGACCTATCACGTTACTATCAGGATCGGAAAACCAGGCAAATTGTTTGCCATCAGGAAGTTTTACGGGCCCGACAACTTTCTTTCCGCCGGCGGCTTCAATGTTTAAAAGATAAGCGTTGATATCGTCGACCTCGATATAAAACGTGACATAATGTTTTGGCTCGTGCCCGAGATTTGTAATATGCCCCTGCACGCCTTTATCGGAATTGGTATTGAGAAATGACGCCATTGGCGATACATTGCCTGTCCAGCCAAAAATTGAGGTGTAGAATTTATTTGTGGCTTCGGTATTGGTGCAGCCTATTTCAAAATGCACAACAGGGCAGCCTGGTTTTGTGTTTGTGTTCATATTGATTATTGAAATTTAAGCAATTACGGCTTTATTTGATTTTCGCTGAAGTATTAAGGCCGATATTAAAGTAACGATGGTACCGAAAGCGCCTATTATTAAAACCATCATTGAAAAATTAAACAAGGGGTTTTTGTCCAGTGCCAATTGCTGCTTTATCTCTTTTAGTTTGATGGCAAAGTCGGCCGGGGAAAGCGTTTTTTGATATTGCGCTATTTCATAGGAATATATGTTTTCATAAAACTTGGGGTCGATCACCAGCACATATACAGTTTCAACAATTGCATAGCCAAAAGCCGGTAAAATAACTATCAGCAAGCCAATTTTCAGGGCTTTTAAAAAGCTGATGCTGCCATTATTAAAAACATCGCGGTAGTACCTGATGCCAAAATAGATGAATATTAAGGGGCTAATAATGGCTACATAGCCAATATTGCCCTGGACATCCGGCCCCGGATTAAAAAGATAAATTACAAGCCAGGTGAGAACAAAAGTTAAAAACTCGGCGAGGGCTGCATATGCCCCATAACGTAAAATTGTTTTTTTCATAACTTATTGATTAATTGTTTCCTTTTTTACCTTGCGCATTAATAATACCGACGACAGCAAAGTAACTATCACACCTAAAACGCCGATATACAAAATCATCCCGAAAAAATTGTAAACGGGATTGTTGTTTATAACCATTTGCTGTTTAATCTCGCTTAATTTGGCAGCAAATTGAGCCGGGGACAGCGCTTTCCGGTATTGTGCTATATCATAGGCTGCGATGTTTTGATAAAATTTGGGATTGATATAGGACACATATACAGTTTCAATAATCGCAAACGAAACAGAAGGTATTAAAACTATCAGTAAACCCACCTGCAAGGCTTTTAAAAACGTAATACTGTTGTTGTTGACCTGGTCGCGGTAATACCTGATCCCGAAATAAACAAATATTAAAGGGACTAAAATGGTGACAAGCCCGATAGCGCCCTGCAGCGTATGTTCAACATTGGTAATGTCGATGATAAGCCAGGTGATAACGAAAGTAATAAATTCAAAAACACCTGCATAAGCGCCATAACGTAAAATAACTTTCTTCATAACTTGTTGATTTTTAATCCAAATTAACAGCAAGTTTTTTAAAAGTCGTGCTACCCAAAAGCAGTATTTTACCCGGTTTATTAAAAATACAACTTTAGTAGTATTGAAGGTAGAGACGCAATATTTTGCGTCTGGAAACGAATGGTAATATTTAGGATTATTTTACGAAAATCAGGGTCCGAAACGCAAAATATTGCGTCTCTACTTGATGATAGATAATTCCAGCGCCTTCTTTACCGCTTCGGTACGCCGCTCCACTTGCAGCTTTTGAAAAATATTGGAGATGTGTTTTTTGATGGTATTTTCGGAGATAAACAACTTATCGGCAATTTGCTGGTTGGATAAGCCCTGGTGCATCAGCAGCAGAATTTCGGCTTCGCGTTTGCTTATGCCTTCTTTTAGCAGTTGCTGCTGGTTAATTGATGCCGGGGCCGCCTGTGTTATGATCACTTTTTTTACAAACAGTTTCCTGCTCAGTAAAATTCCGATAGCTAAAAAAAGCAAACTGAAAATTGCTATCCATATATCATCGGTAACGTTATTATATAGATGATATAAACTCGCAATCCTGAACAATATCAGCAGCGCAGTTATCAATAATCCAAAGCCGATGATAACCTGTTTCATAATGCGAGTTTACTAAATTATGCTTTAATATCATTTGTTAAACAAATCCTCGCCTCTCGTCAATCCTCTCCAAATCTCCGCCGGCAGGTGAAACTTTTTTACACCTTAAATAAAAATAAGTCCGAAATCGAACATTCGAAATCCGAAATCGCCTTCATTTCATGCTTTTTTAAAACTTCTAATGGATATAAAAGTACTGACTATCATTAAAATTGCAGCAAGCAGGTATGGGGCCCCTGCGAAATAAACTGAGGAAGCTTTTTTTGTGAAGAAGAAAAATACATAACTAAATAACAGCGGCCCGATAATAAGGCTTATGCTGTTCAAAATAGCAAATGCGCCCTGCAATTCGCCCTGCTCATTTTTGGCTACCTTGGCACTTGCTAAACCTTGCATAGCAGGACCCGATAAACCGCCCAGGCAATAAGGGATCATAAACAAATAAAGCATCCAACCCTGGGTGGCAAGTGCTATCAATAGCAAACCCACCGCATAAAATATTAAACCTGCAATAATGTTTTTTTGCTGCCCGAATTTGGGTACTGTGTATCTGATCAGGCCTCCCTGTATGGCAACCAAAACCAGTCCCAAAAAAATCCCGAGGGTGCCGACGCTTGCGGGCGTCCAGTCAAACTTTTCGTAAACAAAAGATGATAGTAAATATTCAACAGCTTTTTGGGCAATATAAACAATGCACGTAGCGCTTAACAGGCTTGCCAGGGCAGGCTGTTTTTGGTATATCCGTACCAGCGATAAAATCGGATTGGCACGGCTCCATTCAAATTTCCGGCGGTGTTCTTTGTCCAGTGATTCAGGTAAAACAAAAAGCCCATACAGGCCGTTGGCAAATGCAAAGGCCCCTGCTGCTATAAAAGGCAGCCGTATATTAATGGCAAAAAGGTAAGCGCCCAAAGCGATGCCAAATATTAAGCCGATTGCCGATGCCGCGCCAACCAGGCCGAAATTTGCCGCCCTTTTGCTACCAGTACTTACGTCGGCTATGTATGCCGTTGCTGTTGATGTACTTGCACCGCAAATACCGGCTATTGTACGGCCGACAAATAACCAGGCGATAGTCGGCGCGAAGGCCATCACCACATAATCAATCCCAAATCCGAATAAGGAGATGAGTAAAATCGGCCTGCGGCCATACCTGTCGCTCAGGTTGCCCATAATACTGGCAAATATTAATTGCATTGAGGCGTATACAAATGTTAGCCAGCCAATATACTCCGAAGCCCGGTTAACGTTGATGTGGCCTAATATCATGAGTAATTTAGGCAAAACAGGTATAATGATCCCCAGGCCCAGCACATCGATAAAAATGGTGATAAAAATAAATCCGAGTGCTGCTGAGGTTTTGGGTTTGGGCATGCTTTTGGGTTGTAAATGTTGTAAGGGTTATAAATGTTATAAAGGTGGTTAGGGTTGTAAATGTTTTAAGGTTACTAAAATGTTGTAAGGGTTGAAAAGATTTAATAATTGCAACGCTTTAACTTCTAAAACCATTTTAACTATTACAACTCTTACAACCTTTTCAACCACTATAACCATTGCAACCACAACAACCATTTCAACCAGTAATCAAACGTTCTTTTTAAAACTTCGTACAGCTAAAAGTGTACTTGCAAGCATTAATATTGCGCCAAGAACAAAATGGGCCCCTGCAAATTGAAAAGGTGCGCCTGGTTCTGTAAAATAATGAAAAGACCACAACATTACCAGCGGCCCAAATATTGAACTTAAACTTGCCAGGCTTGTCAACCCGCCCTGCAATTCGCCCTGCTCGGTAGCAGGCACATTGTTGCTCATATAGCCCTGCAATGCAGGCCCCGCTATTCCGCCTAAACAATACGGCACCAGGAAGGCATACATCATCCAGCTTTTTGATGCAAACGCAAATAATATTAAGCCAAGTGTATAAAGCAGCAAACCAATCCATATACTGCGCTCCTGCCCTATTTTAGGGATAACAACCCGGATAAGGCCCCCCTGCACAACCGCGATCAACAAACCTACGAAGGCAAGCGACAAGCCTATTTGCCTCTCACTCCAGTGGAATTTCTCGATAGTGTAATAAGGCCATACACTTTGCACAGCCTGTACTGCAAAATAAACCAGGAACAACGAAAAGGCAAGGCCGATAACCGCTTTATATTTTCGTAACTGTAAAAGAGTGCCCCAGGGGCTGCATCTTTTAAAATCAAGCGGCCTGCGGTTTTCCTTGCTTAACGATTCAGGTAAAATGAAATACCCATAGGCCGCATTTAAAAATGCCAGGGCTGCCGACGCTAAAAAAGGGAAACGAACATTGTAGGCGCCCAAAAACCCGCCAATTGCCGGCCCCAATATAAAGCCTATACCAAAAGCTACCCCAACCAGGCCAAAATTAGCGGCCCTTTTTTCGGGCGTGCTTATATCAGCAATATAGGCCGATGCCGTTGTAAAACTAGCACCCGTAATGCCGGCTATTATCCGCCCCACAAACAGCCACCATACAGTTGGGGCAAAGGCAAGGAACAAATAATCGATACCAAAGCCAAGCAATGAACTCAATAACACCGGCCTTCGGCCAAATTTATCGCTTAAGTTTCCAATAATTGGCGAACACAGGAATTGCATGCCAGCATAGGCAAACAAAAGCCAGCCGGCGTAAGGGGCGGCCTCGCTTACCGTACCGTGAATAAGATGTTGAATTAGTTTTGGCAATACCGGTATAATAATACCAAAGCCCATCACATCAACTAATAAAGTAACAAAAATAAAGCCTAATGCGGCCTGTCCTTTTGGTTTAATCATGCCGCAAAATAAAAATATACTTTGATAATTTTTAATTATAACTTACGTTAGTTAAGTATTGTGTCACCTAAAAACTTAGTTACTATGAAGACTCTGAAAACCTTACTAATGTTTGCGGCCCTATTGGCCCTAAACAGTGCATTTGCGCAAACTGATTCACATCTTAATTTATCTGATCAGTATCCGGCTGCCGGTGAAAAGATTACGTTTACTTATGACCCGACCGGGACTGCGGTTGACGGTAAAAAAGACATTAGCGCCGTTGTTTATTATCTTGATAATAAAGATTTCCCGGCGGCAGATATTGACCTGAAACCTGATGGTAAATTGTTAAATGGCGAAATATCCGTTCCAACGGCTGCTAAAGCTTTTTTTATCAAGATAAGCAGCGACGACCAGGTTGATAACAACAATGACAAAGGCTATATTTATGTGGTTTATAAAGATAAACAACCTGTTGCGGGCGCCTACGCGTCTCAAGCATATGCCATCTCCAGCGGTATGGGGTCCGCTTTAGGCAAAATAAAAATGGATGCCAAAGGAGGCGTAGAACTATATAAAAAAGAATTCGACTTGCACCCCGAAAGCAAAAAAGACTATAATACGGCCTATTATTTCCTGATGGCCCGTGTGCCGGAAGAAAAAGCACAAGTAATTCAAAAAATTGCTGATTTAGAAAAAAGCAGCGACGAAAACGATCTTATATTCGCAGCCAACCTGTTAAAATCTATCAAAAACGCAAAGGGCGCCGATTCGCTGAATGCGCTTACTAAAACTAAGTTCCCTGATGGCGCGCTCGTAAAAAATGAATTAGGAATGTCCTTTTCAAAAGAAAAAAATCTTGCTAAAAAAGATTCGCTTTTTAATGTCTACATTAATAAATATCCGGAAAAACCTACAGACAAAAACCCTATACAGGATAACTTGAGAGTGCAGTTAGCAGGAGCTTACCTGGAAAATGCAGACTTTAATAATTTCCACAAATACGAAACCCAGGTAAAGGATAAATCAAATTTAGCGATGCTTTATAATAACACGGCTTATGAATGGGCAAAAAAAGGGGACCACCTGGAAGAAGCAGAAAAACTCTCGAAGGAATCACTGGATATTTTGGCAGAAAAGATGAAAAACCCGGTTGCTGCGAAGTTTTCTTCGCCTTCGCAGACAAAAAAGAATAATGAATTTAGCTACTATAACCTGTGTTCGGATACCTACGCTTACATTTTATTTAAGGAAAATAAATTTGACGAAGCGCTCAAATATGAACAGGGAGTAATTGACCACAACAAAATAATTGATGCTGATATTTACGAGAATTATATACAGATATTGGCTGCCGACGGCAAATCAGCAAAAGCAAAGGAAGCTGCCGAAGACGCAGTAAGGACCGGTAAAGGATCGGCGGCTATAAAAGAAGTATTGAAGAAGGACTATATTAAAACCAAAGGAAACGATACCGGTTACGACCAATACATAGCCTCCCTTGAAAATGCTGCAAAAACTAAAGCACATGAAGAGTTGGCTAAAACAATGATTAATAAGCCGGCCCCTGCTTTTGCATTAAAGGACCTCGACGGAAAAACAGTTTCATTAGCTGACCTAAAAGGAAAAGTAGTTATTGTTGATTTTTGGGCTACCTGGTGCGGCCCCTGCAAAGCATCGTTTCCGGGAATGCAGCTGGCAGTAAATAAGTACAAGGACGACCCAAATGTTGTATTTTTATTTGTTGATTGCTGGGAAACCGACAATAATTATTTAGATGGCGTTAAAAAATTTATTGCAGACAATAAGTACACTTTCCATGTACTAATGGACGAAAAGGTAAGCAGCGGCAAACAAGAAAAAGTAGTGAGCACCTTTGACGTAGGGGGTATCCCAACCAAATTTATTATCGATAAAACCGGAAATATCCGCTTTACATATGTAGGCTATTCAGGCACCCCCGAAAAGCTGCTTGATGAAGTAAATGATATGATAGCTATGACCGAAAACCCGGACGGCGTAGTTTCGAGCCAGGTGGGTTCGGGTAAATAAATATCAGTTTGAATAAATATATATAAAGCAGAGAGGCCCCGGATCGTCGGGGCCTCTTTGCTTTATAGAGCAAAACTTATTCAATGAACCGAATAATCAATTTTAATAGTAATTGAAGCGGTTTTGTTTCGCGAGGAAGTGTTAAAAGCCCCTCCGCCTTCATAGGTCTCGTTATCATGATCGCCCGTAATCTGGAATACCCCCATATTAGCTTTACGAATGCTGCCTAATTGACTGCCGGAGTTTTTGGCTATTGTTTCCGCCCTTAATTTGGCATCGGCACTTGCCTTGGCTAATAGCCCGATTTTAAGCTCCGATAAGTTGGTATAATAGTACGACGGCGGCAGGGAATTCAGCTCTATTCCCTTCTCAATAAGCTCGGTTATCTCGCGCGATACGTTTTCAATCTTATCAACTTCGGTCGATTGTATAATTATACTTTGCTTTAAAGTATATCCGTCAAATTTTGAAGTTACTACATTATTTCCTAAGTTATCGTTTTGACGTATAAAATCTTTCGTTATTTCAACCGAAGAAATCTTTAGCTCCGATGCTTTAATCCCCTTACTTTTTAAATAGTTTGAAACTGTTATTTCATCACCTTTTAATAAAGAATAAGCGCTTTTAAGATCGGGCATTTTACGGGAATAGTCACCCTTCCATACTATGAGGTTACTCGTAAAGCTTTTTTCAGCAAGCCCGGTTACTGTAATAGTTTCTTCGCCTTTAAATTTATATTTATATGCACCCGAAATTATAACCGCCGTGCAGATAATTGATATTCCGATAATTAAAGCGGTAAGACTTTGTTTAAGCATTGTATAAAGGTTATGGATGTGATTAAAACCTAATAAACGGGTTGCAGCTCGATAAAGTATCTAAAAATTCGGTTTAAGCACATATTTTTCATAAAACTTAAAGATATGGCCAGCTGCCTCTTCGGCCGTATCCACAACGCGGTAAAGGTTAAGGTCATCCGGGTTTATGGTGTGCTCCTGCTTTAGCATTTTTTCTTCAATCCAGCTAAAAAGACCCTTCCAGTAATCAATTCCGACAAAAACTATCGGGAACCTGGCTACCTTACCCGTTTGGATAAGCGTCATCGCCTCGAACGACTCATCCATCGTACCAAAACCACCCGGCAGGATAATAAACCCCTGCGAGTACTTCATAAACATTACTTTGCGTACAAAGAAGTAATCAAACTCCATCATTTTGTCCCGGTCGATATATTTATTATTAAACTGCTCAAAGGGAAGCTCAATATTTAAGCCTACCGACTTACCGCCTGCTTCATAGGCGCCCTTATTTGCTGCCTCCATAATACCGGGGCCGCCGCCCGAAATTACGCCGTAACCTCTTTCGGTCAATATGCGGGCAATTTCCTCCGCCATTTGGTAGTACTTATTGTCGTTATGCGTACGCGCTGATCCAAAAATGGACACGCAGGGACCAATTTTTGCCAGTTTCTCAAAGCCTTCCACAAATTCGGCCATGATTTTAAATATCTGCCAGGAGTCGGTTACTTTTATTTCCTGCCAGTTTTTGTTTTCAAACGCTTGTCTTATCTTTTCTTCCCCGGTCATGGGTTAATTATTGAATTAGTGAATTATTGAATTATTGAATTATAGATTTCACTGTTTTTTTGATGAGCATATCCATAAGCCAACAAAGGTAATTAAACCATTAATTAATATTAGTTCGTTGTCAAAAACATAACCGCCAAGTAATTTTGCGGAGTTAGTGCTGAGATAGTAACAAATTGCCGGCGATATCAAACAAATAAACGGTACCAGCTTATCGTAAACCTGCCTTTTGCCGGCAAATATTCCAAAAGAGTACAGGCCAAGCAAAGGTCCGTAGGTATATGACGCCACTTTAAATATAGCAGTAACTACCGCTGTATTTGTTATCGCATTAAATATAATGATAGTTAAAAACATGCATCCCGAAAATGCAATATGTACCCAATGCCGGGTGTTTACCATCTTTTTGCTATTGGTTACCTCCTTTTTATCAAATCCCAAAAAATCAACACAGAAGGAAGTGGTTAATGCAGTAAGGGCTGAATCGGTGGTGGCAAACGTGGCTGCCGTTAAACCGAGCATAAATACCATGGCCGGTATAAGCCCAAGATATTTTAATGCGATGGTTGGATACAGGTAATCCGTTGTTGTTTCGACTTTAATGCCGTAGCGGTTTGCATAAATCCAAAGCAGGGCGCCTACGCTTAAAAAGAAAATGTTGATGACTACAAAAACCGCCGTAAAGCTGAACATGTTTTTTTTTGCTTCGCGGATGTTCGACAGGCTCAGGTTTTTTTGCATCAGGTCCTGGTCGAGGCCGGTCATGGCTACGGTGATAAACAGGCCGCCCAGGAATGCCTTTACGAAGTGAAATCTACTTCCCAAAAAATCGCTGAAAAAGAAAATCTTTGAGTAGCTGCTATTCTTTATGGCTTCAGCAGCCTCAAAAACATTATAGTTCAGGCTCCGGCAAATAAAGTAAATGGACAAAAATACCGAAGAAACCAGGAACAAGGTTTGCAGACTATCCGTAATGATGATCGTTTTTAATCCTCCTCTAAACGTGTACGACCATATCAGCACCAAACAGATCAGTCCCGTTATGGCAAAGGGTATATGGTAGCTATGAAAGATGAACTTTTGCAACACAATAACCACTAAATAAAGCCTGAAAGCGGACCCGATAATACGGCTGATTAAAAATATCCCGGCGGCAGTTTTATAGCTCCAAACCCCTAAGGCGCCTTCTATATAGCTGTAGATGGAGGTCAGTTTTAGCCGGTAGTAAAGTGGTAGCAAAACAGTTGCTATAATGATAAAACCGGCCGCATTGCCTAACACAAACTGAAAATACTCGAACTGGTTGCCTGTCGGCGCCCCGACTTGCCCGGGGACAGAAATAAAAGTCACCCCGCTCAGTGCGGTGCCAATCATTCCAAAAGCCACCAGGTACCATTTTGAGTTGCGGTTCGCCACAAAAAAGGTATCATTATCCGATGATTTCCGGGATGTTAGCCAGGAAATAACAAGCAATACTAAAAAGTAGCCGATGATGAAAGTGAGTAGTACTGCCGGTGACATATTTTTGAGTCCGAAAGTCCGGAAAGTCGGTAAAGTCCGAAAGTCCGGGAGATTGTTTTAGTTAAATAAGTTTGCTGCCGACAAGTTATGGATAGTACTTTATTAAACAAAATAATTCCATTTCCGCGCAAGAAATCGCTTTTAAAATATATAGGTGGCTTTCCTCATAGCGATGGGTTTGAAACCCATCGCTATTCGTTAATAATACCTGTATTAACTTTCGGACTTTACCGACTTTCGAACTTTCGGACTATTACCTATCTTCGCAACATGAACTTCTCATCCAAACTATTGGAAGATGCTGTTGCCGAGTTTGCAAAACTGCCGGGGGTTGGCCAAAAAACCGCATTGCGCCTTGTGCTTCACCTGCTTAACCAGGATAAGGACGATGTGGAAAAGTTTAGCAGTACGATCAGCAAATTGCGCAACGAAATACAGTTTTGCCGGGTTTGCCTCAATATTTCCGATCATCCGGTTTGCCAGATATGCGCATCGCCAAAACGCGACCACAGCATGATATGCGTTGTTGAAGATACGCGCGATGTAATGGCTATCGAAAACACCAATCAATACAATGGGGTTTATCACGTTTTGGGAGGATTAATTTCCCCGATGGATGGCATTGGCCCCACTGACCTTGAAGTTGACTCATTAATAGAGCGCCTGAAGGATGACGAAGTAAAGGAAATTATTTTTGCATTGAGCGCCACGATGGAGGGCGATACCACATTGTTTTACTTAGACAAACGATTAAAAAATTTCGACATAACCATCTCAACTATTGCCCGTGGCATAGCTTTTGGTGGTGAATTGGAGTACGTAGACGAAATCACATTAGGAAGATCCATCGCCACACGTGTACCGTATATTAATTCATTGTCGAAGTAAATATGAAGCTATCTGTACTTATCGTTAATCAAAATGCCTGTTCGTACCTCAAACAAGCATTAAACTCGATAATCAATGCATGTAAAAACATTGATTATGAATTAATTGTAGTTGACAATGCATCTACCGACCGGTCGTTGGCAATGCTTAGGGCTGATTTCCCGGATACCTCTGTAATCATCAACGACACCAATAACGGCACTGCTAAAGCAAACAACCAGGCGATCCGGCATGCAAGCGGGGAGTATGTTTTACTGGTCAGTGCGGATACAATTTGCGCCAAAGAATCAATAGAAAGGATGTGCGGATTTATGGATGAACATCGGGATGCGGGCGCAGTTGCCGTGCGAATGCTCAGTCCTGAAGGTCGTTTTTTGCCCGAATCAATACATGGCCTCACAAAAATATGGGCTGCGTTTTTAAAATTTATCGGCTTTGCCAAATATTTATCAAAAACCCGTTTATACGACCGTAACCGGAAGGATTGGGTCGAAGAATTTCAAATTGCCGAAATTGACATTGTAAACGGCGCCTGTATGCTTTTACGTCGTTCTGCTTTATATAAAACCGGCTTATTTGACGAACGCTTTTTTATGTTCGGACACGACATCGATCTGTCCTACCGCATCAGGCTTGCCGGTTTTAAAAATTATTATTTCCCAAAAACTTATATCATAAACTTCGAAAGCCAACCATGGGCTAAACTTAGCTGGACTTATATTAAATATTTTTACGGCGCCATGCTTATATTCGCCTTTAAATATTTATTTAGATTGCCTGAAATAAAAGTATCAGGCATACCTCAACTATTCCCTTCATCGTATGAGGTTAAGTGAAGGGTACTGTATATGAGGATGCAATTCAATTGTCGCAAATTTAGCCAATAATATTGGCCTCATCCCAATTTA
>Ga0206855_10047_pt1 | contig 17648 bp, 12 predicted proteins | sample Alteio_BWOrgCont_51_FD_152637 | JGI IMG/M metagenome (GOLD analysis project Ga0206855, IMG submission 152637) | Enriched cells from forest soil in Barre Woods Harvard Forest LTER site, Petersham, Massachusetts, United States -... | ecosystem: Environmental > Terrestrial > Soil > Temperate forest >...
TGGCAGAGCCTGTACCTGTCATTGCGCTGCCCACAGGTACCGCATAATTATATAATTGGTAAGAAACGCCTGTATTTGAATTGTTCAGGCCAACATTTACACCTGTGCCGCCGGTGCAGTAATTGCCTCCGCCGGTAACATTGTAAGCGCTTGGCAAAGTATATACGCCTACCGTAGCGCTGCCTGCCATAGTGCCGGAGCAAGTGGTAGCGGAATTAGTGGCAACAATAGTATAAAGGCCTGCGGTAGTGAAAGAAGAACCAAAGCTGAGTGATGTACCTGTGCCGGTTAGTATGCCCGTAGGTGCAGCCACTGGCGTAGAGCCATTATATAATTGGTAGCTGACGCCCGCATCGGAACCATTCAGGCCAATTGATACACCTGACGCCGAGGGGCAATAACTACCACCCCCGGTAACATTGTATGGGTTTGGCAAAGCGTTTATTGCTACAGGGGCAATGCCGGACATGGTACGGTTGCAACCGGTAGCTGTATTAGTTGCAACCACGGTATAATTACCTGCCGCAGTTTGTAAACCAAAACCAAGCGTCAGGGTTGAGCCGCTTAATGGCGCCCCAACAGCGGCAGTGCCATTATATAGCTGGTAGGTAACGCCGCTTGCTGAACCGGAAAGGCCGATGCTGACGCCTGCGCCACCTGCGCAATAATTACCGCCGCCGGATATAGTATAAAGGCCAGGCAGCGATGAGGTAAGCGTGGATACTGTTGCCGAACCAGACATATTGCTGGTGCAGGCAGAAGCGCCGCTAAGCGCCGCAACCACTGTATAAGTGCCGGCAGTAGATTGTAAACCGAACGAGATCGGAGCGCCTGTACCCGGAACCGCAGCGCCAACGGTACCACCGCCAAGCATCAGTTGGTAATTGACGCCGGTAGCAGAACTGCTGAGGCCAACAGCAACTCCCGCGCCGCCTACACAAGTGGAGCCGCCGCCGGTTACCGCTAAAATACCCGGTAAAGGAACAATGGTGATAGCAGGGCTGCTTGCCATATTATTGGTGCAACCATTGGTAGCGTTGGTACCTACTACTTTATAAGTTCCGCCGGCAGATTGTGCGCCGAAATTTATCAATGAACCTGTTCCTGCTACGGCAAGGCCCATTGGCGTTGTGCCATTATATAACTGGTAATTAACGCCTGCGTCGGATGGAGTCATAGTGATCGCCGCGCTGGAGCCTGCGCATATAGCGCCGCCCCCGACTATAGTTACCGGGTAAGCGTTTGGTAAAGGATTGATGGTAATAACAGCGTTGCCGGAAGCATTATTCCTGCATAATGTAGTTGTATTCGTATCAAGTACCGTATAAGTTCCGGCTGCTGTTTGCAAACCGAAATCAATAGAGGAGCCTGTGCCGGTAACTGAGGCAAAAGTAGAACTGCCATTTGTCAAGGTATATTTGATACCAGTATTGGAAGCAGCCAGGCCGATGTGAACCCCTGTGCCGCCGGTACAATAATTACCGCCGCCTGTTACTGCGTAAACCGTAGGAACGGGGTTGATAACAATTGATGCGCTGCCGGTCATATTGTTTGTGCAACCGGTAGTATTGTTAGTGGCAACAACGGAATAAGAACCGGCGAGCGTTTCCAGGCCAAAAGTAAGGGCTGAACCTGTGGTACCTGATACATAAGGCCCAACAGCGGTTGAGCCGTTAAATAAACGGTAGCTGATACCGGTATAGGCGCTGTCGAGGCCGATGGCAACGCCTGTGCTGCCTGCGCAATAGCTGCCGCCGCCGGTTACGTTCCTTGCAGTTGGCAATGGATTAATAGTAACTACAACACTGCCCGACATATTGCCGGTGCAACCGCCGCTTCCGGCAGGGTTTGTGCCTATTGCCGTATAAGTGCCGGGCGCTGTCTGCAGGCCAAAACTAACGGAAGACCCTGTGCCACCGGCAGCGCCAACAAGCGTAATACCATTATATAAGGAGTAAGTGGCTCCTGAAACAGAACCGCTCAACCCAACTGCAATCCCCGAAGCGCCCGCGCAATACCCGCCGCCGCCGGTAACGGTAAATACAGATGGGAGCGCGGCAAGGGTTAGTGACGCGCTGCCGAACATATTGTTCTGGCAACCGGTAGTGGTATTGGTAGCGAGAACGGTGTAAGAGCCTGGGGTGTTGATCGGGCCATAGGTGAGCAGTGAACCTGTGCCGGCAAGAGGGGTTCCTACTGCCGATGTGCCGGTATATAACTGGTAATTGATACCTGTGGTAGAACCGCTTAGTGTAATATTAACGCCCGTACTGCCGAGGCAAAATGAACCGCCGCCGCCAACCGTATTGGCGCCTGGTAACGGATTGATGGACACAGTAGCGATACCAGACATGCTGTTGGTGCAGGTGGTGGACGGATTCGTGGCAATCACTGCATACGAGCCGGCAGTTGTGATAAAGCCGAAGTCTATACTGGTACCTGTGCCGGGTAATACAGAGCCAACCAGTGTGCCGCTGAGCGATAACTGGTAGTTGATGCCAATGGAAGATGAGCTAAGGCCAATATGTACCCCTGAACCGCCGAGACAATAGTTGCCGCCACCGGTAACTGAGAACGAGGTAGGCAGGCTACCGATGCTGACAACAACGCTATTGGGCATAGTTGTATAACAACCGGTAGTGCTGTTGGTTGCTATTACCGTATAAGTACCTGAGGAAGTTTGTAAGCCGAAGTCGAGGGTGAAACTGGTGCCTAACACCGGCGAACCTACCGGGGTAATGCCATTATATAACTGGTAAGTAACGCCGGGAGTGGAACCGGAAAGGCCGACATGAGTACCGGACGTGCCGCTGCAATAGCTGCCGCCGCCGGTAACTGTATAGGTGGTTGGTAAAGCATTGACGGATACCGTTGCGGAACCACTCATATTTGTAGAGCAACTGGAACCGGGGTTAGCCACTACGGTATAAGTGCCTGCCCCGGATATTGCGCCGAGGTCTAACGGCGAGCCGGTTCCTACTACCGGAACTCCAACAGCCGTAGCGCCTAAGTATAATTCGTAGCCTACGCCAATATCAGAATTGTTTACGCCTATATGCACACCCCCTGTGCCGGAGCAATAAATGCCGCCGCCGGTTACGGAATAAACATTGGGCGTGTTACTTATTGAGGCACCTGCGGTTGCTTTACAACCTGTTGGCATAGCATAGGTAATTGTTGTTGATCCTACAGATACACCGCTGAGAATGCCTGAAGAGGAGCCGATGGTGGCTACGGTAGGAGTGCTGCTGGTCCATAGGCCGCCGCCTGTGGCGTCGCTTAGGGTGGAAGTGAACCCATTGCACATACTGGTAACGCCGCTAATAGCCGATATAGGATTTACTGAAGCAAGCGCTGTAGAATAACATCCGCCTGCGAGCGTATAAGTAATATTGGAAGTGCCCCCGGAAACACCGGTTATTACCCCGGTACCCGGATTAATGGTAGCAACGCCGGTACTGGCGCTTGTCCATGTGCCGCCGGTGTTAGGGTCGCCTACAGAGGTAGTAGCACCCTGGCACATTGCAGCAATGCCCGAAGTAGTGCCGGTAATGCCGCCGGGTTGGGTATTGATGGTTACCTGTGTAGTAACGGGAGAACAGCCGGATGGCAGATTGTAAGTAATGGTAGGCGTACCGGATAAAATACCGGTAACAACACCGGATATAGAGCCAATACTTCCTATTGCTACATTGCTGCTGCTCCAGGTACCGCCTGCTGACGCGTCACTTAAACTTAACGTTGTGCCTGTGCAGATAGCTCCCGTACCGGTAATAGCCGCTGGTACAGGTTGTACTGTTACGGTAAAGGTTGCATTACCGGGAGAACAAACGTTAGAAAGAGAATAAGTTACAGTGGCAATACCTGTTGTTACACCGGTAACAACTCCGGTACTTGAGATTGTTGCATTACCGGCGCTGCTACTGATGCTCCAGGAACCACCTGTCGTACCCGTTGGGTCACTGAGTGAAGTTGTAGCTCCCGGGCATACTGTAGGAGTACCGGTAATAGTACCGGGTTGATTGCATAAAGCGGTTATTTGTACATAGCCAGGACCTGAGTTGTAGCCTGTTGTTGTAACAGCAGTAGTAGTAATAACGCCAGTTCCTCCATAATAAGAAGACCCGCCGCCGCCGCCGCCTAAGTAAGCGCCGCCGCCGCCGTAATAGCCGCCGCCGCCACCACCACCTAAATAATAAGATGCTGTTGCACCAGTACCTGAAGTTCCCGCTCCTCCATAATATGAATCACTTGCGCCTCCTCCAGATTGAGTAGCACCAGTACCAGTATAAAATGAACAATAATCATTACAATAATATCCATTACCACCAGTAGTACCGCCGCCGCCGCCGCCATAGTCTTCATTGTTGCCACATTCTTCACCGCCTCCACCGCCTCCTGCAGCAACTATGAGTCGCCCGGTTGTAAATGAAGCGCTTGAAGAATTAATAGAACTACAGCCGCCACCAGAACCGCCTTCGGTAATTGATGTCCCGTTAGTAGATGAGGTGCCTCCCCCGTTTATTCCACCGGTAGTTGTGCTACTACCTGAGTAATTAACACCGGCTCCTCCAACAAAAACGTAATAGACCGTTCCGGCAGTTACGTTTACTGTACACTGTACACGTCCGCCCTTTCCGCCTGTACTACTTCCCGAAGCTCCGTATCCACCCTGTCCGCCCGCCATGTCAATGGCAAGTTGGGTTACTGCAGAAGGAACAGTGTACGAGTAAGCAGATGTGCTTGCTGTGTTGAAAGTAGTGGTTTGCGCGATAGAGCCTAAAGAAAGGCAACTAAGAATAAGTAGAAAATAGATTTTTTTCATACGGTTGGTTTTTAAAAAAGTTTAAGTGCTCTTTATTTTTTATTTAGTTACTTTAGTTATTGCCAATTTAATTTAACACCCGAACAATGATGCCATTTATAGCGCCACTATTCAGCATGTCAAATTTATATGTTGTAAAAATATCAAAAAAAATCAGAAATAGGTATATTATCTAAAAAATATTTTTACACACTTTTTTAAATTTGGAACATATCAGCAAAAATATGTTTCTATCAAATTTAAAATAAATAAATAAGGCAGAGAAATAAATAAGGACAGAACAGTAAAAAAAGTAGTTAACCGGGGAAAAATCTGTATTTAATCAGTAAAAACCACGCTCAACTCGCGTCATTCTAAGTACCCACCTTTGGGAAACCAAAGGTGGGTACTCGCAGTGACGCGGGTTGTGTTTATGTTGTATTTTACCACACCCACACTTGAAGGCTACTTAAACCAGTGGGGGGGAAATAAAAGGCTTGAAAAAATGAGGGTAGTTATTTTAAAAACCATTTCTCATTTCTCATTTCATTTCTGGTTTAAGTAGTCTTCAGACTTAAATCCAACAATGAAAAGCAGGACTCCGTCCGGCAAAATATATTCTAAAGCCAAATTGGAAAACTCATTATCCAGTGGAGTTCGGTTCCATGATTTGCCGCCGGAATAAACCATCCCGGTCGCAGACCTTTGTTTTATTACTGGGATGAAAATATTCCTACAAAATATTCTGATTGTCGTTGTGTACCTTTGCAATAATTTATAATTTACTATACATGCGTACATCTGTATTACTATTGTCTCTTTGTTTTTTGTCTTTTTCACTCTATTCCCAGATTTTACCAAAAGAAGGGAGCAATCTTAATTATAGACTAATAGGATTTTCTTTTCCTGCAAATGAAAAGACAAGCACATACAAGATTGAAATAGCCTTAGGGAACTATAATACCGAAGATTCTTTTAAAAAGAATATTGTCAAAACAATTAGCTGTAAAACCAACAAAATTGTAGGCGAAGTTCCTGCTTTTGGTAGCCAATATACCTGGCGCTTTGTAACAAAGAACATAGCCATTACTAAAAGCGCATTGTATCATTTCAGCACTCAAACAAGTGTGTATGTGGATACAAATATTATGCGCTTTAGGGTTATGCATAATGCAGAAAGATTTAAAGACGCTTATGTGTTTTTAGATGCAACAAGGGCATTGTATGATATGGATGGGCATCCTGTATGGTTTTTACCAGAAAAAAGCGGGTTCGAGGATGGCAATATTTTATTACGTGATCTTAAAATCTCCGCTTTTGGTACCATCAATTTCGTTATAGATGGCCATGAGGCATATGATATTGACTATAATGGCAATGTTTTATGGAAGGGACCAGACAATGGAATAATAAGTGGAGATAGCTCAGAGCATTACCATCATGAATTTACAAGGCTTACTAATGGGCATTATATGGTTTTGGGCAATGAATATTCACAAGTTATAATAGTGTATTCTTTATCGGGCGATTCCAGTTTACAACTATTACCAATGAATATGCCGCTACCTGATGGCGCCAAAAAGATACTTGACAGTAAGCCATTTGGTACGATAATAGAATATGACGAAAAAGGTAAGGTAGTGTGGTCTTGGAAATCTTCATCTTATCTTAATGGGTCTGATATTTTGTATCATATTGCACCAGACGGGTCGCATGATTTAGGAACCAATGTCAATTCATTTTTCTTTGACGAAAAAGAAAAGGCAGTCTATTTAAGTTTTAAAGTGATTAACAGGGTTGTGAAAGTTAAATATCCTGAAGGAACAATAATGAATGTTTGCGGTGAATCTTTTAAACCGCAGATCGGTGAACAAATGAAGGATTTGTTTTGTGGACAGCATAGTTGTAAAATATCAAGAAAAGGGTACTTATACCTCTTCAACAACAATGATTGCAACTGGCCCGCCACCCCTTCTATCGTGATGATGCAACAACCTGTTTCTGAAAAGGATAGCATAAAGAAAGTATGGGAATATAAATGTCCTACTGAACAAACGAATGAAGAAATACAAGCGCATCATCAAATAACAACGGCAGGTGGTAATGTTATAGAATTACCTGACTATTCCATCTTTGCTTCCGTTTGTAATCCTTATGGTAAAGTTTCCCCGTACAGTAAAGTATTTATTGTCAGCCACGATAAAAAAATACTGTGGAGTGCAACGCCTGAAAAATGGAATGCGGAGGGGAAAAAATGGCAACCTTTACCGCTATACCGGGCGAGTATCATCACCAGCCGCAAAGATATGGAACACCTGGTATGGGGAGAAGAAATAAAAGACCTGAAAGAATGAGAGAGATTATTTTAAAAACTTGAGGAAAGCAAAAATGGCGCAGAGTTGTGTTGCCCAAAAAACAAATGCCCAAAGAATTAATTGAAATTTAGCCTCGGCGATCTTTACTTCCACTTGCGCTATTTTCACTTCTAATGAAGTTATTTTTGAAGATAGTTTTTCATCTAACTTAGTTATTTTTTCTTCTACCTGTGATATCCTTTCATCAACAAAATCCCTGGTAGCCATTGTAGCGGATAGTTCCGTCAGTTCCTGCATTACAGCCGATTTCACAAAAGTAACCAATTGCTCGGCTTCGTTCTCGCCAAGCCTGCTTTTTAAAGCATTGAACAACTGGATTTCTGAAATTTGCAATGTCGCCATTGTGTAAAGATAGTAAAAATTTAAAAACAAAAGAAAGCAATAAAAAAGCGGGCTTCGTCCGCCGAAGCCCGCTTTTCTTTTCTCTTTTCTGGTTTAAGTCTTCAGACTTAAATCCAACAAGAAAAGCAGGACTCCGTCCGGCAAAACATATTCTAAAGCCAAATTGAAACCTGCATTATCCAATGGGGCCAGTTCCGTGATTTGCCGCCGGAATAAATCATCCCGGTCGCAGACCTTCGTTTTATTACTGGATTTAAGTCTGAAGACTTAAATCAGATGTGAAAAATCTGTTTTTAATTGGCAAAAGGGAGGGGGATTATCTTAAAAATTTGAGGAAAATGAGGCTAAAATCATTTCACTGAAAAAAATGCTTAACTTTGTAAAACAATATAAACATATGTTAGCAGCGCCTTCATTAAGCAATATTCAGCAGGAATTATTAAAACTGTATGCTGCAAATATTGCGGATACTGATTTGTTGAATATTAAACGTTACCTCGCAAAATATTTTGCCTCGAAAGCAATTGATGAGGCAGACCGCATCTGGGAACAAAAAGGATATAACAATGAAACCATGAATAAATGGTTAAACGAAGACAATATAGCTGATGATAAAAACAGTCATAGACACTAATGTACTTGTATCAGCCCTTTCTTCTAAATCTGTATATCACTGGCTGATAGAATCACTACTCGGTGAGCAGTTCAAATTATTTATCACCGGTGAAATATTATTAGAGTACGAAGAGATATTGAAATCCAAGTATTCTGAAACTGTAGCCTCAATTTTCTTCTTACGCTCGAAGATCTGCCAAATGTTTACTTTACGCATGTATATTTTCGTTGGAACCTTATAAACAACGACCCGGACGACAATAAGTTTGTGGATTGTTACGTTGCCGCTGGAGCTGAATTTCTTATTTCCAATGATACGGATTTTTCTATTCTAAAAACAGTTTCGTTTCCTAAAGTCAATGTTATAAGAATAGAAGAGTTTAAAAGCATTTTAATAAAAGGCGAGTAAATACAATAAAAAAGGCGGGCTTCGTCCGCCGAAGCCCGCCAGTTCAATCAAAGAACTAAAGTCAGCAGAAGCACTTTAGTTCAGCAGCCCGCCTTCGCTACCGCCGTCGCTGAATAAGCTATGGCGGTTGATAAAAATGGCTTCGGCGGGCGAAGGCGGAGAGACGTTGTCAAATTTCGAACTATTTTATGGAGGATTTGAAGGCGATTCAAGACCATTAGTTGAAAAAAACTCTTCTTTCGATCTTATTTATAACCACTCACATTCACCGATGTTCTTTATTCATTAACCTTATTTGTTTTGCGCCTGCCAACTAATTCTTTGCTACTAAGGGCTTGTCAGGAAATAACTTTCCCTAAGATTTACAGGAATTTTACAACTACAGTAACTATACTTTCAATTACCGCCTGGGATTTATCTAAAAATTACACTAATTAGATGTCTAAATCATATAATAATAATTGCTGTAAACTACTGCGGTACTCATTTCGTATGTTCAAATGAAGCTGTGCATTATCCTTCCGCTCCTTCCAACCATTGCAGAAATTCTATCGCCTTTGTCTTACTCACCACTATGCCTTCAGGCGTATCCATGAGCAGCTTTACGGCCAGCTTGCGGGAAAAGAAGCGCTCAACGTTACTGATCGCATTACGGTTGATGAGGTACTGGCGGTTAGCCCTGTAGAAGAGTATGGGATCAATAGTTTTCTCTAACTCATCAAGACTGGTGGTCATAAAATATCTCTGATTTTGCATTGTGCACAACTGCACTATAGTATTGTCCAGGCAGAAATAAGCAATGTCTTTTACCTGCACAGGAATGATCTTTTCCCGGTGGCTGACGAGCAGTGTTGACTTATAAGTTTGCTTTACCTGCTTCAGCATTTTTTCGATAGCTATAGCTGATGATTCTTTAATAAAAGCCTCCTGTAGGGTATTGAATTTATCTAACGCTTTTTCTACTTTGTCTTTGGTAACCGGCTTCAATAAGTAACTGATGGCATTGGTCTCAAAGGCGTTCATCAGGTATTCGTCATAAGCCGTACAGAAGATTATCGGGCAAGTGATCTTTATTTTTTCATAGATTTCAAAACTCAGTCCATCGGCAAGCTGAATATCAGAAAAGATAAGATCGGGCGGTGGATTATGGGCAAACCATGCAAGTGCTTGCTCTACAGATTCGAGCGTAGCTATAATATGCACAGAATTGTCCGCAGAGGTAATAATTCCGCATAACTCCCTCGCAGACCTGGCTTCATCTTCTATGATCAGTACATTCATATTATCAAAGGTAGCTTTACAGTAAATAGATCATGGTCGTTTTCTATAACAACCTCTTTATTGAACAGCAACAAATATCGCTGGGCAATATTATTAAGCCCGATACCCGAAGAAGTTTGTACCGAATTTTTAGGCTGGTAATTATTGGTTACCACAAGGTAATTTGCTGCTGAACAGATACGTATTTTTAATGGTTTGCTTACGGCTGTAATATTGTGCTTGATAGCATTTTCTATAAGCAGTTGTAAAGTTAGCGGGGGTATTTTGCTGACCAGCAAGCTCTCATCTATATCTATGTTTATTTCTATGGCATTTTCCAGCCTTGCTTTTATAATGTAGAGGTACGATTCGGTAAAGGCAAGCTCCTGGCTCAATGCGGCAACATCATTTTTCTGGTACCTGAGCAGGTAACGATACACATTGGCCAATTCGCTTACATAGTCCTTCACCCGCTGCTCACTGGAAAGCGAGACCAGTGTATTAAAAGTATTGAACAGAAAATGCGGGCTCAATTGCTCTTTCAATGAGGATATATTTGCCTGCAGGTTAGCTTGTTTTAGATGTTCCAGTTCTATCCTATTTTGCTCATTGTCCTGCATCTCCTTCAGGTGAAAGACAAGAAAAGCATTGAGCCAGTTGAACAATGCACCTCTCAGGAAAATGGTAACAATCCTTTTGTCAGCTGTAACACTTCTGATGAGGACAGTATGCCCGGACAGTATATTAATGGAATAATCATACAACAAAGCAAATAACCCTCCAAGCACCACAGTGATCAAAAAAAACACAAACTTGCCATGTCCTGGCTTCCTGAAATAAGTACTGTTTACAAACAGCACGTTACCAAACCACGAAAGCGTAGAAAAGACAAAGCAGTAAGCAGCTACTTCCAGGTACTGCCATACACCGTCCAGCTCATTTACTAAGACGTGCTGCATGATCACGATGGCAGCTGTCAGTAAAGAAACCGGGATACCTATTCTGAAATAATACTTTTTCACATCGTAAATATATACAAGAATACATTGCGGGCATATTGCCTGCGTTTACTTAACAATCCTGCCATCGCTCATGTCTATGATCCGGTCGCTGTTCTTTGCAAAATCATCGTCATGGGTTACTGCTATTATGGTCTGGCCTTGTTCTTTCGCCAACTGGCGAAACATATCAAAAACGATCTGGGTATTTTTGGAGTCGAGGTTACCTGTAGGCTCATCGCCCATAATCACTGATGGATTGTTTATCATCGCGCGGGCTATAGCTACCCTTTGCTGCTGACCGCCGGAAAGCTTGCTTGCCATTTTAAGCGCTTGTTTTTCCAGTCCCAGTAATTTTAAGTTCTGGTAAGCATCTTCTTCAATTTCCTGCGGGCTTTTTTTCTTCAGCTTTAATGCGGGCAACATTACATTGTCTATAACCCTGAAGTCGGTAAGCAGGTAGTGAAACTGAAATACAAAACCTATATGTTCGTTGCGGAAAGCCGCCAACTCGTTTTGTGTGCGTCCGGTCAGCACTTCTCCATTAATAGTCAGCTTGCCCTCATAGCCTGTATCCATTGTGGACAGTAAATAGAGCAAGGTGGACTTGCCGGAACCCGACTTGCCGGTCATCGTCAGAAACTCACCTTTCTTCACCTCGAAACTGATGTCCTTCAGTACCTGGAATTTTTCGGGTTCGTAAAAATATTTGGCAATATGCTCTGCCTGTAATGCTATCTTGTTTTCCATATTATCCTCTTATTATTTCAACTGGATCAATTTTTGATGCTTTTCTTGCAGGCAGGTAGCCTGCTATAAGTGTGGTAATCAGTCCGAAAATGAATGCCATTACATAATCTACGGCATTATAATCCATCGGTAGCGTACTCATACCTGCTATTTGAAACGGTATATGATTGACTATTTTGGCAATGATGAATCCGAGTATAATGCCGACAATGCCGCCGGAGAAGCCAATCACCATAGCCTGGGTCAGGAATATCTGGGTAATATCGCCGCCCGAAAAGCCCATTGCTTTCAGAATGGCAATTTCCCTGATCTTTTCATTAATGGTCATGTTCAGAATATTGTAAATACCGAAACCGGCTACCAGCAATATGGTCAGTGATACAGCCATAGCTATGATATTGCGCAGTTTCGATCCTGCCATGAGTTGCTGATTAGATGTCTGCCAGCTTTCTACTCTGTAGGGTATTACCGGGGCTATACGGCTCACCAGGGCCGCTGTTTTTTCATAGTCCTGTACATTGATCTGGAGGTCGGTTATATACTCCTGGTTAGCCGACAACAATTGCCGGGCTGCATTAATGTTTATATAGGCTGTTGTCTTATCCACACTCTTCACATTGGTACGAAACGTGCCTATAAGCTTGTAATTGTGACTGATACCGTCTGATGTCAGTATGTTTATATTATCATCAATGTTTACACTTAGATTGGTGGCAAGGTCTGCGCCCAATATAATGCCATCGGGCCGGTATTTCAGGTTGTTCCATTGGCCTGCAACCATATAGTCGCCAATATTAAAAGCTTTATTCTCGTTTTCGACATCCACACCACACAATGTGCCGTTCAGCTTATTACCTCCGTTACGGAAAAACGAGTTGATGTTTACCTGTGGCGCAATGCTGATTACTTCCGGCTGCTTCTTTACCAGGGAGAATATAGCCGCCGTATTTTTAATGCCCTCCGTATATTGTATCACTTTGGCATCGCGTACTTTGACAGCAGTATTTGCCGGGTACACTTTCTTTGCCAGGTTGGTATTATCTACCGGGCCATCGTTGTATATCCGCACATGCGCCAGCGATGTAAATGCCAGTGTATTCTGGGCATCGTTAACGCCTGACATAAAGCTGTTCATAAAGATATACATTGATATTCCGAACATTACTCCCATCAGGGCAATTAATGTTTGCCTGAAGTTAGAGGTCAGGTGTACCTTAGCTATTTTAAAATTAGTTGATACCATCTTTATTAATGTTTTGGTAAGGTTAAAATGTCATTTTCACTGAGGCCGGCTACTATTTCTGTCCATTCCAGCATACGTATGCCTATGCCCACTTTCTTCTTCTCCTTGCTTCCGGCCAGCATCACATAGTTATCATTGATAAGGCTGTAAGACGGTATGACCAGTACGTTTTTCTTTTCCTGTAATATGATATTGGCCTGCAACTGAGTACCGTTCAGCACCTTGTCCGGCTGTGTTTTAAAAGTAGCCTCCGCTATAAACGACTGGTCCGTGCTGTTAAATGAAGGATATATTTTGGTAATGACGGCCTGCCAGGTCTTGTCCTGTTCGCTATTCAGCGATATAAGCGCCTGTTGACCAACTTGCACCCTGCCTATATCATTTTCCGCTATATCGAGCTTAATGATGATGCGGCCAGTACCAAGCATAGCTATAGCATCGCCAAGTCGCACATAATCCCCTGTTTTCTTGTTTACATTCATCACAACGCCGGGACCTTTGCTGTAAAGGAAGTAGTATTTATTGTTTTCCTTTTGTATATCGTATTGCGCACGGGCATTGTTCACGTTCAGGTTCAGGGTATGACGCAGGTCAGCCAGATTTTTCCGCAGCACGTTCAGGTTAGCCAGCGATGCCTGGTAAGTAAGCTTGATATTGTCATAATCAGCTATAGCCACCGCCTGTGTCTTTACGAGGCGGGCATAGCGCTGGTAGTTTGTGGAATCCACCTGCAATTTTTGCTGCGCCTGTGCTATCTGCAGTTCCATCTGTGTTATCTGTGGTGATGTCTGCTGCGCATTGGCTTGCGCAAATTCCAGGTTGGTCATGGCATTGCTAACTTGTGTCCGCTGCACATCATTAGCCAGGCGAAAGAGTACCTGCCCATCCTTTACCGTATCGCCCTCGGCTACGTAAGAAGAATCTATAAAGCCGGTAGCATTGGCCATTATGGTGTACTGGTTGCTGTTTTCCAGGTGACCACTGCCAAAAACAGCGTCCACAATGTCCCGGCGTTGCGGTTTTATTTCATCATGTTTACACGATGATACGGCAATAAGTAAAAGAAGCGAAAAAACTGATCTGTAATTTTTCATACGTTGGTTGTTTTAATTAAGAAATCTATTGTCTTGATAATATTGTAGCCCTGGTAGATAATAATAGTGACAGGTCGTTGAGATAAGTGTTTTCAGCGGCCAGGTAGTCCTGGAATGCTTTGAGGTATATATCCATAGATATAACACCCTCCCGGTATTTTTGCTGGCTCAATAGCAGGTTATCGCCATAAAGCTTAAAACTTATCTGTGCCGCCTGTATCATCTGCATATAATCAGCATGGTTTTTCAGCAGCAGGCGGTCATTAATTGCACTCTGGTCGCGGGCATTGTCGTATTGTATCTGTGCTATGTTTTTCTGTACTCTGGCGCTTTTATACTTATAGGTATTGCTAAGACCCGTAAACAGGGGTACTGAAATATTAAGCCCTACATATCGGTTGCCACTCCAGGCATTATTGGCAAAAGACAAGGCAAAGTCATTTTGGAACTGCTGGTCACCAAGAAATGCAGAAGCCGATATTACCGGGTAGGCGGCAGTTTTCTGTGCGCGGCTTTGTATAGTGGCTATGCTCACTTGCTCCGCATATACGGCCAAAGTCTTATCAATGCCCATTTCTGCCAGAGCGCCATCGGTAATAGTAGTAAGGTTCAGACTTTCAACGAGGTTTATTTCGCTATGTGGGTTAGCGCCTATCAGTGTTTTCAGGTTTTCTATGCTCTGGTCATATAGTTGCTGGCTTTGTGCCTGGTTCTGCTGTATATTACTGGCATTAATGACTGCCTGGTTTGCAGATATCCTATCGGATGTGCCCTCTTGCAGGCGTTGCGCCGAAAGCTGCTGCAAAGTATCTGCCAATAGCCTGTCAGACTGGTTGATTTTTAAGGCCGCCTGTGCGATCAGTGCAGAAAAATAAAGCCGTGCTACTTGCTCCCGGAGGCTTTGCACATAAGCATCCTGCTGTAGCTCATTGAGCGCAATATTGCTTTTGGCAATTTTGGCCTGCATTACAGATGTCCAGTCAAATATACTTTGTGATAAAGACAGCCCTGTACTGTACACATATTTCCTGCCAAATTGCACATACAGTGTTCTATCCGGCTGCCCTATCAGTTCACCAGGCACCGCGGTTACCGGCAGATGCAGATTGTCTGTACCGCTAAACGCGGCAGATGCATTTGGATAGAGAAATCCCTTTGAGGCATTGAAATTATACTCCGCCTGCCTGATCTGCTCTTTATAAACGGCCTGTGTAGGATTGTGTTGTATGGCAACACCTATTACATCATTCAGGGAATTAATGCTTAACGTATCGCCGCTACCCTGCGCATAGGATGGAGCGGTAAACACTACAGTAATAAAAAGGATGATAGACAATGATCTCTTATTAAATCCTGATATAGGTGCAATTAGTTTCTTCTGAATAGAGGTATAACCATGCGACCCTTTCCCTGTAGCACTAATTCTTATTACTGCTTTAGAGATCATGCGGTAAATTTTCAGCATTACCTGCGGACTAATGAAACGAGCTTCTTTTGTGATCAGTAAAGTAACCACCAGAGCAACCATACATTCTACGAGATTTTTCATGTCTTTTTCTTTTTGACAGGACAAAATTATATGGCCACAGGCGGTCACAAATTGGTTATCCAGGCGAAATGGACAAGAAACAGCAGGAAGAGGACAATATGGGTGGTGAAGGGGAAATGGATGTGGAGAAATTAACGGGTTAAGAGCCTGCCTGATTATTATATACTCATTTTTGCGCTTTCCTTTTCAAACAGGTTTATAAATCCTCGTACCGCATCTTCAAAAAAGTTTTAGCTTGGCAAACTGGGTTAACTGACGAAAAATGTAGTGAATTTTAAAGCATGGGTAGTCCTGATCTCAATGGATGTTAAGTAAATTCAAGTGCCAGCCGAAAAATTAGCTGCATTTTTCCTTTCGATTCTAAAAGCTTTCCCTTCTATATTGGGGATTTTAAAAAACGCTTAAATTTGTCAGGTGATTTTCACATTTCTTATTTGGTAGTATTTCTGGTAGGGAAAAGTAAAAACAACAAAATTTTCTCGAAATAAATAATTACATGGGAACGGAAACTTATAAAATCAACCGGATTGTTACTATCCTCATTACAATTGGATATCTGGTTGTAAATATTTTGATGCAAATCAATTTCTTTGGAGGAAATAATATTTTCGATAAATATCAAGTCCATACTTCAGCAATAGATGCTGTTCAGATTGCCCAAAAAGCTTACTATGCGAAGACAGGCTTTCTGTTGATTTTATTGATTTTACAAGTAACAAGCAACAATTTTTACCGTTCTTTCGCCTGGTCTTTTTCCATTTACGGCATAATGATGTTATGCTTTTTTGGATTTAATGTTACTACCGGTTCATATGCATTTGGCGGACTTTTATCTTTGTCCAGCTATTATTATGGCAGTTATTTAAAAAGGAAATCAATGTGATTGCTGTAAAAAAAGAGAGTAGATCAAGTAATCTATACTGGATCCACTCTCTGTTTATGTTTATGAGTTGAGTCAGTGCTTCGCAGCCTTTGCGCCTCCCCATAATGATCCAGGGTTTGCCCAGCGTGGGTATAGTTCAAGCATCCGATTGTAAAGCTCCAAAGGTGTTGTGGTTTCAGCTTCGATACGATTGAAGTCACGGAGATAAGCTGCTGTTAGTGCGATAGTCTCTGGATCATCAGGAAGATCTGGCTGCTTATGTCCTGAAATTACAGAGACAGGATTTAATGATCCCAGTTTTTCCGCTGCTTTCGCCCAGTGCTCGCGTGATTCAGTTGTGGATTCCACTGTGAAGGGATGTGTATGGTTGTAAACCACATCGCCTGCAACAACCAGGCGGAGGTCCGGAACCCACAGACTTGTGGAATGAGCAGTGTCGGTATGACCAGTATTAATAATTTCGAGACGATGTCCCTCCAAATCAATGAAGTCATCTTTCAGCACAACAGGATAGACGCTTGTTGGTATTTCGCCAGGGAAGAGTTTCTCCCAAAAATTTTCCCGCCAGGCTGGCTGGTCATTAATGGGTGCGTCTGCAACTGTCGCTTCATTTCCAACGGCAACGGCCTCGGGAAATGCTTTTAGGAGCTGCCCAATTCCAAACCAGTGATCACCATGGCCGTGGGTGATGTAAATGTGGGTTAATTTACGGTTGAACGACTTTACCCATTCTACCAGTTTGTCGTTCTGGGAAATCGAAGTAAAGGTATCTACGAGCACAGCATCGTGTTCGCCATAGATCAGCGTCGCTGAATTAGCTACCCACTGAAGATCCTCTGGCCCGTGAGGCAAGTCCCGGGTTACTCCCTTTCGTGTCGCGGTGGTAACTGCATAAGATAGACCGGAATTTGGTTTGATGTTCTTTTCCATTTCGTTTGATTTTTAATTTATATAAGTTAGTTCAGAAAAACTTTGAAGTCTAATGCTTCCATTTTTTAGTCGCTCTAAATTGACGATGCAAAACTAAATATTAGCTTTGTAGAAAGAAAGAACTAACCAAATTGTTCTTTACTTACCAAAAGGAAAGTAATGAGAAAAGAAAATTCAACCGCATCCATAAACGACAAAAGATTATTAAGTCAATGTCCCATGCAAATTGCCATGAACAAAATTGATGGCAAATGGAAAATTATAATCCTTGCGTATATCAGCCAAAATGAAAACCGTTTCAGCTTGCTTAAAAAACGCATACCATCTATTACCGATAAAATGCTTTCCCAACAAATAAGAGAACTGGAAAAAAATGGCTTGCTTACGGCTGTAATA
>Ga0206855_10207_pt1 | contig 17640 bp, 12 predicted proteins | sample Alteio_BWOrgCont_51_FD_152637 | JGI IMG/M metagenome (GOLD analysis project Ga0206855, IMG submission 152637) | Enriched cells from forest soil in Barre Woods Harvard Forest LTER site, Petersham, Massachusetts, United States -... | ecosystem: Environmental > Terrestrial > Soil > Temperate forest >...
CCAGGCCGTTGACGAAACCGTGAATCAGTCCTAATAGAACAGCCAGTGTCGTCACCGCGGCGGGCGGCAACTTTAAATCCGCCGACACGAGCAGGCCGAAGAGCAAAAACGTTCCCGCCAATATGCCCGCAGTCAGCGGCAGGGGAATTTTCGGCAGATGGGGAATGAAAACACCCAACAGTCCACCCGCCAGCCACGCGACCGGCAGGATGAACATTGCCCAGCGTCCGCACTTTGGCCCGCGCAGCCCCGCGAACAGAGCAAGCGCCAATGCGGGTAAAACGTCGTCCACACTGGTGGCGAAATGGCTAATGCCGTCGTAAACCGGGCCGAGACCGGTGGTGACAAGGTGCGCCTCCGCTCGGCCCGGGAAAAAAACCAGGAGCATGAACGCCGCAGCCAGCCGGCGTAAAATTTGTCCGCGCTCAGCCATGAGGAGAATAAAATTCTACTGGGACGTGGGTGAACGCTTGCGCAGTTTTCGCGGCGGGTTGGGCGGGGACTTCCGGGTTGGTCCAGTCGTCCCAAAGAAAATAAAATCCACCCAGGAGAACGACCGCGCCGGCGACGCGCAGGGCGGTTCGGCCGGCGGGCCAGCGGTGGACCAGACCCAGCGTGATGCCTACGCCGTGCAAAGTTCCCGTGGCGACAACGAAGCCGATGCTGTAGAGCAAACCGCTTTCGCCCTCCGGCAATTCCTTGCCATGCGCGTAGCCGTGGCACATGCCGAACAGCCCGACCAACACCGCCGCCACCCACACCGGCGGTTTCGCCTCGCGCAAGACCATCGTGCCCAGCCCGAGCATCGAAAACGCGATGCCGATTTCGTCCGCATGCAGTTCGACGCCGAAAAGGTGGAAAGAGAGAGAGGCTTTCAAGGTGAGCGCCAAAAATCCGCCGATGGACATGACGAGCGGAAACGCCACCGGCAAGACCCAGATGGCCGGCTGGCCCAGTTGCGCGCCCCAGATGCCCACAGCGACCATTGCGAGAATATGGTCCCAGCCCGACCAGGGGTGATGGAAGCCGCTGGAAAAACCGCCACCTTCACCGCTGATCGCGTGCGCTTGGGCGAAGGGCATGGTCAGATACAGAAAAACCGCGGCCAGAAACCAGGCGGACCATGGCATCGAACTGGGGCGGAGAGTTTTCATAGACTGAGACTTTGAAATAATATCACAGTTCGCTGAATTGTCCAATACGCGCCGAGGGAGCCGATGGTGTAGGCGGGCAGGGCCAGACACCAGCGGGGCCACTGGATTTCGAGCGTGCGGAACGAGCGCACCAGCAGCAAAATAAGCGCGACAAACAGGAGCTGGCCAATTTCCACGCCAACGTTGAAACACACCAGCGCCCACGGAATTTGCGAACGGGCGAGGCCGAGGTCGGTGAGTCCGCTGGCGAAACTGAATCCGTGCAGCAGCCCGAAAGAAAACGCAATGACCCACGGCCGGCGGAGCGTCAGGCTGGTTTCGCCGCGGCGCTGGCGCATGATTTCCGGACCGAGGAAAAGAATGGACAGCGCGATGGCCGCATACAGCGGCTGGATGGGCGCGCTGGCGTAGCCGAGCGTGGCCACGGCGAGGGTGATGCTGTGGGCGATGGTGAAACCGGTGATGGTTTTGACGAGCATCCAGCGATTCTGCACGATGAGCAACAGGCCGAGCACAAAAAGCAGGTGGTCCACTCCAGTCAAAATATGGGTGATGCCAATGTTGAGGTAGGTGGCGGATTGCTGCCAGCGACTGGGCGCGGCGGTGATGAGAAGCGCGGGGTCCGCGGGCGTACGATGAAAAACGGAGATGCTGCCATCGAGGCGGGTGAGCTGCGCCAACACGTCGGCCAGCGCCCCCGCCGCGCCAGTGATGGCGATGGAACGGCCCTCGAGCCCGCCGGGGCAGCGGATTTGGTAGCGTTCAATATCGGACCCGGTGGATTCATAACGCAGAGTCTCGCCGAGCACCTGGCAATCAGCCGGCCATTGGAGGAGAATGCCGCCGCGCAATTTGGCCTGGGCGGGGGTTTTCCACAGCACCGCATAGGTGTCGGCGCTCGTCTGGCGCAATTCGAGGTAGGTGGACTGCACCTCGTGCGCGCGGGCGAGGCTGCTGCTGCCCAACATAAGCAGCAGACCGAAAAATAGGAACAAGCGTCGCATTATTTCTTGTCGGTGAAGTTGGAGGAGGCGGCTCAGGGCTAAGATTTTTGCCGAAAGAGCCAAATCGCCAAGAGAATAATCACGACCAGTAATCCGGTGAGAAGCACCGGATCCAGGTGAAGGACGATCATACGGTCATCCGGTGACGCTGTTTTGGCAGGCTGGGCCGCGGGTGCGTGGGCCGATGCTGACGAAACCGCTGGCGGGATGTTTGGCGAGGCGGGATTGGAAGGCGGGCTGAGATCGAATTTCCACGTGAGGTCAGCCGCTTTCTGGATGTGGGTGCCGAGAACTTTCTGGCCTTCATTCAGGCTGAGAACGTTCACGTAGCCTGGTTCCATTCGTTTAATGAAAGCGGCAGTGATGCTGAATTGCCCGCCGGCGGGCCGGGGATAAATGAGGGTGAATTGGAGGTCGGTTTCTCCGGACAAGGCGACGTCCACGGACGTGGGCGGCCAGGGTTGGCCGTCGAGGGTGATGGCAAAAAGGGAGTCCGCGCTTTTCCGGAGCAGGGCGTGGTAGCGCGCTTCAAAATTGTCGACGGTGACGGGGATGGGCGGGGGGTTGTCCGCCAGCGAACGCGAAGGCACGCGCGACAGGGTCAGGTCCACCTCCATGCCCTCAGGCCGGAGCCAGATGTCGGTGCTCGACTGCGAGGCGTCATGCGCGTGGGCGGCGGCAGCGGCCAGCAGCCAGAGCGCGGCGAACCACCAGGCTCGGCGGAGCAGATAGTTCATGGAGATTGGGGAACGGGGCGTCGCTACTTGCGATGCTTAAGTGCAACCGGAAGAGGGATACCAAATTTTTCCGTCCAGGGCTGCAGCGCGGGCATTATCTCCGGATGCAGCTCCACGCCTTTTTTAAGTTGTTCACGGCGCCGGGCCAATGATTGTTCGCCGGGCAGGCGCACAGCCGGATGACCGGGGCGGGGTTTTGATTTCCGGCAGGCTTGGGCGAAGAACTGGGTTTCGCGCGCAAACGCCGCCGTTCCACCGAAGAACGCCGGATTAATAATTTGCAGCCAGACGGAAGCGCCCCAGCGCGCGGGCTTTTTCACCCGGCCTTCGCCGCAGAGCGCATTGGTCAGCGCTTCGACAATAATGGAGAGTGCAAAGCCTTTGTGGCCAAGTTCAATGCCACCGAGCGGGAAAATTGTGCCAGGCGGAGTTTTGAACATCACCGCGGGGCCGTTCGTCGGCTGGCCCGAAGGCGTTTGCAGGGCGGCGAAAGGAAATTTTTGTTTTGCCCGGTATTTGCGCGCAATCTGGGCATTGCTCAGGCTGCTGGTCGTCGTGTCGATGAGGATGGGCGCGCCCGTGGTCGGAAAGCCCGCGCCAATCGGGTTGGGCGAAAACACGCCGCGCGTGCCTCCGTAGGGCGCCACCACGGCGTTGGCCGGGTCGGAGCACATCAACAGAATCGCCAGGCCCTTGTCAGTCACGTCCTCCAAATACGCCTGCAAGCAGGCGATATGATGGCAGCGGCGGATGGAGACCGTGGCCACGCCGTGTTTTTTCGCGCGTGGCACGGCCCAATCCAGGGCGCGGCGGACAACAAACGGTCCCGGCAAATAATTCGCATCAAGCAGCAAGATCGTAGAGGATTTTTTTAACACCGTGGGACGTCCCTTGGGCGTCATTTTCCCCGACATGAGATTTTGCAAATAAGACGGGAGCAGCGCCAGGCCGTGAGTGGTCTTGCCCAGCAAATCGCCTTCGACGAGCACCTCCGCGACGTCGCGGGCCAGCGCCGGTTCCAGCCCGGCTTTGCGCAGCAGGGTATTGGCTAACGCCGCCAGGCCGCGGTGATCGTATCGAGTTGCCATGAATATTGAATCCAAGCCAAGGATTTTTTACGGAAGGGGCGACAAGCCTTCCCAGCGCACGACCCACTGGCCGTTGTCAGGAAAACCGGGGGCATTGCGTTTCGGCGCGCCGTCCCAGCCGGCGGCCATCATCGCCACGGCGGTGAGCAGGCCGCCATTGCCAGGCAGGTACAGTGGCAGGTCCGGCGCGCGACCGTAATTATGGCCATTGACGAGGTAATGGTTCTTCGGCGTGTCTATTAACAGAGAGTCCACAGCCTTGTCCGGTTCGCCAAGCCGCGCGGCGCACATGGCGAGCGCGGGGTAATCCCAGCCCCAAGTCGAAGACCATTTCCAGTTCGCAAAAACCCAGTCGAAAGTGTTTTTCATGATTGTCTTATCGAGACCTGGCCCGGGCAACACGCCGAAGGAGTCAATGACTGCCGGATGATCATCGTTCCATTTCGGGTCGGTGTAGGAATCGGGTGTGCTCTCGGTGAAAGCGTATTTGCCGTCCACGACAAGGGGCTGGGAAAGTTTTTGCAAAACCTTGTCCCACTTTTCGTCGCGGGCCAGGCCGAGGCGTACGCGCCATTGCTGGGCGGTCTCCAGACCCCAGCGCCAATAGGTCAGCTCGTAAGTGGGGTTGATCATCGTTGCCTTGTCGAAGCGTTCTTGCGCAGCCTGCAGCGGCGGGCCAAGCACGTAACGCTGGCCGGCCTCGTCCCACCACGCGAAGGACGCCATGAAATCGGCGGTGGCGAAAATGACATCCTTGTATTTGTCGAGCGTGGCTTTATCCGGATGCGCGCGGTAATCGAGTTCGGCGAGGTAAATCGGGTGCGGCTGCTGCCAGATGAGGAACGCGCCGACGCCCGACGGCGAATCCGCGCCGCTGGGTTCGGACATCTTGGGCCAGCGCGCGCCATCGTAACCCTGGCGCTTGGCGTTGGCCACGGCTTGCGGCATGGCGCGTTGGTAAAAGCCCAGGCTGTTTTCCAAAAGCGGCGCGCGGCCCCAGAGCGCGAAGTGGGCGTCGTGCCACCAGTACATTTCCATGTGGAAGCGACCGTACCAACTGTTCATCGTCAGCCCCGTTTCCGCCGGCGGGTTTTTCCCGGCGGACTGAATGGCGGTCAAATATTCCGAAAGCACGATGCGGCGTTCGAGTTCCATCCAGCGCGGGTCTTTGCTCTGCGACAAATCAATCGCGCCGCCGGTGCTCCAGAATGTGTTCCAGTGGGCTTGGGCGGCGGCGAGTACTTTGGAGGAGGTGAAAAAGTCGGGAAGCAGTGCCTGATCGCCGGTGAATCCGCAGGTAAAATCAAATTCGGATTTGTCTTTCGCAGGCACAACAAGGAATTGATGCGGTGCAGTCTCTTTGATTGTTCCGCCAATCGACCAACTTGCAGTGATGCTGTAGTAGGTTTCGTCCAACTTGCGTCCAAAGCTTGCACTGGTAGGTGAGGATTGTGTCATTGTGGTGCTATGTGCTCCGGGCTTTGTCCAGTCCGAGGCACTTTTTCCAGGCGAGGCGTAAGGAAAGTGTAACTGTAGGCCCAGACGGCCAGAACTCAGGAGAGAGGACATGACATGCACGGCGAGTAAATCGTGGTCAGAGTCGCAGACGGTCTGCACGTCTACTGGTTGGCCGTCGAATTTGAAGTGGCTGATGAGAACGCCGTTCCAGAGATCGAGAGTTTGCTTAATGTCAGTAATATCGTCGGACGTGGCGGCGGTGCCGTCGACTTTGGTGAGCACGAAGCCGATTTGGCCGAGGTTGAATTTGTGCGGATTTTCGCGGAGGTAGTCGCTGGAGGGATTGTTGCGCAATTGGTCCGCGTAGCCGACCTGGCGGCCGTGGCTGTCGTAATTCTTGAAGGCGAAATTCTCCATCGAGAAGCCCTGCGGATTGGGGAAGCTGTGCCAGCCCCAGTCGGCCATCGTGCAGAGCGGGATGCCGGAATTTCCAGCGTAGGCTTCGGGAAAAGTTTGCAGGCCGGTGACGTCCGCGGTGAAGCAAAATTCGCCATTGCCGACGGACAGCGGCGACAATGGGTCGAGCTTCGTCACCACCGGGTTGTGCCGGGTGACGAGCGCGTGGCGGTCGATGGGGGCATCGGCAGCGTTCGCAGTCGCAAATGTCGAGTAGCCGATTGCGAATAAAAAAAGACAAAGAAATTTTTTCATGGAATGCTGGGGGGTAAATGTTGGATGTTCACTTCACCGTGACGTCCCAAACTCGTGAAAAGCGCGACTGGCCCGCCGGGCCTTCAATATCGAGGACGACGACATAATTGCCGGGAGCCTTATATATATGCTGCGGGTTTTGCTCGGTGGAGCTGCTGCCGTCGCCAAAGTCCCAATGCCAGGAGGTGATTTGACCGACGGACTGGTCCTGAAACGCGACGCGGCGCTGGCCCATGTCCACGACCTTGAAGGTCCACTTCGCCTCGAAGGGCTTCACGAATTTCGCTTCAAGCGGCATCAGCTTGAAATCCCGCAGCAGCGAGGCGTCGCCATACATCATGTGGCCGGCGAGTGTTGTTCGTGAAGCCCCCGGCGTACCGGGCGGGGCGAATTTATCGGCGTCCGAAGCCAGGTTCCAAAAAGCGTGGTTTTCCGTCTGCGGCCCGCGATAGTCCATGATGGCCCAAGACAGGCCGATGATTTTGTTTTCGGTGAGTTGCGATTCGGTGGATTTCGCCGGGCCGTCGGGCGAGGCGAGGTCGAATGGAGTGATGTAGAACTCGAGCGTCAGTTTGCCGCCTTCGCCGGGTTTGAAATTATACTGGCAGGCGTGGTTGGCGTAGGGCAGTTCTTTGAGCCATTGCTGCGGCCCCCAGGCCATGCACCAGTCCTTGTTCAGCGCGGGCGTGAAGATGTGGTAGTTCTGCGCGGTCACCCCCTGCATGGCAAAAAACGCGTCGAACTCGGGAACGCTGGGGTCCGGTCTCCAGCGCGCGATGAACTTTCCGCCGGAGTGGTCGCCGTCCACCACGAGTTCGAAAATATCATTGTGCAGACCCGGTTGCGAAAAATCCCAATAGTCCTTGTAGGCTTCGTAGAGGAAATAAAGACGATTCAGGCCCTTGACCCAGCCGACTTTTACTTTCACGTCGAGCTTCTTCGGGTCCGGCTGATCGCGGATATTGGCGTCGTTGACCAGTTGGTCCAGGCCGATGACGTAGTCGTCGGGCACGATGCTCCAATCGCTCGCGTCGCCGTCAATGCGGGGAATTTTGTCCGGCGGGAATTGGAAAACCTTGTAGAAAGGCGGGCGGTCAATCGCGCGCGCGGGGCTGGCAGGCAGGGCGGCCATGGCAAGAACCAAGAGATAGATGAAAGAAGCACGCATGGAAACAGCAGATATTCGAAGCTCAATTTTTCGCCGGTTGCCAGTCGGGGCCGTTGGTGCGGAAAGGGTAGGCAGGCAGGCCGTCCTGATTGACGAGGGTGGGCTGCGCGGTTTCGGTCCAGCCGAGGCGGACGGCTTTTGGTTCAATAACTTTTTCATTGTGCAGTACCACCGTGTCGCCGTCAATGACCGCGGTGGCTGGCGCGAACACACCGTCGTCGCCGGCGATTTCAAAATCATTGGGCGGTTGTCCATCGCGCGTGCTCAATTTACCGCCAGTGTTGCTAAAGTGTACAACGGCCTGATTGCCTTTCGCCTCCCACTTGTTGAACAGTGGCCCCTGCCAGGCAGGGGTCTTCTGCCCGTAAACTTTGGTGAGGGCGAGGTTGGCGAGGCGCTGGCCGACGACCCGCTTGCCGCCGGGGTGGATATTTTTGAAATTCGAATCGAGGTCGGTTGTCGGTACGATTTCAACCTGGGGCAGGCGCGTGGCAAGGATTTGGGCCTCCCATAATTTCGGCAATTCGTCGGAACCATGTTCGAGCAGGGTTTTGCCGTCGGACTGATGGTCTGCTTTTCGTGAGGTGTAGAGAAACGGCGCGATTTGCACTTGATAAAACGGCAGGTTCGGATCGTTCCACAATCCGCGCCAGTAGTCCACCAATGCCTGTAGTTTGTCAGCGAAGCGAAGGCCATCGTTTGACGCGATGATGTTGGACTCGCCTTGATACCAGAGCATGCCGCGCAGGGTGAAGGGCGCGAGATCGCGAATCATGCTGTTGAAGTAATCGCCGGGGGCGCGCCCATCAATCAGCAGACGACCCGGAGCTGCGGCTTCCTTGGCGAACGCAGGCTGTTTTTGGAATGCCTCTGGTGGAATCCATTGATCGAGGCGCGAGCCGCCCCAATACGAACCGACCAGGCCGACGGGCACATTGAGCGCGCGTTGGAGGTTGCGCGCAAAGAAAAAACCGATGGCGGAAAATTTGCTCAGGGCGTCGCCGGCACAATCCGTCCAGCCATCGGTGGAAATTTCGGGTGTGCGGTTTTGTTTGTTCACGCGGAAGAGTCGGATTTGTGGGTAGGATTCCGTGGCGATTTCCTCCGCAAGTTTGGGATCGACCGGCGCGGCCGCGGGTGCGCCGCTGGAGGGTGCGCTCACAGAGTATTCCATGTTCGACTGTCCGCCACAGAACCACACTTCGCCGACGAGAATGTTCTGCAACTTGATTTCACCGTTGCTGTCCGGCTTCGCGGAGTTGGTGGCGGTGACGGTCAATACCTGCGGCGTGGCGGAGGCTTTGAGCGGGTCAAGCGAAACCTGCCATTTTCCGTCGGCGTCTGGCTGGGCGTGCTTTTTCTGCCCGGCGAATTTCACGGTAACTTCATCGCCCGCGGCGGCGGTGCCCCAGATGGCGACGGGACGCTCGCGTTGCAGCACCATGTTGTCACCGAGGATTTTCGGCAGGGTGACGTTGGCCTGCGCGTGAGTCGCGAGAATCAGGGCAAAAAAAAGAACTGAGGGAAGTTTCATGGCAGCCGGGGGGACTATCCCTAGGGCATTTGCCGGGGGTGTGGCAATATTTGGATGCGGAAATTTATCAAAAATTTGTAATTTAAAAGCGGACGAATTGCGAGAGGCGATGTTTCTGGATATGTTTTCAATTATGAAAACAAAACCAGTTCTTATTTTTTCCGTCTTGGCGGCTCTTTTAGCCGCTTATATTGCCGGTTGTGACGCCCCGGGCCCCATTACAAGGGCAGTGGCGTTAAGCGGCCAAAAAACCTTTAATGTGGTTGGACGCTATGGCAAGGATGGGCCTCAGTCGGCGATTGAAGGCCCGATGGCCGATGCGCTCTCGCAGGCGGTCCGCGACGAAGCCGTGGCCAAAGGCTATCAATACCAGGCGGATTCCTCTACTGCCGATTTCCTGATTTCGGTGGGTTGGGACCATTTCGACAAACTGGTATCTTCCGACCAGCCGGGGCCGCCGTCGACCAAGATCGTGCTGCTGCAGCTCTCGGTTATTGCTCACGATCGAGTCTCTAACGCCGTTCTCTGGACTAGTCCCTCATCTGAACCAATTGATCCGGGAACCATAACCAACGACGGTGCGAAAGGAATGGTGAAGCGGGCAATGGCCGACTTTCCTCCAGCCCAGCCGTCCAGGTAAAGTCTCTTTCGCGGAATATATCAGCTGCCGGGCGGTTTGTCGGCGGCGATGTTGGTACTTGGTGGAACTTTGAAACTTTCCACCTTGTCCGGCTTGGCCGGGTCAAAGGAAAAGCCGTCCACAATGTGTTTGGTGACATCGAGTTTGAGCTGTTGCATGCCGGTGAGGACGGTCTTGGCGATTTCATAGCTGCCGAGACGGTTGTGGTGGGTCGGGTCCAGGCTGCCGTTGGTCATGTAGGCGAAGAGCAGTTTATGGGCGGTTTCCCCGCCGCCAAAGGCATTGTACAACACCTGGCTCGAGGCGTTGAGGTCGAGCAGCGGCACTTTTTCCGCATCGGCGACTTCCTTCATCGCTTCGACGTAACCTTTGAAGCCGGATTGCGGTGAGGCGCGGCTGACCGGGGTGATGAAAACGATATTGCCTTGGCGGTTGCGGGTCTCGGTGGTGACTCGTTTGAGGTTCGCCTTAAAGGTGTCGAGCGCGTTCGGCGCAGTGCTCTTCATGTCATTATGCCCAAATTGGAGGAAGAGAGACTCGCCGGGTTTCATTTGACTCCAGACTTTGTCAAATCGATGTTCGCCAAGCGTGCCGGCGAGGGTTTCGCCTGATTCGCCCAAATTGCAGAAGGCGACTTCGGGTTTGAAGAAATTGGTGATCATGCCGCCCCAACTGCTGTAAGGGTCGGCCATCTGGTCGCACGAGGTGGAGTCGCCGATGAGATAAATCGTTGGCACGTCCACTTTTTCGATGGCCAGGCCGGCCAGACTCGGGTGGTCGCCGCTGAATTCAAGCGTGAGGCCATTGTCCCAGGACCAGGCTTCATCCATCGTTTCGCGGGTCGCCTTCAAGATGACGCGCCCGCCAGCATACGCGGGAGTGTGCACATTGACGATAAATGACTTCGTGACGTATTCGCCGGGCTTGGTGGCGACGTTTTCGAGCATTAGCCGGTGCAATTCGGCTTTGACGAATTGGTTGGTGGCCAGGTCGGGATGGCCGAGCGTCACCGTGACCTTGTAATTGCCCTCGGGTAAAGCCACGGAAAAAAAGAACTGCTTCTCATTGGTCGCCAGGTTGACGCCGGCTTTGCTGACGACGTTGACGGTGGAGTTGTAGTCGAAGCCGTAGCCGCGGGTGTCATCATAGGCCATGTCGCCCGTGATTTTGGTGCTGTCCTTTGGTGCATCGCCCGCGCCGAAGAAGAATTTATACGATGTTTTCGTCGAGACGGCCTGGATGCCGCCGATTGGTTGCGGCGGGCGCACGCGTTGCGCGCTGGACGATGCCGCGGCGGGTTCGGCAGCCGACGTTGCGGGCGGTGCGGTTTGGGCGAAGAGGGTGGAGCAAACTCCACTCGTCAGAACGACGACCAATCCCGAAAGAAAACGCGGAAACATTTTCATGGTGAATAAAACAGCGGGAGGGAAAACAGCGCAATAGCTGCCTCACTTTGTCGCTGTGGCCGGCAGCGATTGCTCGGTGATGCTGTCGACATGCGTGTCCGCGATGCCTGGGGTGCTCTGCGTGCTGAAGTTGTGCGTGTTCCAGGCCATAAACAGCGGGATGTCCGCCTCGTGCTGGCCGTTGAAATGCTCGAAGGAAACATCCGCGACGTCGTCGAGAATCACTGGCGGACGGAAATCCGGATAGCCGTAGCCGAGGGTCACGTGGTCGAGCGAAAGCCCCTTCACGTGGCGCGCGAACATGCCGTACGCCGGCATCGTGCCCAAGCCGCCCGGTTCGGGATAATAAGTGAGCCGGCCACCTTGCGATTCATCTTCGGGCGGGTTGATTTGGGCGAGTTCCTTGCCACCGTTGCCTTGGTAAAGGATGCGGATGTTGCTCAGGTGCACATCCTCAACCGGGTGGCCCGCGGTGCCCGCGATGATGATGGACGAAGTGTTGACCGCATTCGAAACGACGATGTTGCTGATGTTCACCCGGCGAATGGCGCCGACGGTCGTGGCTTCGGTCGGCCCGCGCAATCGCTGGCCGAGGCGGATGTAGAGGGGCGAATTCACGATGTTGCGCATGGTGATGTTGTCGATCGTCACGTCTTCGATGATGGCGCCGTCCGCTGATTCGAGAGCCAGGCCGCGGCAATTGGTGAAGACGCAGTTGGAAATCGTGATGTTGCGGAAGCCGCCGTTGGACTCGGTGCCGAACTTGATGCGCCCGGTGCCGGAGCCGCCGCCGTCCGTCCGTCCGCCGTAAGGCACATAAGTGCCGTCAAGGAACGTGCCGCAGACGTAACCGCTGACCTGACAATTCGTGATGGTCACGTTATCCGTCGAGCGCGCATAGCCCAGGCCAAACGAACTTTTCAGGCAGATGCCGTCGTCCTGCGGGGAATTGACGAAGCAGTCCGAGACGCGGACGTTCTTGCAGCAGTCGATGTCGAAGCCGTCGCGGTTGGTGTCGATTTTGAGATTGCTGATGGTCAGGTTGTCCACGCCGGTGGCGAGGAGGCAGAACCAGCCACCCTGCCAGACGGTGAAGTCCTTGAGGATGACGTTGCGGCAGTTTTTCAGCGCAATGGATTTGTTGCCGCCGCCAAAATTCGTCGGGCCGTCGCCGCGCGAAAGGCCGCGTCCGTAAATCATGCCCGGGCCGATGATGGAGACGTTCGTGATGTTCTCGCCCCAGATGAGGCTGTTGTGCCAGTAGCAGTGGCCGAAGTCCTGGTATTGCCGGATAATCGGCGCGGTGTCGGGATTGTCCAGAGGCGCGGGGGTGGAGCTTTTGCCGCCGTCAGGCGAGCGATCCGTCCCTGGATTCCAGGCCGGCAGGGAGGACCACATATTTTGTTCAAACAAGTCATACATCCGAATGCCGGGAGGAACGGCGGCGAGGAAGGCTTCTCTCGCCCCGGCCGGCGGCGGAGCGCCGAAGTCCGGATTCACCGGTGGCGGGGTGGTCGCTGCGGCTGGCGCGGCTTGGGCCACGGGGGCCGCTGTTCCGGTCACTGAAGCGGTGTTCACCTGTTCGCCGCCGCGCGTAAATGCAGCCGGGGTCGTGGGTCCGCGCCCGCCGGTGCCACGTGGGCCGGCGGCTGTACCCGCTGCGCCCGCGCCGCCGCGTCCACCACGCGGTTGCAGCGCGACTACTTCCGGCGGCGTTTCGGCGGCGACAATCCACGAGCCCTGGTCGAGGTAAAGGGTGATGTTCGTCTTCAGGTGAATCGAGAAGCACAAATAATAGCCTGCGGGGAAATAAACGGTGCCGCCGCCGTTGGCCGCCGCCGCGTCAATCGCGCGGTTCACGGCGTCGCTGTCCACCGTCACGCCGTCGCCCGTCGCGCCAAAGTCGCGGATGTTGTAGACCATTGTGCCCGGCGGGAGTTTTGGCGTGAGCACCGGGGCGATTTTTTGCGCAGGGACTGGAGCGGTGGCGGCCGCGCCAGGGCTGGAATTCTGGGCGGAGGTGATGGCGACGCTGGCCACCAACAGGGCGGTTAATCCGAACGCGCAGGAATAATGCAGGGGTTTCATGGGGCAGGGACGGGCAGGGGTGAACCGGGGGTAAAGGGGAGCGCATTCTACGCCCGGCGGGTGCGCGGGCAAGGCTGCAATTTACCAACCCGCGCCAAGAAGTCCATCGCGACCGAATAATCAATCCACCTGCGGGTTAAACTTGATTCGTAGAGCCCAGTCTGGACCCCCAGCGCTAAAATCAACAGGCTTTCCAATGGAACTTCCGCTTCCCATCTGTATATGGGTGGTGCGACCGTTGGGCAGTAATTTTTCAACTACGAGTTTGAATTGTACTCCACCGTCAGGTTGCAGCGTCGCAGTGATGGTGATCGGTGACGTATCGTTTAAGGTCATTTGCAAGGGAACACCATTGGCTAGATGCACTTTACCAAGATCGTAAACTGGAATATTCTGCATGTCGTGTTGCATTTGTTCGCGGTACGAAGCGACAAATTCGCTTTCGGTTGGGGGGGTGTCGGGCATGCCCGTGCGTGGACGATCCTCCGCCGGTGTATCCCTCGGTTTGACAGGATCGATTTTGGGTAATTCCACTGCCGCTATCGTTGGCGGTTGCGGCTTGGGTGCATTGGTGGGTTTCGGTGCGTTTAGTTTTGCCGATGGTGCGAGATTTTCCCCGGGCCAGAATTCCCACGCCAGCCCGCCAACAAGCGCGAGTAAGAGAATCAAAGCAAGAATGGAGCGGCGGGGTTTCATTGCGGGCAAGCTGTACAAGCATAGTTTATATCCGCCTGGGACATGCGCAAGGGTGCAATTAACTAACCAGACGTATTGGCTATGTGACAAATCGCGGATTTGACGCCGTCGGCCAAAGCCCGCTATCGTGAGTGCATGTCTGTTACCCTCGGGCTGGACTTTGGGACCAACTCCGTGCGCGCGCTGGTCGTGCGTTGCGCCGATGGGCGCGAACTGGGCACGTGTGTGGTCGACTATCCAAGCGGTCGCCAGGGCGTGCTGCTCGACGAGCGCGACCACAACCTCGCCCGCCAGCATCCGGGCGATTATCTCGTCGGCATGGAGCAGGCTGTACGCGGCGCGCTGGCCCAGGCTTTGCAAAACGATGCCGGTTTTCGCCCCGACCAAATTGTGGGCATTGGCGTGGACTCGACCGGCTCCAGCCCGCTGCCGGTGGACAAGAACAATTCGCCGCTGGCGCTCGATGCGCGGTTCAAGGATAACCTGGCCGCGCAATGCTGGTTGTGGAAGGACCACACCGGCCACGCCGAGGCCGCGAAAATCACCGCCAAGGCGCGCGAGCTGCGCCCGCAATATGTCGCCAAATGCGGCAACACTTATTCTTCCGAATGGTGGTGGAGCAAAATTTGGCATTGCCTGAACACGTCGCCGGAAGTTTTCGTCGCCGCGTATTCATGGATCGAGCTGGCGGACTGGGTTCCATCCGTGCTCGCAGGCGTGCGCGACCCCAAGGCCGTCATGCGCGGGGTGTGCGCCGCGGGCCACAAGGCGATGTATGCCGAGGACTGGGGCGGCTTGCCCGACAAGGAATTTCTCGCCGCGCTCGACCCGAAACTCGCCGAGTTGCGCGACAGGTTATATAATAAGGCCCACGATGCCTCGACGCCCGCCGGGAAATTGTGCGCCGATTGGGCGAAGCGCCTCGGCTTGAAGGAAGGCATCGCCATCGCCATCGGCGAATTCGACGTGCACTACGGCGCCATCGGCTGCGCGGTCGAGGAAGGCGTGCTCGTCAAGGTCATCGGCACTTCGACGTGCGATTGCGCGGTGGTGTCGGCGCAAAAAACCATCGCGGACATCCCGGGCATCTGCGGCATCGTCAAGGGCGCGATTCTGCCGGGCTATTACGGCATTGAGGCCGGGCAGTCGGCCGTCGGCGATATTTTCAAATGGTGGGTCGAGGTCGTGTGCCAGGGTGACGCCGCCATGCATGAACATCTCACCGCCGAGGCCGCGCGCCTGCGTCCGGGTGAGAGCGGCCTGCTCGCGCTTGACTGGAACAACGGCAATCGCACCATTCTTGTGGATCAGCGACTGACCGGCCTTATCCTCGGACAGACTTTGCACACCACGCGCGCGGAGATTTACCGCGCGCTCATCGAGGCCACGGCTTTCGGCGCACGGGCGATTCTCGAACGCATCGAGGAATACGGCGTGCCGGTGAAGACGGTGGTGTGCGCCGGCGGCATCGCCGAGAAAAACCCGCTGCTCATGCAAATTTACGCCGACGCCACGGGGCGCGAGATGCGCGTGGCGCGTTCGGCGCAGGCCTGCGCGCTCGGCTCGGCCGTCGCCGCCGCGGTGGTGGCGGGCGTCCATGCCGATTTCGCGATCGCGCAAAAAGCGATGACCGGCTGGAAGGACATCGTGTACAAACCCCGCCGTGCCGAAAAATCCGCCTACAACAAACTCTACAAGCTCTACATGAAGCTGTATGACAACCTCGGCGGCGTCCGCAACGTCAACCTCGGCAAGGTGATGAAGGATTTGCTCGAAATCAAAGAATCAGTATAAAAATTGAACCACGGAGAACACGGAGAAAAAACATACTCAACCACTCCATGCACTCCGTGTCCTCTGTGGTTCAACTTCTTTCCCATGATTAATCTCCCGAAAAATCTCGAAGTCTGGTTCCTGGTCGGCAGCCAGCATCTCTATGGCGAAGAGGCCCTGAAAAAAGTCGCCGCAAACGCGCAAGTCATCGCGCGTGCCTTTAATCACGCGGAGGAGCTGCCGCTGAAGGTCGTGCTCAAGCCCGTGCTCACCGGCCCGGATGAAATCACGCAAATCATGGACGAGGCGAACGTCGCAAAGAATTGCGTGGGGGTCGTCACCTGGATGCATACGTTTTCGCCGGCGAAAATGTGGATTACCGGGTTGAAAAACCTGCGCAAGCCGCTCGCGCATCTGCACACGCAGTTCAACCGCGACCTGCCGTGGGACGAGATTGACATGGATTTTATGAACCTGAACCAGGCGGCGCACGGCGACCGCGAGTTCGGCTTCATCGGCGCGCGCCTGCGTCTCAACCGCAAAATCATCGTCGGCCACTGGTCGGACCAGGACGTGCTGGCCCAGCTCGGCGCATGGATGCGCGCGGCGACAGCATGGCACGACTGGCAGGGCGCGAAGTTCGCGCGCTTTGGCGACAACATGCGCCAGGTCGCCGTCACCGAGGGCAACAAGGTTTCGGCCGAGATTGCGTTTGGGTTTTCGGTGAATGGTTTTGGCGTCGGCGATTTGGCGGCGAAGGTCAAGGCCGTCAAGGACGCCGCGACGGACCGCTTGTGCGCGAAATACGCGGAGGAATACACGCTGGCTCCTGAATTGCGCAAGGGCGGGGCAAGGCACGAGTCGCTGCGCGACGGTGCAAAAATCGAATTGGGTATGCGCGCGTTTTTGGAAGACGGCGGCTTCAAGGGCTTCACCACGACGTTTGAAGATTTGCATGGTCTCGCGCAATTGCCGGGGCTCGCGGTGCAGCGCCTGATGGCCGACGGCTACGGCTTCGGCGCGGAAGGCGATTGGAAGACGGCGGCGCTCGTGCGCGCATTCAAGGTCATGGCGGACGGACTGCCCGGCGGCGCGTCGTTCATGGAGGACTACACATATCACCTTGAAGAAGGAAACCGCAAGGTGCTCGGCGCGCACATGTTGGAAATCTGCCCGAGCATCGCGGCGAAAAAGCCCACTTTGGAAATTCATCCGCTCGGCATCGGCGGCAAAGCCGACCCCGTGCGCCTCGTGTTCGATACGCCGCCCGGCTCGGCGATCAATGGTTCGCTGGTTGATTTGGGCAACCGCTTTCGGTTGCTGGTCAACGAAGTCACTGCGGTCAAATACCCGCCGCTGCCGAAACTGCCCGTGGCGCGCACAGTGTGGGAGCCGAAGCCCGACTTTGCAACGGCGGCCGCAGCGTGGATTCTCGCTGGCGGCGCGCACCACACGGTCTTCACTCCGGCGCTGACCAAGGAGCACGTCGAAAACTTCGCCGACATCGCCGGGCTGGAATACTTCCTCATCGCCGAGCACACCACAATGTGCAACGCGAAGCGCGAGCTGCGCTGGAACGAATTGTATTACCAACTCGCCCCCGGCTTGGGCGCGGTGTAAAAACATCCATGAAAAAATTCCAGGAGATCCGCGACGAGTGCTGCCAGGCCAACCGCGTCTTGCCGAAAACGGGGCTGGTGGACCTGACCTTCGGCAATGTCAGCGTGCTTGACGCCGGCCTCGGTGTGTTCGCCATCAAGCCCAGCGGCGTGGCGTACGAAAAATTGAAGCCCGCGGACATGGTGCTCGTGGACCTTGACGGCAAAATTGTTGAAGGAAAATTGCGGCCATCGTCGGACACGCCGACGCACCGGTGCCTGTACCGCGCGTTCACCGGCGTGCGTGCGATTGTACACACCCATTCGCGGCATGCCGTGGCGTTTGCGCAGGCCGCGCGCGAAATTCCCAACCTCGGCACCACACATGCGGATTATTTTGACGGCCCGGTGCCGCTCACCCGCGCGTTGACGCCGGAAGAAATCGCCCGTGATTACGAATGGGAAACGGGCAACGTCATTGCCGAGCGCTTCCGCGATTTGAACCCTCTTGATGTGCCGGCGGTTTTGGTGCGCCACCATGGGGTTTTTGTGTGGGGCATCTCGGCCCCGAAGGCGTTGGAAGCG
>Ga0206855_10208_pt1 | contig 17615 bp, 19 predicted proteins | sample Alteio_BWOrgCont_51_FD_152637 | JGI IMG/M metagenome (GOLD analysis project Ga0206855, IMG submission 152637) | Enriched cells from forest soil in Barre Woods Harvard Forest LTER site, Petersham, Massachusetts, United States -... | ecosystem: Environmental > Terrestrial > Soil > Temperate forest >...
TTTTGGTAATCTTTTGGTACGCGGGCGGTAATCATTTAGTAACTCATATAAATACTAAAGACCTGTTTATCAAAAGTTTTACCCTGATTTATGTGAGTGTTATCAATAGGTTTTACATACAAGAGTTGAGCGCCGTTCAAACTCAAGATTTTCATCAGATCGACAAATGTAATACGACGTCGTTACCGGGCAAGCGGGCTGCAAGACGGGCGCCTCGGGGATTACAAATCCCCGGTAATTTTAGTCCAGGATTGTAAATCCGGACTAACGGTGTGGAACGCAGGGTCGTCTTCGACAGACCCTGCGGTGACGGGAGGATTGTCAGGGGCGACCACAAGGGTCGCCCTACGGCTTGAACATTATTGACCGTGAGATTGATTTTATTACTCATTACCTTAACCGGCAGCATTCAACGAGCCCCATTTCCAATTCAGTATCTCTGGCATATCCTTGCCGTTGGCCCTGATGTATTGGGTATGTTCAGTCAGTTTATCCATCAGCAATTGTTTAAGATAAACGCCTTTGCTGCCTGTTTGCGGCAGGCGGTCGATGACATCCATCACCAGGTGGAACCTGTCCATTTCATTCAACACAGTCATGTCGAAAGAGGTGGTGATCGTACCTTCCTCTTTATAACCGCGAACATGCATATTCGGATTGTTGGCACGGTTATAAGTTAGGCGGTGTACCAGCCAGGGATATCCGTGAAAGGCAAATACTACAGGTTTGTTTGTGGTAAATAAGGCATCATAGTCTTTGTCGTTCAATCCGTGCGTATGTTCCGTGCTTTTTTCGAGCTTAAAAAGATCAACCACGTTAATCACCCTGATCTTTACTTCGGGTAAATGTTCGCGCAATATGGAAACTGCAGCTAATATTTCCAGGGTTGGCACGTCGCCGCTGCAGGCCATTACTACGTCGGGTTCGGAATCCTGGTCGTTGCTGGCCCATCCCCAGATGCCTATGCCCCGGGTGCAATGGTCCACCGCTTCTTCCATGTTGAGCCATTGAGGCGCGGGGTGCTTCCCGGCCACAATTACATTTACATAATGACGGCTGCGCAGGCAGTGATCCATCACCGACAAAAGACAATTGGCATCAGGCGGAAGATATACCCGTACAATCGTTGCTTTTTTATTCACTACATGATCGATGAAGCCGGGGTCCTGGTGGGTAAAGCCGTTATGGTCCTGCCGCCATACGGTAGAAGTCAATAGGATATTTAAAGAGGATATTTTAACGCGCCATGGTAATTCCGCTGTTGCTTTCAGCCATTTTGCGTGCTGGTTAAACATCGAGTCGACAATATGTATAAAAGCCTCGTAACAGTTAAACAAGCCATGCCGGCCGGTTAACAGGTACCCTTCCAGCCAGCCTTCGCACTGGTGCTCGCTCAGCATTTCCATTATACTGCCTTCGGGGGCAAGGAATTCATCACTGGCGACGATAGGTGCAAGCCATTGGCGGTTTGAGGCTTCGAATATGGCATCGAGGCGGTTTGATACCGTTTCATCAGGGCCGAAAATGCGGAAATTGCGTTTCTCCTGGTTCTCTTTTATCACATCGCGCAGGAACCTGCCGCAAACGTAGGTATCCCCTTCGCCATCGGCTCCGGGCGCGTCTACCTTAACTGCATAGTCTGTGAAATCCGGCATCCGTAAGTCGTGCAGCAATAGGCCGCCATTGGCATTTGGGTTTGCACCCATACGGCGCGCGCCTTTGGGCGCCAGTTCGGCCAATTGAGGTATCAGCGCTCCGTTTTCATCAAAAAGTTCTTCAGGCTTATAACTTTTCATCCAGCTTTCCAATAGCTGCAGATGTTCGGGCGGCGTGGTTGCGGTAACGATAAGCGGTATCTGGTGCGACCGGAAATTGCCTTCAATTTTATACCCGTCAACTTCCGTTGGCCCTGTCCATCCTTTTGGCGATTTAAAAACGATCATCGGCCAGCGCGGCCGTTCGACATTTTTTTGTTGGGCGGCATTAAGCTTGATCTGCTTTATTTCCTCCACCACTTTATCCAGCACAGCTGCCATTGTGCGGTGCATAGCCTCCGGTTCATCACCTTCTACAAAGTAGGGTGTCCAGCCATATCCTTTGAACAGTTGCTCCAGTTCTTCGGGACTTATCCGTGCTAAAATAGTGGGGTTTGATATTTTATAACCATTCAGATGCAGAATGGGCAATACCGCGCCGTCGGTAACCGGGTTTAGGAATTTATTGGAATGCCAGGCAGTAGCCAGCGGCCCTGTCTCCGCTTCGCCATCGCCGACTACACAGGCCACCAGTAAATCGGGATTATCCAGTACAGCGCCAAAAGCGTGACTCAGGGAATAGCCCAGTTCGCCGCCTTCGTGAATAGAGCCTGGCGTTTGCGGCGAAGCATGACTTGAAATGCCTCCGGGATAAGAGAATTGGGTGAACAGTTTTTTAAGCCCTTCCTCATCCCTGGTAATATTGGGGTAAACTTCGGTATAGGCGCCTTCGAGGTATGTGCCCGCTACCACTGCCGGGCCACCATGCCCCGGCCCGGATATGTAGATCATATTGAGATCATACGCTTTGATAACCCGGTTGAGGTGCGTGTAGATAAAATTCTGTCCCGGCGTTGTGCCCCAGTGGCCGAGGAGCATGTTCTTTACATGTTCAAGCTTCAGTGGTTCCCGCAATAGCGGGTTATCGCGTAAATAAAGCTGACCCACCGAGAGATAATTTGCTGCGCGCCAGTACGCGTTGATTTGTTCGAGTTGTTTTTCGGATAACGGCTGCATGTTGAGTGAGTATAATATTGGGGTAAATTTGGTGTACAGTATTATTGCAAGCAAAGTTAGTATCAGCAACGCTGGTAAAAAATGATACCGGTTTTTATAAAAAAAATGACAGAGTTCATTTCGAGGGATTTGAGTCAGACGACCCGAACTAAACCCGGATCCCGGCCACAGTAAATGATTTTATTAGCCTACTGCGGAATACTGTTAATGCAACGTAATCACTTATGTATATGTTTGGCTGCTGGTGCAATAAAGTTTTCGGGATGATCAGATGGCGCCTGTTATGCTTAAAACCGCTCCATGGGTGCGACGGAATGCCGACCCAGCTCTTAAATAAACAGATTGTTTTGTGACAATAATATTACATTGTATCAAAAATTTTACTAAGTTTACTTTTGATTAGACCCATTATGTAACCTTCTTCGGTTGAAATCAACCACTGTTTTATACTGCCGCATGAAAAAAATAATTTCTTTTTTCTTATGCCTTGCCCCTATGTTGGCCTTTTCACAAAAATTTAAACCTTTAGATTCCCTGACTGTAGTAAATTTTGGCAGCAGCAAGAAAACTGTCGTGGAAACAATTAAAGGCGCCAGAGGCGTTTGGGAGGTTGCGTATAGCCGCCCGCAGTACTATGTATTTTCGAATTTAAAATTTGATGATAAGTCAAAGGCGTTGTTTGTTGTAAAATTTACCAGGGGTAAGGCGTATGAAACCGATTATATCATTACACCGAATCGGGGGGTTAGCGTGCTTAGGTATTATTACGAGCTTATTGAAAAGATAAATGGAGCATATGGGACGCCGAAATCTGGCAATAATTTTAAATCACCCTGCAGGGATGGCGATGAAAACGCTATAAATGCGATAAAGCTTGGCCTGGTTTACTATAGCGCTTATTGGCCTGCCGGCGATAATTCGATCATAATTTCTATCGATGGCAGGTTACGTATCGTCCTTGCTGTACAGGATGATAAACTTACAAACGGGGCGTTTGAAAATCAAAGCGCAGTAAATTAAACAGCGTAAAAAAGTGACGAATATCACTTTCTTTCATGAATTTGGTTACTTTTACAATCAAACCCTTTTTGATATTTGCGGTACGGCTTTAACCCGGTCGTGCTGTAATGGAAAACATCATGGAAAATGCTGCCCTGCTAAAAGCAATTATCGAAAATGCGATAGATGGCATTATTACTATTGATGACCGCGGTAAAGTAGAAACCATTAACCCTGCGGCATGCAACCTGTTCGGCTATACGCCTGTGGAAGTGATCGGGAATAACATTAACATGCTTATGCCGCCGCCTTATAAGGAACACCATGACGGATACCTGAATCGCTACCAGCACACTGGCGACCCTCATATTATTGGAATTGGCAGAGAAGTAACGGGGTTAAGAAAGGACGGGAGTATGTTTCCGTTCAGGTTGGGTGTTAGCGAGGTGCAATATTCAGGGCGTAAAATATATAATGGTTTTATACATGACCTGAGCAGGGAAAAAGAAGCGGAAGAAAAACTTAAAGAATACGCCATTCACCTGGAGGAACTGGTAGAACAGCGAACGCTATCATTAAAAGAAACTGTAAAAGCCCTTCAGCAGGCGAAGGAGGAAGTAAGCCTTTCGCTTGAAAAAGAAAAAGAACTTGGCCAGTTAAAAAGCCGTTTTGTGTCGATGGCATCGCATGAATTTCGTACACCGTTAAGCGCCATACAATTATCGGCCTCGCTTATTGAAAAATATGCCCAGGGTTTTGAAAGCCCGAATATCAGCAAGCATATAGCCAAAATTAAAAACGCAGTAGGGAATCTTACTACCATATTAAACGATTTCCTGTCCCTTGAAAAATTAGAAGCCGGAAAGGTTGAGGCAACCTTCAGCCGATTTGACCTGGTTAAACTGGGCGAAGAAATAGCCGAAGAAATGCAGGTGGTTGCCAAACAAAATCAAAGTATTATTTACCAGCATACCGGTGTTACAAGCATAATCAACCTGGATCAAAACCTGTTAAAAAATTGTATTTTTAACCTGGTTTCTAACGCCATTAAATACTCAGGCGAGAACACGTTTATAGAATTTAATACCGAGATTAATGACGAAACCTGTATTATTACGGTGAAAGACAATGGCATAGGCATCCCTGAACCGGATCAGAAACATTTATTTGAAGCATTTTTCCGTGCGCATAATACGGGCAACATTCCGGGAACGGGGCTGGGTCTCAACATAGTGGCCCGTTATACCAATCTTATGAATGGTAAAGTTGATTTTAAAAGCAGTTTAAAACAGGGCACCATATTTACAATTTCATTTCCTATACAATGAGCAAAAAGGTATTGATAATTGAGGATAATAATGATATCCGCGAGAACATAGTTGAAATACTTGAACTGGCAGGCTATACAGTATTTGCCGCAAATAATGGAAAAACAGGGGTTGACCTTGCGATAAAAAACATACCGGATATTATCCTCTGCGATATTATGATGCCTGAACTTGACGGTTATGGCGTTTTGTATATGCTGAACAAATACCCCGAAACATCGGCCACGCCTTTTATTTTTTTAACGGCAAAAGCCGAGCGCCTTGACTTGCGCAAGGGGATGGAAATGGGCGCTGATGATTATCTTACAAAGCCGTTTGACGATATGGAGCTATTAAACTCGATTGAAAGCAGGCTGAAGAAAAAAGAGCAGCAACAGAATTTTTACAGCAAATCGCTTGATCAATTAGGGACGCTGGTATCAAAAAATGACGGTCTGGCCGAACTAAAGAAAACCATACAGGAGCGCAAGGGCCGTCAATTTAAAAAGAACCAGGTAATTTATTACGAAGGCGATAAGGGGCATGGCCTTTACCTGATGATAAGCGGGAAAGCCAAAACCGTTAAACTTGCCGAAGATGGGAGGGAACTGATGACGGGCATCTATTCGGTGGACGATTACCTTGGCGTAAACTCAATGCTGGCGAACGAAGCCTATACAGATACTGCCACAGCCCTGGAAGACAGCGTGCTATGCCTTATCCCCAAAGACCAGTTTGAACGCTTAATGAATTTGTACCCCGATGTGGCCAAAAAGTTTATAAAACTGCTATCAAATGATATTCGCGAAAAAGAGGAACAGTTATTACAACTGGCTTATCATTCGGTGCGGAAAAGGATGGCCGAGGCTTTGCTGCGTTTAAACAAACAATATAAGGGCGACGATAACATTAAAATAACCCGCGAAGATATGGCCGCCATGGCTGGTATGGCAACTGAAACGGTTAGCCGTACATTATCGGATTTTAAGGATGAAGGGCTGATTGATAAGAAGGGGAGTATCATTACAATACTCGACCTTGTTCGCCTCACTAAAATGAAAAACTGATACAGATCATTTTTTTGCCTGATATTGCTCATTCGCCAGGCACACCGCTACAGGTATTTTTGTATCAATAAATATACAGCGGATGAAAGCGGTTGCCTATAGCGTAAAGCCTTATGAAAAAGAATATTTGGCAAAAGCTAATCAAAAAAAACATGATATAACACTTATTTCCAATTCGCTAAGCGTGGAAACCGCGTTGTATGCCGAAGGTAAGGACGCGGTTATTGTATCGCCGAATGATGATGTTTCGGCTGCTGTGATTCAAAAACTGGCAGGCTGTGGGATAAAATATATCGTTACACGTTCAACAGGCACTGACCATATTGACAAAAAGGCCGCGGAAAAATATGAAATAAGATTATCAAACGTACCCTCTTATTCACCCCAGGCCTGTGCTGAGCATGCCGTTGCATTAGCACTCGCGCTCGATCGCAAATTGGTTAAAGCGGATATTCACAGCCACGTTTTTAATTTTAGAAATGATGAACTGGTGGGCTTCAACTTTTTTGGGAAGACTGTTGGTTTAATTGGTTTGGGAAGTATCGGCAAGGCTGTCGCCCGGATATACAATGGGCTGGGCTGCAAAATATTGGGCTATGACCTTAATTTCCCCAATGATATTCCATACATCATTCCCGCAACTTTAGAAGATTTGCTGGCGTTTTCTGATATTATATCGCTCCACATTCCCCTTACGGAAGATACCAGGCATCTCATCCAGCGGGACACTTTCGACCAGATGAAAGATGGCGTAATGCTGATCAATACGTCGAGAGGGGCATTAATTAATACCAAACATTTATTAACCGCGCTTGAAAACGGAAAGATCGGCTACCTGGGCCTCGACGTGTATGAATACGAAAAAGGTTTATTTTTTGAAGATCATGAAAATGACGCGGTAAAAGACGAATTGCTGAAAGAGCTGCTGGATAAGCCCAATGTGTTGATAACCCCGCACCAGGCTTATTTAACCAAAGAGGCTTTGGAGGAAATTGCAAATCAAACTATTAAAAACCTCGATTTGTGGCAAATGGACAAATGCCTGGAGAAAGCCTGCGCCTGTGTTAACGTGTGTAAAGCAGGCCATTTAAAAGAAACCAAAATGATACAGTAAAATGTTAGCTGATAAGAGAACTGTAAACCTGGCCGAAAAGTACAATGTTGCGGCGCCACGTTATACAAGCTACCCTACCATGCCCTATTGGGATACAGACGCATTCAGTCAGGATGCCTGGAAACAGTCGGTAAAGTTGTCGTTTGAAGAAAGCAATGAAAGGGACGGGATAAGTTTATACATTCATCTCCCTTTTTGTGAAAGCCTTTGCACTTATTGCGGCTGCAATACCCGGATTACGAAAAATCACAGCGTAGAACTGCCATATATACATGCCTTATTAAAAGAGTGGCAAATGTACCGTGAAATTATGGGTGCAGCGCCCGTTATCCGCGAGATACATTTGGGTGGGGGAACACCTACTTTTTTTAGCGCCGGAAATTTGCATTTGTTAATTGATGGGCTTCTTGATGGCGTACATATCCACCCTGAATCAGAATTTAGCTTTGAAGCGCACCCAGCCAACACGACGATTGAACATTTGCAGACTTTGTATGACCTTGGATTCAGGCGGCTTAGCCTCGGTATCCAGGATTTTGACCCTAAGGTGCAATTTATTATACACCGCGAGCAAAGCTTTGAACAGGTACAATTTGTAACGGAGGAGGCGCGCCGGATTGGTTATAACTCAATAAATTACGATTTGATATACGGCCTGCCGCTGCAAACGATGGGAGGCCTTGCCGAAACTATTCAACAGGTTGCTGACCTTATGCCCGACAGGATAGCTTTTTATAGTTACGCCCATGTCCCCTGGATAAAGCCCGGACAACGGCGGTTTACTGAACAGGATTTACCGGATACGGAGATTAAAAATAAGTTATGCGAATTAGGCCGGAACTTACTGCGAAGCTATGGCTATATTGAGGTTGGGATGGATCATTTTGCACTGCCCGGCGATGACCTTTGCATAGCCCAACATACCGGCAGCCTGCACCGAAATTTTATGGGATACACCCATCAGCATACAAAATTGCTTATCGGGTTGGGTGTATCCTCCATCAGTGATTCGTGGTATGCCTTTGCGCAGAATGTTAAAGTTGTTGAGGACTATATCAACCTGGTTGATCATAACCTTGGCTTGGTGCATATAGGCACGCTCCCTGTGTTTAAAGGACATATTTTGACCGAAGAAGATCTGGTGATCCGCAGGCACATTTTAAATATGATGTGCAAGGGAATGACTTCCTGGAAAAACCATTCGGAAACCTGGCCTTCGCTGCCTGATGCCCTTGAACGGCTGAAGCCCCCTGCGGACGATGGGTTAGTCGAGATTAATTCATCCGAATTAAAAGTAACGCCACATGGTAAGCGCTTTTTGCGCAATATATGTATGGCGCTGGATGCACGGCTTTGGGCTGATCAGCCGGCCACGCAGCTTTTTAGTATGGCAATATAGTGCACCCGCTTTGCCTTTCCAGGAGAAAATTCCGGAATATGGAAAATAATCATATAAAAGCACATATTGTGGTTATCATGCTAACCGCCTCGCTTAACCCGGATGATAAAGAAAGGGCGCTTAAGGATCGCGAAATTGCCACTTTTTTTTTGCATAAAACGCTCAGGCCCGAAACTGTATTGGAGTTATTTGAAAAATACTTCGAAAAAACGAAGGAAATATTTTGGAAATCCGTTTTAAATTGCTATGATTACAGTGAACCGGCATCGGCCGGTTTATGTTAACCTCAAAACCTTATACAGATATGAAACCTATTTTTCTTAATAAACTTCGCCTCCGGTTAATCGTAATCTTTATCATTTTACTTGCAGCGTTTATTATTCATAGCTGCAAAAAAGACAATTCAACTAACCAGGCTGCAACTACAAATAACACAGTTATTGTTAACCTGGCTAAACAGTGGTACGGAGCAACCTATCCCATAACAGAAGCAATAACAATATTGCTGTACAAAGCTTCCCTGCGGGTACGTCGGCATGGAGTAAAACCTTTATACCTGATTGGAATAACGCCAATACATATAAAATTGACAGCTTGACGTATATTGAGCTGCCCGCAATAAAACGAGGCGATATGGCAATGTCCTATCAAAGTATAAGCGCCGGTTCGTTCAATTTCAGCAAGTCGCAAAGCCTTACTTCGCTCATCGTTGTAAACAAAAATGGCAACTTTTATATGTATGCCATGACGCTGCTTGCAGATTCTTCGTATTTAAACGGTGACTACACCAAGCTGCAGAGAAACACCTATCGCAGCAAAGACAAAAACTTTAGCGGCAAAGTATTTTACCATCGCATGGATGGTTCATTTGTTAACGGCTGGAGTTTTCAAAACGGCATGGTTAATGGTATAGTAACCCTGGCCGCGCCAAACGTCGCAGCCAGCCATGCCGGGCAAAGCGCCAAAGCTCCTGTGAGCGATGTGGCGGAAGTGGTAAACTGCAGCACCACTACCACCACCATTTACTGGGAGCAGTGTTCGTACTACACAAACGATGTAAACGATGCACACCCCATCAGTTGCTTTGATTATACAACAAGCAGCTCCTATACTACCTGCTCGGAGGTAGGTTCCGGGGGCGGTACTTCGGCCCCGAATCCCTGTACGGTGTCTTCAGGAAGCGGCGGCACATCCGATTCTTTAGTGAACAACGCGAAGTTTGGCGCTCGCGTGGCCGACCCTAACCCGCCCGGCGGCAGCGCCCCGCCCGGTGGGATTGTGGACCAGACTAACCAGATTGGGACGAAAAACTGTACAACGCCAGCTACGCCGGCTGATACGACAACCTTTAAAATACTGATTTGCGGTGGGCTTACCCCTACCGAAAAGGCTAATATTCAAAATACAATTAATGCATTTAAAGTTCTCAATTGCGCTGCTAAATTTTTAGCAAACAACTTTAAAAATCTGTCATTTAGTTTTTGTATTGATTCGGTATCTCAAAATGGAGGCGGTAGTATCAATTATAATCCTGTAAATAATAGCTTTATATTTACTACTGATTATGCAGCTACCCCTACATATGTAGATTTGATAGAACATGAATTTTTTCATCTTTATCAAAATACTACCTATCCGGGCGGAACTGCGGCTTACGCCAAGAGCACTGCACCAGGGGCTTCTAATCCTGCGGGGTTTGTAAATATTGAGTTCGAAGAAGCTATTTTTCTAGATATTGCCACAAAAAGTCATACAGTATTTGATTCGGGAACGCAAGCGCAAATAACAGCTTATAGCAACTGGATAAACAGCTTAACAGATAATGGCACGATTTATCCCGACTTAACACCAGGAACTCAGGCTTATACGACATTTATAGCTCAATACAACTCATTTTTAAGTCAGTACAACGATTTGCCCAATAACCCGAACAGTAGCCCCATAATTAACTTAACACCACAAGCGTTTATTGATATATTTCAAATTGTTACCCCAAACTGCTAAACCATGAAAAAAATTATTTTCCTCATGCTTATTTGCTTTGCCCTCTCAAAGTGCTCTGCTCAAACCAGGTTGATGCCCGGCATATTAAAAGGCAAACACGATACTTTTGTTGTCGAAAAACTTAAGCTGGCCGATTCACTTATAGTAGTTTACAGCAAGGGCAACAAATATGTTAATGGCTTACCTCGCCCAAAAGTTCCACATTTTTTACCAATGGGTCGTTTTGATGTACATGTCGATAATAATGCAATTAAGCAATTGATATATAGTGCTTTAAAGACGAAACTTGCTGACCTGAAGAAAAATAAAGAATCAATAATAACCAATTTTGATTTTTATCCTAACGGACAGATAAGTGATATTAGCTTTGGTTTACATGAAAATACGCTGGTTACGCTACAAGATATTGAAGATATTGACCAGAAACTAAGGGTAACAGTAAAAGCCACATTTACCGGAAAAGCCTACCTCCAATATGAAGCTATTTATTATAGTCAATCCCCAACTATTGTGTTTTAATACTTAATTCTTGAATGAGATTAACTTTAAAAAATTAACTTACAAAACCGGTTAACGGTATTAATTGCGCCAACGGGGCTGCCTGATATTATAGCATTAAATGAAAAAAGTAGTTTTTTTAATAATAGGTATAGTTTATAGCTTTAACGCTATAAGTCAACAGACATCCGCTAATACAGACGAAATAATGCGATTTAGCCTGCCAAAGGGCACGGAAAAACTGAATGAGCAGCAATTAAAGAACTTAAGTCATAAGGGGTTTTACGAAAAAACGGCATCAGAGTTTCACAATCATGTCTACAAAAAAGACGGACTGCTTATTTATTATCTTAATTCATCGCAATTTCCAACGCATCCGGAGCGCCGTCGTAGCCTTGAAAGCAATCAAAAGATGATTGTTGCACTTCTTTCAGGCAACAGCGAGCTAAAAGGAGATGTAAATGTCGTCGATAATTCAAGGATCACCACTATTAACAATATCCGTTTTGCCATTGTCGAATATCATAACAAAGGCGATGAATATATCAGGTTTACATCAGATTATGATAAAAACGGCGGATTGATAAATGGTTTTATCGAATACAAAATGTCTGATGAACATGAGGCAAAGCGATATTTACAGGATTTGCTGCAGAGCATGCATTTTATAGCCAATTGAGATATTGCCTTTATAATGAAAATCTTTAAAATAATTATCCTTTTTGGAATATTCTCAGGCAATGCTGCTTACTGCCAGCAAAAAACACAAGCCAGGGATTCTATTGAGGTAACCGCGCTAAAGTGCCCCGGAGCTATTAGAGGCAATAACGTACATATCAATGATTCAAATCTTGATAAATATGTTGGAACATGAGTTTGGGGATTCCAGCGGCAATGATGCCGACGAATAGCATCAAACAGTTGTGGTTATCATTAAAATGAAAAAGATAGTTTTTTTAATTGCAGGTTTGTCTCTTAGACTCATTGTTATGGGTCAACAAATCCCATCCAGTGATGTAGTCGACGCTTCTATGCCAAATGGAGCTAAATTAATGACAAAAGAACAGGTAATAGATTATACAAAAAGAAATTATAAAAGATCAGAGATTTCTCCGGAGAGGAAAAATATTTACCAATTAGATGGATTAATAATTTCCTTTTGGGATTTATCGGTGAATCCGGGATTTAAAAAAAGCCTGCAAGCCTCCCGCGCCGAGATGCAGGAACTATTTAGTTGGAATAAAGAAATTGTCGTTAATCTCTCTAAAATAATTACTGTAAATAACATACAATATTTAGTGTATGAATATCAAAAAAATGATGAAGCATTCCTGAGATTCCAATCAGAATTTAATAAAAACGACAAAAATATTTGTGGGATTATCCAATTCAAAAAGGGGGACGAAGATAAGGCGCAGGCGGCTTTACAAACTTTTTTAGGAAGTGTTCATTTTAAAGAGTAACGAATGCCCTGTCGGATATTGATGAAAAATATTGTTTTTTTAATAATAGGCCTGTTTTTAGGCTTTAACGCAATCTGTCAGCAATCAAATCCTAGTGAAGTAGTAAGTATGACAATTCCAGGAAGGGCTATAAAACCGCCAATAACATTTGCGAAAAACAAAGCCAATGTTACAATGAGGACAATAATGGGCGCATGGTAAAAATACATCAGTATAGCGGGCACCGGGAGGAAAAACACCCCCTGCACAATCATCGAAATCAGGAACCATAAGGTTTTGTGTTCGGCCTGGCTGTCGGCAAAGGCCATGAATTTGTTACCGATAGTGGTTTTGTTTGTTTGGGTTGCGGGCCTCGCAGACCAATTTACCGGGGTGTTTATTGTAGTAGTTGTCATGTTTAAAATGGTTTTATATTTTTATTTGTAAGTTTTTCTGTCGATTCAAAATTTTGTTAAACCAGAAGCATGGCCAGCATCAGCAAGTTTAATATGCCAAGGGCGAAAATTCCGTTTATTGTACGCATGCCTGAACCACCCATTTCTATCATTATGTTTATGAGGAACAACCCGATGATAACAGCCAGTAAACCAACCTGTATGTGAAAACCAAACATTAAAATGGCTAACAAAGGGATGAAGAGCACACACTGGGCGATAACTAAATTCTTAAACATCGGCACGTCGTTTTTTACCTGTCTGTGTGAGAAAGTCGCCAGGCTATCCCATACATAGCTTTTTTCTTTTTGGATAGCTGTTTTATGATTCCAGTAAACCGGCGCGTGTATTTTTATGGTTGTCATGATTTGAATGATTTTATTGATATAAAGATCGAATAACTGTGATACCTGAACCATGACCTGCCTCAAGGTAAAACGTGATTTCAATCACGTTTTAAAGCATAGCAGCTGGTTAAATCGGTTTAAACCTTTATGATTTTTTATCGCCTTTCAGCCGACGGTTCAATGGAGTAAATAATAAAGGCTTTTGCTAATTTAGCGGCAACATAATTGTCCATTTACAAAACAACCATGGTCTATGGACCATCGACCATGGACTATGCGCTACATGACAAAACAACGTTATTCCGTTCTCGTACTTATATTGGGCGCGCTTACGGCTATTAGCCCGTTTTCTATCGATATGTACCTGCCGGCATTTCCGGCCATCGCAAAGTCGTTGCATACAACGCATGTTTCATTTTCGCTGGCCAGTTTTTTTGTCGGGATAGCGCTTGGGCAGTTGCTGTACGGGCCTTTGCTGGATAGGTTTGGCCGAAAAAACCCGCTTTATGCAGGTTTGGTTTTATATATTGTGGCCTCAGCTGGCTGCTATTTTTCAGGCTCCATCGAACTGTTGTGTATTTGGCGTTTTGTACAGGCAGTTGGCAGCTGCGCTGCAACCGTTGCCGCGCTGGCCATGGTACGCGATATTTTCCCGGTAAAGGATACTGCCAAAGTATTTGCCTTGTTAATTTTGGTATTGAGTGTATCGCCCCTGCTGGCCCCTACCATCGGCGGGTATATAAGTGCGGCATTTGGCTGGCATATCATATTCATCATATTGGCGGGGATAACCGTATTGGTTACCATTGCTGTAATTTTTGCGCTGCCCGAAAGCTACCAGGCAGACAAAACCTATTCATTAAAGCCTATCCCCATTATCAGCAGCTTTTTACTGGTATTAAAAAATCCGCAGTTTTATACCTATGCCATTTGCGGGGCAATAAGTTTTTCGGCTTTGTTTACTTATTTATCGGCCTCGCCCTTTGTTTTTATAGTTGTGTTTGGTTTAAGCAGCAAAGTTTACGGGTGGATATTTGCGTTTCTCTCTATCGGCTTTATCGGCTCGAGCCAGGTAAATAGTATGCTGACCAGAACATATAAAAGCGAGCAGATTGTCAATATCTCACTGCTTTGCATGGTAGTGATATCCATTATTTTTTTGATCGGGTCTGCAAATAATTGGTTTGGCCTTTACGGAACTATCGGGATGATATTTGCTATTTTATGCTGTGTAGGTATCACTTATCCAAATACTTCGGCGCTTTCGCTGGCGCCCTTTTCAAAAAATGCAGGCACTGCCGCAGCGCTTATGGGCGTATTTCAAATGGCCTTCGGTACGCTGGTATCAGTAGTGGTAAGCTTATTTAAAAATCATAACTCCATACCCATGGCCATAATGATTGCCGTTGCAGCGGCGCTGGCTTTTGTTATTTTGCTTATCGGCAGGCGGATGGTGCCCGAACAAGTTGCTGAGCCGGTTGGCGGCGAAAGTAATATAATGGTTCATTGAGGCGGGAGGGTATCGGTTTATTTTTGCTTTTACTTTAGATGCCAAAATTTATAATTAATGGTGAGTGGTCACTATGGGTTTTCCAGTATTGATAATCTCCAACTTCTACCCCAGTAAGCCTTTCCAAGAAATAAGCTGATACGAAACAGTAATCAATATGATAAGGTTTATTTTCATGCCTATACATGTAGAATGTTGGATGAATTTCTTTACCCTGAGCTTGCGAGAAATGACTATGATATGCGCTATGAATCTGCATATCACCTAATTTTTTGACGGTCATTGAATGGCTAGCTAGACGATGTTTTTTATCCCAAATAGCATTACTATTAAAATCACCCGTAATGATTACTTTTTTTTCAGATAAGATTTCTTCATAATAGTATACTGCTTTCCAAACCTGACCGATATAACGATAATCTCTATCGTTATTTCTCTGAGCCCAGACAGCTATTAAAGTAAAATCAACATCACCTCCAGTCACGGAGATCGGGCAAATTATTTTTATTTCCTTATTGTGAACTTCCATTAAATCTAAATGGTAACGACCAAAGGAAAAAACAGCAAGCCCTTTGCTTTTATTAGCTCCATACCACAAAATACTTGTAGCGTTCAGGTTAAGAATCAATAACTTATCAGGGTGTTCACATTCAGGTACAATTAAAATATCGGGTTGTTCTATTTGAATCAAGTGCCCTTTATTTCTAAATGCCATCTGGCAATTCCATGTGATTATTTTCACTTGTTTAGTTTTGGGGTTTTGATCGGACTAAAAATCAAATGTAACAATTAGTGGCTTATGGTCGCTATGGAGCGTCCAGTTAAGGAAAGTGCCCACCTCTACTTCAATCATTCTTTCCATGAAGGAGTTTGATGCAAAACAGTAGTCTATATGGTAAGGCTGGTTTTCATGTCTATACATGTGGAAAGTTGGATACAATTCTCTGCCTTGAACCTCATTATTGTGTTTGTGGTAAGTACTGAAAATTCCCAAACTTTCCAGTTTCTCGACAACCATGGTATGAGAAGTTTTACGATCTAACTTGTCCCATATTACGTTGCTATTAAAGTCACCTGCAATTATAACCTGATTAGTTTTTAAAATATCTTCATAGTAATGAATTGCTTTCCAAACTTGACCAATATATTGATACTCCCAGTCCTGTGGATTATTTGCCCAAACGGCGAATAATATAAAATCAAGTTCACCGCCGGTAACCTCAATTGGACAAAATAATTTGAGTTCGGCGTTGTGGTCGGCCATCGGCCTAAGTTGGTAGCGACCAAAGGAAAAAACAGCAAGTCCCTTATTTTTGTTCGTTCCATACCACAATACGCTTGTTGCGTTTAAGGGAAGATTTATTAATTTATCCGGGTGCTCACATTCGGGTACAATTAAAATATCAGGTTTTTCAATTTGGATTAAATGTCCCTTTTTCCTGAACGCCATTTGGCAATTCCATGTGATTATTTTCACTTATTTAGTTTTGATGAAAGTAAATATCACTATGAATCGGGGCTTATTTTAAAAATTAATTCTTTTTAAACCCATCCGTATTGGCATATTCATCCAGCACCCGGTAATGCCCTGTTTTATCTACCACTATACTTGCCGGCACACCCACATCGGTCATTGGAATTGTAATGGAATACCTGAATGCAAATTCGCCCGCAGCTTTGTTATACCCCTCATAATCACAAGTGAGCAGAACTGCATACTTTTTCAGCGGATCTTCCAGAATACCATTGAAAATATTTTTTTTAATGATCTTATTAAATACCGTATCCTTATTTTTAAGGATAATAATTTTTGACGCAAAATTATTGGTTACAAAGCCTTTTGGGTCTTTTTCGCCCCAGGGTTCCATATATTTCTCAGGAACTGTTAACGAACTATCATGCAGGCAGTAATATTTTAAATGCATTCGCAAAGTGTCCTTGCCATCGATAACCATATCTTCAGTATTTTCGACAGCACTGTAAGCCGCCACACGTTCAGCCAATACTTCCTTAAAAGTTGGCGTTGGACTATCATCATCCACCTCATCGTGTTTAGTCACTGGCGGATTAGTTTTAGCACTTTGCGGATTGACCGCCTTCCTTTTATTTACACTGTCAGTACGCGCAGGAGCCGGTTTATTGTAAACAGCCTTGCCAGCTCGCTTTCCCCCGCAGCTCCCTAAAAACACAGTAATAATTAATGCAACCGCTATATTTTTCATGTTTTTAACCAACCCCCACCAATGACCAATGACTTAATGACCAATGACTCAATGACTCAATGACCAATGACCTTCACCGCCGTAACCCTCGATCCCTCGTGTCCCAGCGTTTCAAATATCAGATCCTTATCAGTTAATTTGGATACCCAAAACGGGAATTGCCGGGTTGTACTATCAGGCAGGCTTTCGGTATAACGGATATTATGCCCGTCGATAGTGAATTTACCATGCGACAAAACCTTCCCGCCCCACATAATTACCAGCGAATTATCTTTTGAAAATTGGATATAAGGCGACTGTGCCGCCACCGCCGCATCGCTGATGACATCCCCGGGGTCGTTTGGTTTTTCAATTTTAAGATATCTCCATCTGCCGTAAAGGTCATCGGCGCTAATGGTTGATTTGCAGGCCGCAAAGCAGCATATTAAACTTAGTGCAGTTATGTAAAAAGCATGTTTTATCATGCACCGAAATTAATAA
>Ga0206855_10210_pt1 | contig 17574 bp, 17 predicted proteins | sample Alteio_BWOrgCont_51_FD_152637 | JGI IMG/M metagenome (GOLD analysis project Ga0206855, IMG submission 152637) | Enriched cells from forest soil in Barre Woods Harvard Forest LTER site, Petersham, Massachusetts, United States -... | ecosystem: Environmental > Terrestrial > Soil > Temperate forest >...
AGCTTACAGGTAAAAAAAGGCGAAAACCTTGCCATACTTGGCAAGTCAGGGTGCGGCAAATCGGTATTGATAAAATGCATTGTCGGTTTACTTGAACCAGATGAAGGCAGCCTGGAGGTATTCGGTAAAAATATTGACACACTAAACGAAGACGGCCTGAATGAAACCAGGAAGAGAATCGGATTTCTTTTTCAAAGTGCGGCATTGTACGATTCATTAACGGTCAGGGAAAATCTTGAATTCCCCATGCGCAACATGCCTAAGAAACCTAAAGACGAAATAGATGAAATAGTGCACGAAGCGTTGCGAAATGTTGACCTTGAAAAAGCAATTGATAAAATGCCTTCAGAGCTTTCCGGCGGCATGAGAAAAAGAATCGGGTTAGCGCGTTCATTAATCATGAACCCTGAAATAATGCTTTACGATGAGCCCACTACAGGCCTTGACCCCATTACATCGAGGGAAATAAGCCAGTTAATGCTTGAGGTGCAGAAAAAATACAAGACAACATCTGTTATTATTACGCACGATATGGAATGTGCACATATTACATCCAATCGCATGGCTATAATAAATGAAGGAAGGTTCATTATTGAAGGAACCTCTGCAGAGGTAACGAAATCGAAGGATAAATACGTAACTGCTTTTTTAAATAGCCCCTAACATGAAAAAGAACATCACAAATAAAATAAGCCTCGGCATATTTGTAACAGCGGGGCTGCTGCTATTTACGCTTGGAATTTATTTCATTGGCCAGCGGCAACAATTATTCAAAGAAACCTTCCAGGTAAACACCATATTTAAAGATGTGAATGGGTTGCAGCCGGGGAATAACGTCAGGTTTTCAGGCATAAACGTAGGAATAGTAAGTAACATTACCCAGGTTACCGATACAACGGTAAGGGTAGATATGCAGATTGATGAGCGCACCCGGAAATTCATCAAGAGAAATGCAAAAGCAAGTATTGGGTCTGATGGGTTAATGGGGAATAAAATTGTAATTATAGCACCGGGCACCAGTAATGAAAGTGAAGTGAGCAACAACAGCTTTATTGAAGCTACACCCCCCATAAATATTGACGATGTATTGCTAAAATTAAAAGGAATAGGTGATAATGCATCAAGTATTACAAGTGATTTGGCGGTAGTAACAAAAAACATTCGAATGGGAAAGGGTACAGTTGGCATGCTTTTTACAGATACGGTTTTTGCCCATAACCTGGGGGCAGCCATGGTTAATGTTAAACAAGGTTCGCAGGGCTTTAAACAAAATATGGATGCTGCAAGTAAAAGCTTTTTGTTACGGGGCTTCCTGAAGAAAGACAAGAAGAAAGAAGAAAAGAAAGAAGGAACAAAAGAACAGGATAAGAAACAATAAGAGTTAAAGCCACCTCAAACTTAATTAAGCCGTACAATTACACTTATTAAGCCTTGCAGAAAGCGGGCCTTTTCATGTTGCAAGTAAGGGTTAACCACTTATCCCTTACATTTGCACAGTATGTGCACCGTAACATTCCTCCCGTTAAGCAACTCATCTTTTATCCTCACTTCCAACCGGGACGAGGGTAAGTTCAGGAAAATTGCCTTACCGCCTGAAAAATATATTATACACAATACTAATGTCTATTTCCCGAAGGATACAGATGCAAATGGAACATGGTTTGCAGCCGGCGAAACAATGTTTACGCTTTGCATATTGAATGGTGCATTTGAGCCGCATGAGCACAAACCTCCCTATCGCCTAAGCCGGGGGTTAATGCTACTCGATTTCTTTAAGTATAAGAATGTCCAGGATTTTCATTCACAATATGATTTTAAAGGGATAGAACCATTCACTCTATTGATTTTTGAGCAAAGCCCCGGTATAAGCATCTATGAGTTAAGATGGGACGGAAGTAAAATTTATTATAGCACAAAAGACTCTTCTCAACCACAAATATGGTCCTCGGCACAACTTTACCCTAAAAAAGTTATTCAACAGCGGGAAGAATGGTTTGCAAACTGGTTGAGGGCAAACCATGAATTTACAATGGATAAAATATTTCTATTTCATAAAACCGGCGGCGACGGGAATAGCTATACCGACTTATTAATGAATCGTGATGGTAAAGTATTTACCGTGAGTATTACCTCTGTTAGACGAGAAGAAAAAGAAGGATTAATGAGGTATGAGGATATGATTCTAAAAAACGGAATTAGCGAAATAAAGATAAGCTAGCTAATCTATTCACTCAATCAGGAGTATAATTGAAACCGGAATAATCTGCAGTTGTGGCATAGTCTTCGTTATAAAGCAAGCCTTATTTGAGCCCTGTTATATAAGGGCAAATATTAGTTCATCATTCACATATTACCATCTATAAGTTAACGGCTACAGTGAATATGTGAATGGCGTAATTCATTAAACTCTTTATTATTACCACTTATCCCTTAGATTTGTATTAAATGAGGAGTTTTTCTGACCGCGACAAAGAAGTTATATGGCACCCCTTCACGCATTTGAAGAATGCCGCCAGCCCCGTGCACATTGTTAAGGGAGAAGGCGTTTACCTGCAAGACGATAAAGGGAACAGGTATATTGATGCATTCTCGTCGTGGTGGGTTAACCTGCATGGTCATGCCAATAAATACATAGCCGATAAAATTCACGAACAGACCCTGCAGCTGGAACAGGTTGCATTTTCAAACTTCACCCATACGCCAGCCGTAACACTGGCTGAAAGACTGCTCAGCCATTTACCCGGCAACCAACGTAAAATATTTTATTCCGATAATGGTTCTACCTCGGTGGAAGTGGCTATTAAAATGGCATTGCAGTATCACCATAACAAAGGACAAAAGAAAACCAAAATAATAGCGCTCGAAAATGGTTACCATGGCGATACCTTTGGCGGTATGTCGGTGGCTGCACGTAATGTATTTAATAAAGCTTTCGAACCTTTGCTATTCGATGTTACTTATATACCCGTTCCTATAAAAGGCAAAGAGAAAGAAGCATTACAAAAGCTGGAAACAGCATTAAAGCAAAACGATATATGTGCCTTTGTATTCGAGCCATTGGTGCAGGGCGCGGGAGGTATGGTAATGTATGAACCCGCTGCATTGAATGCCATGCTTGAGCTTTGCCAAAAGTACAACTGCATTGCTATTGCCGATGAAGTAATGACAGGCTTCGGCAGGACAGGTAAATTCTTCGCTACCGATTATGTAAGCAGCAAGCCCGATATTATTTGCATGTCGAAGGGTATTACAGGCGGCTTTATGCCCCTGGGTGCAACATCATGCACACAGCAGATTTACGATGCATTTGTTTCTGACGATAAGAATAACACTTTCTATCACGGGCATTCATATACCGGTAACCCGCTTGCCTGCGCTGCTGCCAATGCCAGCCTGGACTTATTAGAAAAACCCGAAACGCAAAAGCAGATAGAATTTATTTCAGTTTTCTTCCGGGCCATGCACAAGAAATTGGCTAACCACCCCACCCTACTTGATTGCAGGCATACCGGAACCATATTAGCCCTGGAATTAAAAACAAAAGAAGGAACGTCTTACCTCAATCCGCTATCGGAACGGGTAACCGCTTTTTATATGCAACATGGAATAATAGTCAGGCCGCTGGGGAATATTCTATACTTTATTCCGCCTTATTGCATTACTGAAACTGAATTGAAAAAGATAGAAACAGTAACCGGTGAATTACTGAAAACATTGTAATGAAGAACTTCTTTAGCATACTTTGGAAATGGACCAAGCGCATTGCAATTGCCTACTTTGCGCTCAGTATATTTTCTGTAATACTGTTCCGCTTTGTGCCTATACCCGTTACGCCTTTAATGCTCTTCCGTTGCGTTGACCAGAAAATAGCAGGCCAGCCTATGAAACTTGACAAGACCTGGGTGTCGATTGATAAAATATCTCCCGACCTGCCCTTTGCAGCTTTCTGTTCCGAGGACCAGGATTTTTTTACCCACCATGGTTTTAACTGGGAAGGAATAAAGGCAGCATGGAAGCACGACGAGAAAAGCAAGAGGCTTGTAGGAGCCAGCACCATTAGCCAGCAAACGGCTAAAAATGTTTTCCTATCTACCCGCCGCAGCTGGATACGCAAAGGATTTGAAGCATACTTTACGGTGCTTATTGAATTGTTCTGGAGCAAGAAACGCATTATGGAAGTCTACCTGAATGTGGTAGAACTTGGCAAAGGCATTTATGGTGCTGAGGCGGCATCGGAGTTTTACTTTCATAAACATGCCAAAGATTTAACCCGCGAGGAATGCAGTGCCTTAGCCGCCATCCTCCCCGACCCGCTTAAGTGGTCGCCTTCGCGCCCCGGACCTTTTGTGCAAAGCCGTATTCAATGGATTATGAGCCAGATGAATGATTACGGTGGGAAATTCGATTTTAATAATCCGCCGAAGAGTCATTAAGCTGCGTTAGGCCTGCCCGGACTCTTCGATTTTGAAATGGAACATTCAGGCGGGGATTGAAGCGTAAAGCCCGACCCGACTGAAAGGAGGGGAACGCCCAAATAAATAAATTATTTATCGAGAACTTAGTTGCAATTGCTACTCAACGCACTCTCCATCTCAGGATCAGAATACCCAAGGTCTTTGGCCTTGTTAAGGTCAGCACAAGCCTCTTTGTCGCTGTTTTTCACATTCAGTTCAGCCATGCCCCTGTCAGCGTAATATAGCCCGTTCTTAGGGTCAGCCTTAATAGCTTTGTTATAACAGCTTACTGCTGCCTTGTAGTCTTTCTGTTCTATTTTCATAAAACCCTCGCCGTCGTATGCAGGTGCATAATTATCGTTCAGGTTAAGGGCAGCATTAAATGCATCAGCTGCACCGTCGAAGTTCTTCATTTTGCTCATGGCCTTACCTTTGCCCACAAAAGCGTCTATCATATCGGCGCTTACTGTAGAAGCCTTGGTATAATCCTTCAATGCTCCTTTGTAATCTTTCTTTTCGAATTTCAACGCACCACGTCCACAGAAAGCCTCAGACATATTTGGTTTTAATTCTATAGCCTTGTTAAAATCAACCAATGCAGCAGCAGTATCGCCCTGGTGGTCTTTTATAATTCCGCGGAAAGCATAAGCCTCAGGTGCTTCTTCGGGCTTCAGGTCAATTGCCTTATTCAGGTACTTCAGCGCGCTATCGTAATGGTTACGGTAAAACTCAATCATTCCAATACCACTATAGGCTGAAGGATAATTTTTATCTACTGAAATTGCCTTGGTATAGTCATCTACTGCACCACTGGTATCTTTCAGTTTTACACGTGCGGTAGCCCTGCCCACATAAGGCCAGGCCGAATCGGGCAACTGGTCAATGGCTTTTGTAAAAAGGTCTTCGGCTTCCTTTATCTTTCCCTGTTTGAAAAGGGCTGCACCACCCTTCCTCGTTACCGGTACATTTTGCGCCTGCAAGGAATAAGAGAACATGGTAATTGTTACAATAAGGGCAGCCTTTAACTTCATACAATCGATTTAGGGGCGCAAAAATAACGAAACTCCCCTTTTTAAATACCAATAAGTTATTAACCAGAATAGGAGGTCGAAATCAGGGGTTTATGGCTTTCAATTACCGCCTCCATATTCCCCTGCCTTTTTTATAATGGCATCAATAAAAAGTCTTTCGGCTTTGGGCATTTTATACAGGTCTTCCTGGGTTGAAAAGTATTTTTCATAAGCGGCTTTCTTTAATTGTCCATCTTTCAAAGAATCATACCCCATGTCCCATATCAGGAACTGAACCAGCCCCGTGTTGAGCTTGCCTTTACGATATATATAATCCACATAAATCTTAAAATGCGGGCGCAACAATTCATCTTCATTATCGAACAATTCAGCCAAATAGCCATCGCTAATATTAGCTATGTTATCGTAAGCTACCAGGTAATCAACCCTGCCTGTTTTTATGAATAATTTTTTCAACGTATCAACAACAGTTTCTATGCACCCACTATAACCAAAGTCGGCATCTTCATGAAACATTTCACTTGCTGAATCTTCAATTACTTTTAATGAAGAGGACAGGTGCTTCAATACTACACAACTGCGGTATACATGGTTCTTCCCACTATCAGCCTGGGCGAAAGCGCTTGTGGTTAGAAATAAAAACAGAAGTATAACGAGAGGTATTCTCATCACCTTACATTTTCCCGGCGGTTCTTATAAAGTCTTCGTAGTAGCTGCAATCGGTACTGTCGCGGCTGCTGATTCTTTTAACCATATCGGGGAAGGCGGTTTTCATGTATTGGGCATAAGGGTATTTTTCCTTAGCCTTGTAGTCGCTGTAATCACCAGACTTTCTGGGGCTGCTGTAGTACATATACTGGTTATAATGCTCGCGGCATACGCTGGCCATGTAATAACAAAACGCAGTATTTTCAAAATCGTGCCCGCCTTGTGCTGAAAGAGTGTAATATTTTTCAGCAAGTGTACAGCCATAATACATAATGGTAAAATAACTCCGTTTATCGGGCCAGGGTTCTCCCCCACTGTGCCAGGGGTTGTTCATTATCCACCATTTGCCATAATAACTAATGCTGTAATAGCCATTGGCTATCTGTTTGTAATCGGCAACACGTTTTGCAGAGTTGTTTTCAGCATCCTTCTTCAACTCAATGATATGCTTTATTATTTCTCTTTTATTCCAGTTACCATGATTCTTCGACTTCATCATAGAATCGCAACACAGACTTGTATATTCAACATTGAACGGGTCACGGTGTTCAAAATCCGTGTAAAGGTCATTTTTCCAATAACTGTCAGGAATACGCTCAAGCACACTTAGTGCATTATCAAGGCTATCGCGGTTCACATAATACATAGCTTCAAAATCGAGCACTTTGTATTTATTAAAGGCATTCCAGGTCGATTCATTCCCTAATGAATAATCATGCACATCTTTATCGCAAAGGTATTTCTCAAAAGGTGTTTTATTCTTTTTATCAAGCAGGGAAAACACTTCTTCGTATTGCTTTGCGTTTGCCGTAGCATGCATCAACAGGTATGTATTCAGCGAACCTTCTTCCCAATCGAAATCTCCCAGGTCGCAATCAGTTCGGTTAAGCAACAACAAGCCTTTGGCATAATTACCATTCTGCATCATTGTTCTTCCGGCAAACAATATTACCTGGTCGGTTACTGAGTGCAGCATACTTTCTTCGTAATAATCTTCCTCTTTTTTTTCTTCCGGCTTCTTCAGTGCCATAATCATATTTTCAGTTTCGGCATCAATAGCTGGGTTAGTTATAATCCGCAGCATAAGCCTGGAGGTAGTAATTTGTTGCTTTTCCGCATCAGACAATGCACAGCTTTCAGCATCGCGCAACGCAGCAGATGCACCGTTGGTATCACCTGCCACAACATACAAATGAGTCACCATCAATTTCAATAAGGCCTTATCCCGTTGCTTTCCGTCGGCAATTACCTGCTTTATAAAATCAACTACCTTATTCAGGTATTGAATATCGTTCTTCTTTCTTTGAAAGGCGTAACCGTGCTTACTCATATCTTCAGTTTCCTTCGCGGTAATGTCCTGTCGTATAGAATACGAAGGAGCAGTGTAGCCCGATACTTCATTACCGGTAATCCAGTCTTCCAGCTTATTCACTTCACGTATCAACAAAAATGGCAGGTACTTGCTATTCGGTTCAAGGGTATAAGTACTTTGCATGTAACTAAGGTTTGGCCCTCCATTCTGCAACTGGTATATGGTGCTCAGCACCGCTTTTTCATGGTTATTTTTTGCCAGTGCCATAGCTCCCGGTAAATCTTTCCGTGTAAATATCTGCACACAGCGGAATCGTTTATCTATTGCCCTGTCAAATGCCAGTGAAAGTGCATAATCGCATTGCGCCCTGGTTTTATACCCGGCAAGCGAATCCAATTCCTCTATAGTAGAATAGTAAAAAGCAGAGCCTTTTATCCAACTGTTCAGTTTACTCGTAACGATCTTTTCATTATATACTTTTACTTTATTATCGTCCACTCCTTTTACATCGCCCGCGTAAAAGAAAAGCCTTTCCAACTGGAAAGCAATATGCAATTTCAGAAAAGGGCTTTTAGTACCCGTGTATAGCTTCTCACCTTCATTAACAAGCCTTATGGCCGCAGCGTTATCTATCCCACCCGATTGGTCATCCGCGTTCCAGGGGTCAGGGTGATTGATAACCTGTTCGCATTTCTTGGCATAATTCAAATAGCCATAGGCATCGGCATCCCTTGCTTTCAGGAATTTCACAAAACTGTTATTCTGTTCAAGTGCGCTTAGCGTATCGAAAAACTTAAGCGGTTCAATAGAGTATAATACGTTATAAATATCTTTATTCTGCGCTGCTTTCTTGGTATAAGCCGACCACTCATTTACATTCCTGCTATACACAGAATCGTTTATTATTTCATTGGAATAATTTTCAAAAAACTTGTCGGTTGAAAATATCAATGGCCTTAATTCCGGTGCGGGTGCCAGCATGGGATCGAATACCGAAAAACGTAACGACTCTCCATAATCCACCCATACACAAGCTTGCGCCAGCTCATAAAATACAATCATAACTACTGCGCTAACGCAGGCTATTATAAACGGCTTCAATAGTTTCATCGGGTACTTTATTATTAACAACCTCGTCAATTTCAAACAAGGAAACATTTACAGTATCAGAATTTACGCATTGGCGGGCCAGCTTGGCAGCATCAACCATCATATCGTTCGTTACGGCTTCAATCTTAATTTCATCGCCCACGCGCAAATAAGTATCGTTGTACATGTGGTCAGTCTTCACCAAATAGCCAGGAGATTTCTTTTCGAGGAAACGGCAGGTATCTTTCAGAATAGGCTTAATGTCGCGCATCATGCAGTAAAACTGCTTATCGCGGTATATAACAGCCCATGAAAATGCAGGCAGGGCAATATCGAGCCTGATGGGATATTTTGCCACTCCATCAATATATTTCTCTGCCTCATCTTCATCGAATATAGAGTTGTAAGTATTGTAGTCTTTTACGTTCCGCACATTGTATACCATCAACATACCTTTATCTACAGGAGGCACACCGGTCTTGTCACGGTACTTATATTGATAGAGCCGCACCGTAGCGGATAGCTTTTTACCATTGAGGGCTTTCTTCATGCTCTTTAAAAAAGCAAAATACATATCCTTCGATTTCTCTGTCCAGTCACAATCAATCTGCAATTCGCTATAAGTTACTACCCTGCACTTGCGTAATATTTTTTGTGCCAGGGTATCAAGCTCATCAGTTGTAAGATTGAGCATAGTTTTATTCGTAATAAATATTACAGGTACCACATCACGTATCACTCTATCTGTGCCGTTCGTTAATTCCCATGGAGAATCATAGCGCCCGTAACCTCCCCGTGTTATAGATACCGGGTAAGCATGATTTACCGGGTTCCAGTCAATATCAAGTATTTTAAGGTACAAGGCATTTGCTCCATGCTTTTGCATTCGGAAGTAGGCCGTATCGTTGTATTTAAGGCGCCATGTGTCTTCCTGCCAGTAATAAAAATAACGATTAACTACAACGGGTGCGGGGTGGTTTTGAACGGCAGTATGACAGGAAATAAGCTCAACAGAAAATAAGATGATAAAAAGAAAATTAAGTGGCTTAAAACGGTTCATATATGCTGCAAATTGAGCTTATACAAATATAGGAAGAAAGAAGGCAGCAGATTTGGTAATTTGAAAATAAACTTAACCGCAAAGTCCGCAAAGAAAACAGCCACGCAAAGAGCACAAAGTTTTATTACTTACGACTATCGCCTAACGACTTATTACTTCTTTAGCTTGTTCAAAATGGCGTAACTGGTGAGTAACAATAATATTAAAGGCATCCTCAAGTTTATATACAATATTGCGGTTGGCAGGGGAAGATATTACGGTCCGCTTATCGAGTAAGTCGGCGCAGCCCGTAATCATTTGTTTCATTTCAGCCTGGCTTTTCTCAAACCTTGCCAGTATATCGGCCGGTATATTGCTTGTTGAAGGCTCCCATATAGGGAAAGTCTTTATTTTCTTCCGGGTACCGGGCTGCACTGCATTTAACACAAGTTTACCGAACATGTTCACCATAAACCCTATTTTACCGGTGAACGGAGTTTTATAACTGCCTTCGCGCACCGATTTTATTATAGGGTAATAGGTTCCGTTTGTTACAATAAGGTGGTCAATGTTCTGGGCTATGCTCCAGGTAGTGGGATTAGGTTTCCTGTTCAATTCCTCGGGAGTAAGCGCGCCAAATTCTCTTTTGAAAACTTCGGTGGTTCTATCAATCTGCGATGTCCATTTATCGGTATTCATTATGGTAATATATGATTTAGGATTTAAGATATATGATTTTATAATCAGGCGAAAATCTAAAGACTAATTTGGCAATTTTCAGGATTCAAAAGAAATATTTTCTAACGACAAAGAGCACCAAAGCTCCACTTATTCCTTATGACTTATCCCTTACCCCTATATTGCCGTAATCTTCATCTCTGTTCTTCTGTTCAACGCCCTGCCTTCCTCGGTATCATTTTTAGCAATGGGCCTCGATTGTCCGTAGCCTTTATACTTAAGCCTGTCCGCAGCAATTCCTTTATTAACCAGGTAAGTGTATACCGACTTAGCCCTGTTATCAGAAAGTACTTGGTTACTCTTGGCTGTTCCTACATTATCAGTATGGCCACTTATTTCAATCTTTACTGTAGGGTTCAGGGTTAAGAAACTCACCAGTTTATCAAGCTCTACATTCGATTCAGGCTTCAGGTCGTACTGATTGGTAGGGAAGAAAATGTTTTTAAGTACTATGTGCGCACCGGTGTCTATAGGTTGTAAAGGTACATTTACAAGGAAAGGATGCAGGCGGGTAGCATTGGAGTCCTTCATGGTGAAGTTGTCGGAATAGAACAGGTAGCCCTTTTTGGAAACGTTGAGCGCATAGTTTTTACCCACGGGTATACATACTATAAACGAACCATCATACTGCAACGAACTCGATTGCATAATGGTGCTCCCGTTGCTTAAGTCAATCAGGTTAAAGTCTGCCCCAAGTGGCGCATTGGTTTTAGCATCGAACACCTTACCTTTCATATAGGTAACGGGCATTGGCCTTATAGAATCATATAACAGGTATGAGTAAATATCCATCCCTCCATAACCACCCGGCCTGTCAGATGACTGGTATGCCAGTTGTCCGTTAGGGTCAACTATAATGCCTGTTTCGTTCGCAAAAGTATTGATAGGATAGCCCAGGTTCTTTGCTGTTCCCCATGTTCCGTCGGGCCTGCGGCGCGACATAAAAATATCTGTTCCGCCCATGCCCACATGCCCGTCCGATACAAAATAAAGTGTCTGGTTATCGGCGGCTATGTAGGGTGTTTCTTCCTTGCCGGGTGTATTAATGCTGTCACTAAGCTTCACGGGTACGCTCCATGTGCCGGAATCACTTAGCTCGGTTACATATATATCTTCTTCTTTAATTCCATCGCCTGCCATCTTGCCCCTTACAAAATATAGTTCGCGCCCATCGGTTGATAAGCAAGGTTGAGATTCCCAGGCGGGAGTATTTACAGGATAGCCAAGGTTCCTTGCAGGAGTCCAGTTATTGCCCCGTCTCATAGAATAATACAAATCGCAACTTCCATGCCCATCAGCACGGTCACACCCCGCAAAAATCATCAACCTGCCATTGGCAGAAATAGTCGGTGCGCCCTCATTCATGGGTGTATTAAGCGGACGACCCAGGTTGAATGCTTTATCCCATTTGCCATTTATCTTAAAACTCATGTAAAAATCTTCGTTACCATAAGGGTAATTGGAATCTACAATATCGCGTGTAAAGAGAAAGGTATTGCCATCTGCCGTAATAGCCGGAAAGTATTCATCCATGGTTGTATTGATGGCATCGCCCATATTCTGCGGTACAAATGGAACGGGGTGCTTCATAGCCTCTATGGCAAATTTGCAATCAGCTATTTTCAACTGAGAATCTTTCTTGAAATCTTTATTGCCGGTAGGAATAGTTATAAACTGCTGCAGGTACTCCCGGGCTTCATCATAATGGCCCATTGACAAATCTATGGTGCCTATGTAGTAATAGATAGATGAAAGAAACGAAGGATTTATTGCCAGTGTTTTTTTGTATTCAACCACTGCTTGCTCTTTCATGCGCATATCTTCATACACTTTGCCAAGTATAGCATGGGCTTCGGTAAAATTCGAATCTTCTTTAATAGCATCCTGCAAAGGCTTTACCGCATCTTTATCATCCATATGCTGGTAATACGACAACCCCTCGTTGTAGTGTTTAATGGCTTTTTTATTTTTAGTAGAAAGGGCTTCTTCCTGCCCGCAAGCGTTGTTAAACACAGGCAGTAAAAGCAAACAGAGAAACAGGTGTTTTATCATATACCGCAAAGGTAGTATTTTGCCCTGACCCTTTATTCCTATGCAGGCACGGTGTACGCTTCATATAAAATCGTTTTGGAATAACACATGATTTAGCTCATATGCCCATCATGTTCTTTATGTGTACCTTTGCAAAGCACTTTCAACTGCCATAAATATCTAATGGGAATCATAATTTAAATAGAAACAGATGGCAGAATTTTTCCTGGTAAACAAATCGGGCGAAATAGTTAAACTGAACAAAGGAATACCTGAAGCCCAGGTAAACGAACTTCTTGGAATGGAATTTAAAACTGAACCCACCCACGGTGCAGGTGACACTAAAAGAGTGTATTCTTTCGGAAGCAATGAATCGAACCAGATTATATATAAACTATTACTGAGGAGCGGCCTGCTGGAATGGGTCATGAAGGTATCCAAGTATTAACCACGGAAGCGCTTTGATATGTTTACGCCAAAGCTTTTTGTTACACTAAAAGGCTATACAAGAAAACAATTTACGGCCGATTTAACAGCCGGCATAGTTGTAGGCATTGTTGCCTTACCACTGGCTATTGCCTTTGCCATAGCATCAGGTGTATCGCCTGAAAAAGGATTATATACGGCCATTATAGCGGGTTTCATTATTTCGGCATTAGGCGGCAGCCGTGTGCAGATAGGCGGCCCGACAGGAGCATTTATAGTAATAGTATATGGCATTGTTCAGAAATATGGGGTCGATGGGCTTGCCATAGCCACAGTAATGGCGGGCGTAATGCTGGTATTAATGGGCTTTGTAAGGCTGGGCAGTGTTATAAAGTTCATCCCCTACCCGCTTATTGTCGGCTTTACAAGTGGCATTGCACTCATCATTTTCTCTTCGCAGGTTAAAGACTTTGCAGGCATAAAAATGGGCGCTGTTCCTTCAGACTTTCTTGATAAATGGTCGGCTTATTTCCAGCACCTGAACTTCATTAGTATTTATTCTGTTCTTATTGCGGCAGGAACCATAGCAGTTACCATATGGTTTTCCAACATTACGCATCGTATACCCGGCTCACTGGTAGCCATAATACTGGCTGCAGTTGCTGTTGCCATTTTCAAGCTGCCTGTTGAAACCATTGGCACACGGTTCGGAGCAATACCTTCAACATTGCCCTCGCCGCACATAGGTAAAATAGACTGGCCAACTATACAATTACTGGTGCGGCCCGCCTTCACCATTGCCATGCTCGGAGCCATTGAATCGCTTTTATCGGCAGTAGTAGCCGATGGCATGATTGGCGGTAATCACAAATCGAATATGGAACTGGTAGCCCAAGGGGTAGCAAATATTGTTACTCCTTTTTTCGGCGGTATTCCGGCTACGGGTGCTATAGCGCGCACTGCTACCAATGTTAAAAACGGAGGACGCACCCCTGTAGCAGGAATAACTCACGCGTTAACGTTATTCATCATTATGCTTTTCCTCGGTAAATGGGTAGCCTATATTCCGCTCTCATGCCTTGCGGGAATACTGATAGTAGTTTCCTATAATATGAGCGAATGGCGTTCATTTGTTGGAATTTTAAAATCATCGAGGGGGGACGCCGCAGTGTTACTCTGCACATTTCTGCTTACTGTATTGGTTGACCTCACCGCTGCCATTGAAATAGGACTGGTTCTTGCTATGTTCTTATTCATGCGGAAAATGGCGCAAATAAGCAATGTGGGCTTGGTTACAAAAGACCTGAACGATGAAGTGGAAAAAGATGACCCTAAAGCCATTCATAAATACAATGTGCCTAAAGACGTAGAAGTGTTTGAAGTAAATGGCCCGTTCTTTTTTGGTGCAGCCCATAAGTTTAAAGAATCTATAAAGTTTATTGAGAACAAACCCAGGGTACTCATCATACGTATGCGGCATGTACCTGTAATTGACACTACCGGTATTCATGCCCTGGAAGATGTTTTTAAAGAAGCTACCAAAGCAGGGATGGTATTTATACTATCGGGCCTGCAGCCGGAAGTTTATAAGGAACTGGAACATTCAGGCCTACTCAATAAAATTGGCAAGGATAATGTTTGCAGGGCTATTGATGAATCACTGCACCGGGCAGAAGAAATACTGAAAAAGTCAGTTAATTAAGCTTACCTTTGCTATAAGTAAAATAGCAATGAAATCTGCAGCAATTATCATTATCGCTTTCTTTCTCTACTTCCTGCCTAGTAATATCGGGAAGCCGGATGCAGGAAAAAATTTAAACAATTCTCCCGTAACTCAATACTTCTATTTCGAAATGATGCCTGTAAAGCCTAACCTTCCCTACTATTTTTCGCAGGTAATTCTGGTAAGCTATAACGACGATAGTGATTTTATAAGGCAAAGAAGGCTCTACTTTCATGAACTTAAAGCCCAAATAATTGTGGATGGGCACGATACGCTCGACTACAAAACATACAATCCTCAGGGAGTTGATACTAAGAGCCAATGCGACGACTTAAAAATAGGCGCTGAAAACGCACTAGCCGAAGACAATAAAAAAGTGTTCGATATAATTCTTCACTGATCATTGTTATGATAAGCGGGATAGAGTAATAGAAGTTAAGCTACTGCTTTCCTAATTTTTCTTGAACTGCAACAACCACTCTATAGCCACCTGCTGGTCGTAGAATATTTTCATAGGGGCATCCATCATTTTATTGTTTACCACGTAATCCATAAGTATCCGGGTGCCAAGCTTGTCAGTAAGTACGGCTGTAGCAATACGGTTAATGTATTGGGGGTTCTTTAATATTTCAAACACTTCCGGGGTTACGTTATGCTGAACCCTTGCATCTACCAAAACCAGGTATTTTTCCTGCCCGCTTATTTTTGCAATAGCCTGCTCGGTTTCAAGCATGGCATCGTAATCAATGTGTGCCCCTTCAATAACTTTTTTATGTACAATTCCATGTTCGTCAATAGACACCTCGTCGGTTTTTGTGCGGATATATTTCATATTCGGCACAAAATTAATAAATCTCCTAAATCAAGTTAGGTTAGTACCCCTGAGTTTATTCACCAAGGATTGTTCATGGCAAGTATACATAGGAACAGATTCTAATTTATAACGAAATGTGCCTTACCGCTGGTTATAAAGTTGAACAGGTAGTCTTTAATGACCATACTCCAGCCCTGCTCGCACATACTATAACACTCCTTTTCGGGAACAAGCCCTTCGTGTGTAAAATGAAGGATCGTTTTATCATCTTTGGTACAAATCTCAAAAATCATCTTTGTGTTTGTCCATTCATGCTGGTTGTTTTTCAGCCAATTCAGTGTGCTTTCAGTAACAAGCCACACTATTTTTTTTCCGGGAACAACTTCAACTAATTTTTGTTTTGAATAATGGGCACCGGGATGATTTATTATAAACTCATCATTAAGTTTTTTACTCCTCCCTTCCAGGTCCTTACCACCCCACCATTTTGCCACATCGTTAGTTATGCAATTGAAAACTTCCTGCGGAGATTTTGCAACCTCAATAGTTGCAGTAAAGCTTTTATGCTCCACTTTGTTCAAAAGCTCTTCAAATTGTTTTAAGCAAACCTTCCAGCCATTTCCGTGAGCAACAACATCTTCCAATGAAGTGAACCCGGTATGTACCAACTGTAACTCTGTTCCGGTTCTTTTCGGAATAAGTGTCCATATAACTCTTGAAGTAAATGGCTTATTGTCTATAGCTGAGTTTTTTTGCCATGAATATGAAAGCAGGGTAAATGGTTTTACTTCCAACACTTCGCAAATAGAATGATTGCCATAGGGACTTATGAAACGGAATTTATGCCCCGCTACAGGCTGAAAATCCGTTTTCCCCAGCCATTGTTCTATCAGTTCCGATCTGGTAAGGTGTTCCCATACTACCTGCGGCGAGTGATTAAAGAACCAGGTATGTTTAATTTTTTTTTGCATGGTTATAATTTGCAGCTTGATTTAAGAACTCATTCCGGTTGTCCCTTGCCTTTATTAATAAGATTAACCAGGCTATTGGTAATGTGGCCCGTCCATCCCACTTCGCAATCATTATAACATTCTACACCCGGAACCAGGCCAACATGGGTAAAATCAATTTGAGTATTATTCCCATTAGCTTTTATTTCAAAAACCACTTCGGTACCCTTCCATTCTTTTTTAGCCTTTATCCAATGCAGGTTACAGTCCGTTACTTTCCAGGCAACTTTTTTGTTTGGCACCAATTCACTTATTTGAAAATCGACAAACGTTTCTCCAAAGCGAACCGTGAATGTATCATTCACTTTTTCTGCTTTTCCCGAAAAATTCTTCGCCCACCAAAGGTTTACCTGGTTGATTTTTTTCATTGCTTCTACTGCCGAAGCATTGACTGTAATTGTTGTGTTAAAATCTTTCTTTGCCATTTTTGTTTTATTGTTTTGCTTTCTTCGCTTTCTCATCCAGCAGGTTTTCCAGCTTCTTCAATTTCGATTTCCAGAAATTATCGAAATAGTTAATCCATTGCTGCAGTTCGTTAAAACCGTCCTGTTTCAGTATGCAGTACCTTTCCCTGCCTATGTCTTCAATAGATATAAAGCCGGCGCCGTACAAAACTTTTATGTGTTTTGAAACAGCAGGCCGGCTCATTTCGAAATTTTCGGCCAGCGAGTTTATGGTTAAACTGTTCTTCGACAGCAGGTGCAAAATTTCCCTCCTGCTGGGGTCGGCAATAACCTGAAAAGCATCTAATCTCGCTTGTGTCATATTATGCAGCTTTAATAAGTCCGGTAATTTTCTGAATGTTCTGGAGCCAGCCTGCATCCATAACTGTAAATATCTGCAGCATAGCATCATCGGTTGCAAAACCCTTATGCTCGAGCAATACTTCTGTTCCATTGTCTTTAGGAATCAAGGTCCATTCCACAGTTGAATCAAGCGTAATTTTGCCGGGTTTGGGCCCACCCTTCCATGAATAGACAAGTTTTTTATTGGGTACCAGTTCCAGCACCTTGCAAAAAATTATGCCGTCGAAATTGAAAGCAGGCATGGGCCTGGCGGTAAACCTGAATTCGTGCCCTACTACGGGTTTAAAATCATTAGGCATCAGCCATTGTGCTATAAGTTCCGGCTTGGTTAAGTATTCCCAAACAGCCTCGGGTTTGTGGGAATAATGAATTGTGTGTTTGATTGTTTTTGTC
>Ga0206855_10211_pt1 | contig 17543 bp, 10 predicted proteins | sample Alteio_BWOrgCont_51_FD_152637 | JGI IMG/M metagenome (GOLD analysis project Ga0206855, IMG submission 152637) | Enriched cells from forest soil in Barre Woods Harvard Forest LTER site, Petersham, Massachusetts, United States -... | ecosystem: Environmental > Terrestrial > Soil > Temperate forest >...
GACGCAAGCCGCCCGACGGGCTTATTGTCCATACAGCCGTTTTCCCGTAGGCGCGGCCATTTTGATGACCGATGGCAAAATGTATTCCGGGTGCAACGTGGAGAATGCTTCCTACGGCCTGACGATCTGCGCGGAACGGAATGCGATTTTTCAGGCCGTGGCCAGCGGGTCGAAACAAATCGCGGCGGTGATGGTTTATACACCGACGGCCAATCCATCGGCTCCCTGCGGCGCCTGCCGACAGGTCATCAATGAATTTGGCGCCGAAGCGGAAATCTATTGCGTGTGCGATGGGGAAGGGGAATTGCGCGTTTCAACTAGGGAATTATTGAAGCACGCTTTTGGCCCGCAGAATCTGACCTGAAAAAACGCTTAGGTTTTGGCGGACAAATGAATGATGCCACGTTGGATGGCTACGACGACGGCTTCCGCGCGATCGGCCACGCAGAGTTTGGCGAGGATGTTTTTTAAGTGCCATTTAACTGTGTTCTCGCTGATGCTGAGGACGTCGGCGATTTGTTTATTGGCGAGGCCTTTGACAACTTCGTTGAGAATGAGCAACTCGCGCGGCGTCAGGTCCTCGAATAAACGGCGCGACTCAAGGCGTTTGGCGACCTCTTCGGGAATCCAGCGTTTTCCCGAGGCGACGGCGCGAATGGCCGGCAGCAACTGGTCTTCGGTAGAGTCTTTCAACACATAGCCGGCGGCTCCGGCTTCCATTGCCCGATGGATGTCCTCATCGCCATCGAGCGCGGTCAGCATGAGGATGCGCGCCTGATTATTTTGCCGGCGGATTTCCGCGGCGGCTTCGATGCCATTTTTGACGGGCATGCGCACGTCGAGCATGGTGACGTCGGGGTTCCACTTTTTGAACATGGCGGTGGCCTGATTGCCGTCGGTCGCTTCGGCAACGACTTGCATGTCCGGTTCGAGATTGACCATGGCAGTCAAACCGATGCGGACGACGTAATGGTCGTCAGCTATGAGGATGCGAATCGGCGATGATTTCTGTTTGATCGGCTGGTTCATTGATAGTCTTTGGCAGGCTGGCTGGTGTGATGGGGAGTTCCACGCGAACGACGGTTCCCTGGCCGGGCCGGCTGATGATCGAAACCCGGCCATCCACGCGCTTGGCTCTTTCGGACATGCCCAGTATCCCAAAATGGCCGTCGTTCGGTCCCGCGCAACTTTCGGGCGTGAAGCCGCTCCCATTATCTTTTATTTCCAGGACAATATATCGGTCGCTGAAATTCAAATCAATATTGACGGAGTCGGCGCCGGAATGTTTGACAGTGTTGGTGACGGCCTCCTGGCTGATTCGCAGCAGGGTGTCTTCAACGACTTCCGGCAAGGGACGAACGCTGCCTGTAGTCTCAATCTCAACGCGCATTCCCGCATTCTCGATGATCTGGTTTACGCCAATGGACAGGGCCTTGCATAAATCAAATTGTTCCTGTTCGCGGCTGCGCAGGTCCCAAATGGTTCGGCGCAAATCCACGCGGCTTCGGCGCACCATATTTCGAATCAAGCCAAGATGATGCGTCGCGCTTTTGGGGTCCTGCTCGAACAGCTTGTTAATGGCATTGAGCTGCAAAGTGATGCCCGTCATCGTTTGTTCGATGGTATCGTGAAGTTCCCTGGCCAGCCGGGTGCGTTCGGTCAAAGTAGCCTTGAATTGGACTTCCGCTTCTTTTCTCGCGGTGACCTGAAACTTCAATTGTTCGGTGCGTTCTTTCACGCGCCATTCCAGTGTGTCGTGGGCCTTTTGCAACTCCATTTGGTCCAGTTCCCGTTCGTGAATCAGGCGCTTCAAGGCAGAATTTCTTTTGGTGACCATGATGGTCCAGGTCGTTCCGGCGATAATCACAATAAAAGCGATGACGAGGGAGATAAACAGGCGCTCCGGTGTCAGCCAGCTCGGTTTTTTCAGCACGCGGACGTTGTAGGCGGCAGGAATAAGGATTTGAACAGATTGGATTCGTCCATCCGCCGCGCTTTGAAGAAAACAAACACCGCTGACCTCGACCAGGCTGCCGATAGGTATGGAGATTAACGGCAGGTCGGGCGTCAAGGTTTCAGCTACGGCGGTGAAAACCAGATTGCTGGATTGAAGCTCGAGACTTGTTTTTATGTCCGGCTCACCGGTGGGCGAGGTGCTGCGTTCCTCCAGGTGATCGAGCAGTTTGCCGCGAATGGTAATAAAATCCGAATGATGCAGGCCTGAAAGCAAATCTCCCACGGACGGGCTGACAGGCTTGACATCAGCCCCCGTTTCATCCGTTTCTCGAAAAACGGCGTCATCAAGAACGGGCAAAAAATTTTCAAACTCAGGAAAACCCACGGCCTCGACGATGTCGCCTTTCGACAAGGAAAGGACTTGCCGGCTTTTGATTTGCAGTCCTCCGGTGGCGTCTTTGATAAACAGATCTTCGCCATTTCTTTGGTAGGTAAGAACTCCTTTTATGTGAACCCGGTCGGCAGAGGAACGGCCAGCGCGATATTGGGCGATATTATTGACGGGCGTCAATGGTTCCTGGAAAGGATCCAATGCCGCGAGTTTTACGATCGAAAAATCCGTGACAACGGGGGAATAAACGTCCACCGATATCAAATGTCTCAAGGCGCCGTTATAGGCTGTGGCTGGGGTGCCTGCGACTTCAACCTGGGCTCCCACCAGGTTTTCAGGATCAATACCGGGCAACATGGGAGCATACACTAAGACTCGATAGCCCCCGGAGGTAAGCTCGGCTTCCAGCAAAATGCCCGAGTTTTGTGCGTGTCTGACAATTCCTGAAAATTTGACGCGTTGCCCGTCTTCGGCGCCGGACATCAAGTCCTCGATGGCGACGGGCTTAGGACGCGGCAACGGAGCTTCACCGACTTTTTTCCAATCCGGCCTGGTGATGGTGGGAGCATATCCGCCGGGAAAACTGACGCCGGTGAGCGTCAAGACATCGCCGGGAGCCGGCTGACGGCTGCTGATATTTTCGACGAAAACGCCGCCGCTGGAATCCTGGATAAAAAAACGGCCTCCCCAATCCGGCTCCGCCGCAGTGACGATCCCGCGGATGGAAACTTTGATATCCCGCGAGGCCTGCTCACCCGAAAGCGCAAGAACGGCGGAAGCGTTGGTTAAAACTTCGTTTGATTGTTGGGCCGAGGCGATTAAGGCTGCATTTGAAAGAGCAAATGCAAAAAAAACGAGCAACTTGAAAAACTCTTTCACGGAAATCGTAGGTTGCAAAATACCCGAAAACCATGGGAATTCAAGGAGAAAATGGCAGGAAGAACAGAAAACGGGCCTACCCGAAAGAGTGGTGTGGATGCCATAACCGTTATGAGACTATTAGGCTACTAAGCCACCGCGCCATACCGGCGGCGGTGACTTATTTGAATATAACGCAAAAAATCTTATGAAACGAATTGCATTGATTCTTATCGGCGTAATTAGCGTGATACGATTGGCATCAGCATCTAACTATTTCTCATATACCGCGACTGGATCTCCTGGCAGCAACCCGGATGGAACAGACCAAACCTCAACTCCGCTTCAAGTTTGGACGGTGATTACTACACCCGGCGGAACGAATGGGATGGGCGACAGCGGTGCGGATGGTTCCGGGGTAGGTTTTTATAATCCAGACGGGAACGGCGATATTGGCGGTAATGTAAATGCATGGCAGGAATACAGCTATCAGAACGATGGCACCGCCCTAGGTGGCAGCGTTGACGCCACCAATGACTTTGCCGGCGGACCTTTAACGACAGCACAGACCGTCTCGATCAACTTTGTCATGCGCGCCACGGATCCGGCTGCAAATGGATTTCCGGCGGGCAGAGTGGGCATTAGTTTGCTGAATGGAACCAACGCCGCCATAACATTTTTCATCTTTGGCGGGGGCCCCGGTTATTATTTATACAATGATGCAGCCAAAACCAATGCCGATGCAGGACCTATGGGTTATCAATATCAAAGTCCGTTTAACATTGCCATTACCGTTACCGGCCCAAATACCTATACTGCCATTGCCGGTTCAGACAGTTGGAGCGGCACTTTTAACGGACCTCTCACGGGAATTGATGTGTTTAATCATGCGGGCGGCAACGGCAGCGACGTCGGGTTCAATAATTTAACCATTGCTCCTGAACTGGCCATTAACAATATCACTCCAAACGATAACACGGCGCTTTTCAACGCCACGAATACTCTAAAGTTTTCCATTAATTCGCCGGCTTCACCCGTTAGTGCGAGCGGCATCCAATTGGTTTTAAATGGGACGAATGTTTCCAGCAACCTGGTTCTGGTCGGTGCTGGTACGGAAAGTGTCAATGTTTCTTATACCAACCTTTTATTGAACCAAAGCTATACTGGCCAAATTATTGTGACCAATCAGGCCGGATCGGTCGTGACTGCTCCGGTTCAATTCGATACGTTCAGCACAAGTTATTATACCTGGGAAGCAGAGGATTTTGATTTCAATGGAGGGCAATTCATTAATAACCCGGTGATTTCGACAAATAGTGTTAACAGTTACTACAATACGGTTGGTGTCTCGAATATTGACGAATATGTGCCGAATTACAACCCGACTAACCAGCCCCACCTGTGGCGCACGAATGATGAAGTGTCCATCGCTTTGGCGGGAGACACATCGCGCGCGCAGTTTACGGCCGCGGGCATTCCTGATTATTTGGTTGGTTTTTTTAATCCGGGCAACTGGTTGAATTACACCAGGACCTACCCGGCGGGCGTCTATAACATCTATGGCCGCCTGGCCAACGGAAACGGCGGTTTGGCCAATTGCTCGCTGGCTGAGGTGGTTAGCGGCCAGACTTCAACCAGCCAGACCCTTTCGGCGCTGGGCATCTTCCAATTTGCGGCCCAGGGATGGAATAGCTTCAACTTCATACCGCTGACGGATGCCTCGGGAAATTTGCTGGCGGTCAAGTTAAATGGCCTGACGACGTTGCGGGTGACCTCCGGGCCATTGGGCGGTGGCATAAACATGAACTTTTTCATGCTGGTCCCCGGCAGCAACACTCCGCCGGCTATAGCGAATATTTATCCCGATGGTTTGCAGCCTTTTGAAACGACAAACATGTTGTCGTTCACCGTTAGCTCTTCCGTCAGCACAGTCAGCCAAAACAACATTCAGGTGACGTTGAACGGGGCCAATGTTTCGTCGCAGTTAACGTTCAGCGGTTCTTCGACGAATTGGGCAGTCAACCTTCCGCTGGCCCAGCAGGGAGTGTTCACGGTCGTCATTACCGCGACAGACGCAGCCGGGCATGTCAACACTCATACCGAAACTTTTAATACACTTAGTATCAATAACTATCACTGGATGGCTGCTGATTATGACTTCAGCACCAATAATGGAACCGGCACTCTTGCCAATAATGGTGATGATGGCACTGGCGGCAGTGTTGGCGACGGCTGGACGGGAGGCCTGTTTATTAACAACCCTGTGCCGAGTGGTGATACAGGTGATCCAACTGACCTTCAAACCTATCAGTTTGAAACCAATAGCTACTTTGGTTATCCATCGGGTTGGAGTAGTTTCCTTGACCCGCACGCATTTGGCGCTGTTGCGCAACAAAGTATTGATATAAATTGGGCTACCAATCTGACCCAGGATCCCGGGTTGATAGTATCCAACTCTGTTTATCGCTTTTCATCTAATATATCGTCAGGAGATGGCGTGGGCACACAAGTAGCAGGTGATTCCTTCCTGTTGCCGGAGTTTCTCGCGGCACAGACAAACATACTATATGGAACCGATGGCAGTAGTGGCGGCCCGGATACGAATATTTGCGAATTCAATGTCTCATACTTTTACTCCGGTGACTGGCTGAACTATACTCGCAACTACCCGGCTGGCACCTTCAACGTCTGGGGTCGGCTGGCGGGCGGCGCTGGTGCGTTCACCAATTGCACGCTTAGCCTGGTCACGGCCGGAGTCGGCACGTCGAACCAAACTACTCAGGTGCTGGGCGCATTCTCCGATCCCGCTCCCGCGGGCTGGCAAACGTATCACCTGATTGAGCTATTGGATGCCAATAATAATCCTGTCTCCGTTCAGCTTAGTGGCCGGGAAACGTTGCGATTGACCGCTCCCAATAATGCAACTCCAAGTGGCAATGGTGTCAATTCATTGTTCTTCATGCTGGTTCCGACGGCGTCACTGCAGCCGTTCAGCATCTCTGCCTCGTTGTCCGGGACTAATATCAGGATATCCATCCCCACGCAGTCCGGGCATAACTACACACTGTGGCATGCCGCAACCCTGACCAGTGCCTGGACACAGGTGGGCAGCACCATCACGGGCAACGGATCCGTTCAAACGATTCCTGAACCGGCCTCCAGCGCCCAGGGCTATTATCGGGTTACGGCACAATAAGCAAATGGTTCAGCCAATAAGACAAGAGTGAAGACGACGAAGTTGCAAATTGAAGGCTCAAGGTGTAGGCATCGAGGTGGGGATTTGCGGGCGGATTCGGGGCTGGGGATTGGCCCCGTTTCCGCCGGTTTCACGCTCATTGAGCTGCTCGTGGTCATCGCCATCATCGCGATTCTGGCGGCGATTTTATTGCCGGTGCTGGCCCAGGCCAAAGAACGCGCGAATCGTGCCATGTGCCTAAGCAATTTGCGCGAAATTGGCGTCGGCACTGCGATCTATGCCGGCGACAACAATAATTTCGTCATACCTGCCAAACCCGTGCAGAACAATCTCACTCCCCCATACGCTGCGCCGTTTGTGCAATATGCGATCTTTTCGATATACACCAATTCGCTCGCAGGCGTGGGACTGCCGCTGGCTAATGGCGGCCCCTCTGTTTGGGGGTGTCCCGAAATTCCTGGGTTGCCCCATGATGATGCCGAAGATTTCCCGCAATTTATACTTGGCTACCAATATTTTGGGGGCATCTCCCAGTGGACGCCTGGGGCCCAAACCGGCCTTATCCCGGGAACCCACAGTCCGGTCAAGCTGGACAACACGTGCAAGTCGTATTGGTGCATCGCGGCGGATTTGATGGCCAAAATCAACGGCTCCTGGGGCGGTACCGAGGCTGATCTTGGGATCACGGATCCGGCCATTAACGCGTCCTACTCGCACTGGCCGCCGCATAAAAGAGCCAAGGTTCAATATCCCGATGGCGGAAATGAAGTGTTTGTGGATGGTTCAGCCTCATGGAATAAAATTGAGACGATGCACCAATTTACAACTTGGAACGCGACCTCCGAAATGTGGTTTTATCAAAGAGAGGACGATTTAATCCTGGGCTCGGTGATATATTACAATAGTCCAACCTATAAATGGACAGGGAATTAGGCATGCTGGTCAATTCTGGTAACTTCAAGGTAAGCCATCAGCGAAATCCGCCTACGGACCTGTCATGGCGCCAGCAATGCAGCACAGTCTACCTTCAGTAAGAGCAGCCTTATGGGTGCGACGTTATGATGATACAGCGGAGAGAATTTATTAGAAATGCGATCGGCAGTGCTTTAGCGCTGGCTGCCGTTCGAATATCCGGCGATGCTTTTGCGCAAACGAATGAAAGCCTTCCGGTTGCCGGGAATCCTGCGGAGCAGGGCAACCCGCTCATCCTGCGCGGGGTAAACCTGGGCGGCTGGCTGGTCTTGGAAAAATGGATGGTCCCTGATGTTTATCGCGGCATTAATGCGCCTGACGAATACAGCCTGTCTCTTGCGTTGGGTGATCAAGCCGAGGTGCGTCTCAAACAACATCGGGAGACATTCATTACCGCCGAAGATTTTCGTTGGATAAAGGACCGCAGTTTAAATGCAGTCAGGTTACCGGTAGGTTATTGGGCGCTTGAAGCGCCTAAACCTTTTGTAGGAGCGGCTGATTTTGTGGATTTCGCGTTCGATCAGGCCAGTCAAAATGGCCTGAAGGTCGTCCTTGATTTGCACGGGGCGCCCGGGAGCCAGAACGGCTGGGATCATAGCGGACGAAGCGGTGAAATCGGGTGGCATAAAAATCCTGATAACATAAAAGAAACCGTGCGCGTGCTTGCCAGTTTTGCCCAAAAATATGGAAAACATCCGGCATTGTTCGGAATCGAATTGCTGAATGAACCCAGTAACCAGATTCCGGTGGAAACTCTCAAGGGGTTTTATCAGGACGCCTATGCACAAATTCGAAAATACGCCGGGCCCGAAGTGGCGATCGTGTTTCACGATTCGTTTCGTGCGATGGCCTGGCAGAATTTTATGAAAGGGCCGGATTACTCGAACGTGATTATAGACACGCACTTATACCAGTTGTTTAACAAGGATGACTCTAAACGCAACGCGCAGGAACAGATCGTTTTCGCGTTGGGCCGCAAAACCGCGCTTGAGCAGATGCAACAGCAGGAACTGCCGACGTTTGTGGGGGAATGGTCGCTGGCGCTGCCCGGCAACTCGATTGAAGACCTGTCATCATTTCAAAGCGATCTGCTCAATAGTGCCTATGCTGACACCCAGTTGTTATGCTTTGAAAACACGCGCGGCTGGTTTTTTTGGAGTTATAAGCTGGAGTCAAATTCCGCATGGAATTTCCGATATTGCGTTGCGCGTGGCTGGCTGCCGGAACATTTTCCCGCTTAAACGGTACTTTTCATGAATTCTCTAAACGGAGCGCAAGAAAACCGTCAAGTGGCGACGGTTGGCGGGCATGGCTTATATGAGGTATCTTCTCACGCGTTGAAATGCCTTTGCCCATTATATTTGAAGTGGAAATTTTTTCTGCTTTTGGCTGCAATCATCTTTTTAAGTTCTGGAATGCTTCAGGCACAATTGATAGGTGTCAACTTTACTCAAAACAGCAGCGCTGGCGAAGGGGGACCAAGCCCAGGCCCTACCATGTCAGGCGCGGCAGTTCTTGGCGCGGTGGGTGACAAATGGAATGGGATTAGTGGAGCCGGCGGCAATGGGATTCCTCTTATTTACGCGAATGGGAGCAATTCGCCTGTTACCATGACCTTTACCTCGGGAGGCGGATACAATGTCTATGACTACAGCGGTTCAACCCCATTTACAGGGACATCCTATAACGCTCTGATGGAGACTTATCTCTATAACAATGGTGTTTCTCAGACTATCACTCTTTCCAATTTGCAACCGAACTCAATTTACAATCTGGTTGTATATAATGCCGCCGACACCGCTGCCGGGGGCCGCACGACATATTTTACTGTTAACGGCAACACCATGAGTAGCACGTGGAATGGCTCTAGTACTACGTTGATTGCCGGAGTCGATTTTCTGGATTTCCCGACGGCTTTGGCGAGCAGCGCCGGCAGCCTGGTGATAGACTATACCGGGAACGACAGCACCGAGGCTGATATTGACGGATTTCAAATCCAAGCCTCGACATTAGCGGCGAATGCGACTTGCACCGGGACCAACGTTGCCATCTCGTTCAGTGGTTTTTCCGGTTATTATTATCAGGTGGAATACAAGAATCATTTAACCGACCCTTCCTGGATTCCCCTGGGCAACCTGGTTCCGGGCAATAATTCGGTCTTAACGGTCAATGATTTGTCTGGTCAAAGCACCCGTTTCTACCGGGTTGAAATGTCCACGAACGGCCCGTTTTTCACGCTTTTGCACACCAGCGGCACGAATATCGTAAATACCAGCGGCGCAGTCGTTCGATTGAGGGGACTGAATCTTGGGGGCTGGTTCGTCATGGAGCCGTGGATGTGCCCTGCGGACAGCGGCGGCCTGCCGGACACTTACAGTATCATCACAGAATTGGACAGCCGTTTTGGCGTTGCCACCGAACAGAGCTTAATCCGGACATATCAAACAAATTGGATTACTCTCACAGATTTAGATAATATCACTAACGGAGGATTTAATTGCGTGCGTGTGCCGGTTTGGTGGGGCAATTTCTATTCAATCACCAACACGACCAGCACGGGATGGCGTGCGGATGCGTTCTCGGTACTGGATTGGCTGGTGACCAATTGTGCGGCCCGTGGCATTTATGTCGTCATTGACATGCACGGGGTCGTCGGCGGGGAAAGCACCTCTGACGATACCGGTGAACAAAACCAGAACACCTATTGGACGAACAGCACCGAGCAAAGTGAAACGGCCTATATGTGGGCGCAAATCGCTTCTCATTATAACGGCAATAGTGCGGTCGCGGGTTATGATTTAATTAACGAGCCGGACAATACGCCCAGTACCATCGCCGTTTGGACTGCTTACAACAGTCTCTACAATACCATTCGTTCCGTGGACACGAGCCATATCATCATCATGGAAGGCACGTTTGGAAGCTGGGATTGGAACATGCTTCCGTCACCCTCTACGTATGGTTGGACCAATATCGTTTACTCCATGCACGAATATCAATACGGAGGTTCGGTTTCGCAGATCGAGGCTGGCTCAGACAACCAGGTCAAGGATTTTGACAATCATCTTTCCTGGAATGTCCCGGACTATATTGGCGAATGGAATGACATGGGGCAGGGGGCGGCTTGTTACGAATATTCCATCAGCGATTACGACAATGCCGGGATGAGCTGGACCATGTGGGCCTACAAGGCCACCGATGGCCTGGTGCCTGACGGCTGGGGCTGGTACGACCCCACTCATTGGCCCACCACCCCCAATGTCTCCAGCGACCCAACCAACACTATCTCAGGTGATTGGCAACAATGGAGAACCAGCAGTGCTTTTGGGACAAACGCCGCGGTGGGGTTGTAAAATAACCCTGGCATGCCGTTTTTAACCGCATCCTGGTACCTATATGCCTCAGCCGCAGGGCTTTTAATAAATTTAATTTTCCACTAATTGTCTTTTAAAAAGATTCAATTTTATTGGAAACCCACCCTAAAGTAGGGGGATATACGCCAATGATTCTGGTAAAATCTTTTCGTTCTCCGGCAAAAAATGACTGGGGACTTGAATCGCGAAGTTAAACTGAAACTTGACCTTTATGAAAAAAATCCTCCTGACCTTAGTTGGCCTGATAAGCGTTGCCGGGATGGCCCACGCCTCTAATCTCTTCTCATACACCGCAACGGCCGCTCCTGGCAGCACACCTGATGGAGTTGATCAAAACAATAATCCGGTGAATGCATGGACGGTAACTCTTACCCCACCCGCTATTGCCGGCGGCGGTGAAGGAGTCTATGAAGGCACGGCATTTACCGGTGATCTTTCGGGATGGCAGGAGTATAGTTATCCCGGTACTGGTGGTCCCGGAACCAGCGGAAGTGTCGATGCCCTTGATACGTTTGCCGGTGGAGCTTTATCTATTGGACAAACTGTTTTCATCAACTTTGAGATGCGGGCTGTCGATGCTACGCCAAATTCTCAAGTAGGCGTTAGTTTGTTAAACGGCTCTGGAAATGCGATAACATTTGGAATTTTTGGTGGGGAACCCGATGCCAGTGCTCCTTATACCGGCAATGGATATTATTATACTGACGCAGGAACTTCCTATGGAAGTGCCGGGAGCATGGGTTATCAATATCAAAACGAGTTTAGCATTGCCTTCGCCGTAACTGGCGCCAATACCTATAGCGCCGTGGCTGGTTCAGACAGTTGGAGTGGCACATTTAACGGATCCCTCACTGGAATAGATGTGTTCAATCACGATGCAGGCAATGCCAGCGATGTGGCCTTTAACAATCTAACTGTTTATGTCCCCGAACCAGGCGTGCTGGGACTGGTCTCCATCGGCGGAGCGTTATTGCTCGGCTATCAACGGCGCAATAAAATCCGCGGATAAGTAATTCATGGCCGTTCAGTAGGTCTCCGACCTGGACTACGCTGACGATAATGTCGCGGATTGTAGCGACCCGGTAGCGGCAAATGTAGCGGGTTAAATACCTGGCGGTCAACGGTGTAGCGGATGTAGCGGGTTTTCCGACTTTATATATCTTTCTACCTCCTAAGGAGGTGATGGCTGGGTTGGCATTCGTCGAGCGAGTTAAATTCGCGCCTTCTCGCAATCGAATTTATATTCGTTTGCAGTTTTACTTGAGTTCCGGCGAAGTCTTTGCCTCACTGTGCGGCAGGTTTCCAGAAAAGGCGAATAACATGCTGCATCGTCGAATTACAGAAAGTATCAATGGCGAAAGACTTCATTTTCTCCCCGGTGCCCGATTGCGGCTGGTTGTTTTGTTTTTCAGTTTAATTCTGGCGGCCGGAATGGTTGTTGCTGAAACGGCTGCAACTGACGGGACCGATTCCAATCCGGACGTAGATGATTTGGCCGACCAGAAGACGGTGGCAGAGGCAGGTTTGCTCAAGACAAATGTCGAGGCGATGCGGGAATTGACTGCCGGTGATGCTGTCCTCCGCTTGAGCCCGGAGGAAGCGCAACGCGGTTATCCTGTAAACATCCGGGGAGTCGTCACCTGCGTAGTTCAGGAACATAACGCTTTCATCGTTCAAGACACCACTAGCGCCGTTTTTGTCATCAATGCTTTGTCTGCAACGGCTTTGCCCAAAAAAGGAGAGTTGTTGCAAATTGAGGGCAAATCAGACAAGGGAACTTTTGCGCCATTGGTTCGGGCGAATCAGCTGGAGAATTTGGGCGCGGGCACAATGCCCGAACCAGTCCAGCCAACGTGGGACCAGTTGATAAATGGCAGCCTGGACGATCAATTCGTGGAAATCAGTGGCATGGTCGAAGAATCCTACCCGCGGCCGGCTGGCTATCCTGCGCAATGGTCGAAAATTACATTGCGCACAACTGAGGGGTCACTTTGGGTGGATGTGTGGCTGGTGGGCACCAATTTCGAGAATTTGGAAAATTACGAAGATTCCGTTGTCAGGTTGCGAGGGTGCCTTTTTGTAGCGTTGACTACCGATACGCACGAATTGGAACTCGGGCATGTTCGTATGTATGTTGATTCCATCGAGGTGGATCAGCCGGCGCCAGCGGACAGTTTTTCTGTGCCCGAAAAGCGCGCGGCTGATTTGACTCGATTCGATCCGGAAGCCAATTCGTTTCAACGGGTAAAAGTTTCAGGGCAGATTCTCTACATAATTGGGCAGGATTATTTTATGATGGATGGCACCAATGGCGTGCGGTTCACGTTAAGACATCCGCTCGAATTGCACACGGGTGACCTGGTAGATGTGACGGGCTACCCGGAATTGAGCGGTGCTGCACCGCATCTGCGTTCCGCGACGGCCCGCAAGACAGGCCACGCTACTATGCCGAATCCCAGGAACCTTTTACCCGACGATTTACCCAACGCTATTTATGATTCAACACGCGTGCGGATCGAAGGGGCATTGATCAGTTCGCGGGTGACGGCAAGCAATGAGGTTTTGGAAGTGCAGGCGGGTTCCTGGAGATTTGTGTCGCGAGTGAAACAAAAGGGAAAAATAGCTCCTCCTCCGATCGGCAGCCGCCTGGCTTTGATTGGCGTATATGCCACCCAGGGTGGGAACCCGGTGCTGGATGGTAACGCGGCTCCCTTTGATTTATTGATCCATTCATCGTCGGACATCCTCGTATTGTCGAAGCCTCCCTGGTGGACGCTAAAACGCTTGCTCATGATTATGGGCGCATTGGTTTGTGCGCTGGCATTCCTGGGATTGTGGGTCACTCAACTTCGGCGGCAGGTCGGACAACGCTCTGCCGAGCTTGCTGTCCAGATTCAAGACCGCCAGCGAGTGGAACACCAGCGGGCGATGGAGCAGGAGCGCGCCCGGATAGCTCAGGATTTACATGATGAACTGGGTTCAGGCATCACGGAAATCAGTATGCTGGCCACCGTGGCCGGTTCGGTCAAGGGTCCGCATGGTCATCTTCAGGAAATCGGCGGTCGCGCGCAACAAATGGTCACGGCATTGGATGAGATTGTCTGGGCCATGAACCCAAAACATGATTCGCTGGCATCATTGGTAAGCTATTCCTGCCTGTATGCGGACCGGCTTCTGAAACTGGCGAATATCACCTGCCAATTAAAAGGCGCCGTGGATTTGCCCAACCACGCCATGTCCTCCGTACATCGGCACCAATTCTTTCTGGCATTTAAGGAGGCCATCACCAATATAATTCACCATTCCGGCGCCACGGAAGTCCGCCTGGCCGTGCGGCAGATTGGCAGCCGCGTCCGCCTGTCTATCACCGATAACGGACGCGGACTGGCTCCCGATGCTTCTGCCCGGGGCGGCGACGGGCTGGTGAACATGCGGACACGCCTGGAAAAAATGGGAGGACGTTTTGCCATCGCCAGCCTGCAAGGACGCGGGACCATCGTGCGGTTTTACATGCCTTTAAGTTAAATATTTATGATTCGGGTAGCCATTGTCGAAGACAACCGGACCATTCGGGAAAGCCTAATGCACTATGTCCAGACGGACCCGGAATGCCAGTGCGTTTTTGCCTGCGGGACGGCCGAGGAGGCGTTGGCTGGGATTCCCAAACATCAGCCGGAAGTTGTGCTGATGGACATCCAATTGCCAAAATTGTCGGGCATTGATTGCACGGCGCAGATCAAAAAAATATTGCCTGCCGTCCAAATCATCATGGTGACGGTGTATGAAGATACGGACCGGATTTCGGCGGCCTTGGGTGCGGGCGCTTGCGGTTACCTGCTCAAACGTTCCACGCCGGCGGAGATTGTGGCCGCCATTCGAGAAGCGCGGATGGGCGGGGTGCCGATGCCGCGCGAGATTGCGCGCAAGGTCATTGCTTCTTTCCAGCCACCGCAGGCGGTTGCGGCCGGTGTTGACGAACTCAGGCCCAGTGAGCTCAAAATTCTCGAATTGCTTGCCGTGGGGTTGGCCAACAAGGAGATTGCCGACCGATTGGGATTAAGCCCGGGAACCGTGCGATGGCACCTGGAAAATATTTATGGCAAATTGCACGTTCATTCCCGGACCGAAGCCGTGCTGAAATTTCGCACCAATAAATCTGCATAAATAGTTTCTGCGGGAATCACCATTGCTTATCGCAATAGCCCTTGGGAGCCCTGACATTTGTCAGGCTAGGCCGGGCCTCAAATTTCGGTATAATGGCCGGATAATAATCACCTAAACCGTTCCGAAAAACCATGTTTAAGAGGCACATTGTCTTCAGCTTTATTCCTATGCAACCTGTAAAACTTCCTATGAAACATTATACGAATCGTCTCGGCATTGCCTCAATTTTGGCGGTATTGCTGTTATTTTTTAGTTCTTCCCTGGCTGCCTTTGGGCAGTTCCAGTGGAGCTCATATGACGCCAGTGGCAATCTGCTTTCCGCCAACGCCGCTTCCGGTGGTGATCTGGCTTCCGGCACCAGCGTAACCTTTACGATTCCGAAAAACACGCAGATGTCTTTTATGACCAAAAGTTTTACGCCATTTACCATAGCGGGCGCGAGTACCAGTAAGACCGTGACGTTTATTTTTTCCGCTTCCGGGGGTCTTACTGGCGACCTCGCGCGCAATATGGGGTGGGGACTTTTTAATTCTGCAGGAACCGGCAGCCTTAGCGATGATAACGGGTATTTCGGGTTGTGGAATGGCAGCGGCCCATACATGGAGACTTACGACCATCCTTCGGGAACTGCCAATCTTTTTGCTTTCCCCTCGGCCGACAAATTGGGTGAAGGCAAGTCTAACAGCGGGACGTTGAGCGATGGTGCTATCTACACCAACCAGATTCAACTGAACATGAATCCATCGGCAAACGGTATCAGCGAGGGCACCAGCAGTTCCACTTTGGCCGCCGCCGGGCTGGGGCTGAACGGAGTCAACGTCACGGAACGCGCTTACACCAACCCGGTCCAGCCGATATTAGGAGGCGTGACCAATTTCGATGAATTTGGTTTCATGTTCACTAATACCACCGCCAATCCCGTTACGGTTACCTTGAGCCAAATTACCCTGGGCAATAGCTTGACTTGGGACGCCAGCAAAGCCAATCCCACCGCGCCTACCGATGGCTCCGGCATTTGGTCCGTTACTAACGCTGCCTGGTCCAGTGGCACGAGTGATAACATCTGGTCTTCCGGTTATAACGCAGTTATCGGATCGGGGAATGGCGCCGCCGGCACGATCAATATTAGTGACGCGAGCGGCGTTACCGTTTCGAATATCACCTTCAATGCACCGGGGAGTGGCGGTTATAATATCACCAATTCTTCTATCATTTTGGTGGGTTCCCCTACCATCACCGTTGTCAGCGGCGTTATTGCTACCAACAGTTCTCAATTGGCTGGCACGGGCTTTACCAAGGCTGGCGCTGGCGAGCTGGTTTTGAATCCCTCCGTTGTGGCGACCAACGTTGGTGTGACCACGGTCAATGCCGGCACGCTTTATCTGCTAGGCTCGTCTGTTCTCGACTTGAACGACAGTGTGACGGTGAATCAAGGCGCGGTCCTTTTAAACGGCACTGGCGTCAACATCAATACTTCGAAAACCCTCACTATTAATGGCGGCGCCGTTACGAACAATGCAACAACTGAGACGCATAACTTGGTTGTTTTTAATAACAATGGCATCCTCGCCTTTGGCCCGGCTTCGACTGGTCAGCTTGTCTCCACCAACTTTGATTTCCGCAGTGGCTTTGAAGTATTCCCGAAATTCGGCGCGGGTCAGTCCACCAATTTTAGTGTCAAGTCAACGTCAGGGACCATGGTGGTTCAAAGCCGTCCCAATAATACCGGCGTGCAAGGCATTATTCTGACGCTGCTTGGCGGCACCATGATTCCTGACTATCCCAATCCCGCCCCGAATAATGACGGAACGCAAGGTGGCGCGAAGTTCCTGCCGACGGGACCGTTGACGCTGGGTGGTGGCACATTGTTCTGCCGTTTCAATGCTCAGGCCAGCCGGACAGAAACGGTTCAAAGCACGATAATCTTGCCGGGCGGAACTTATTTCCAGGCAACCAACAATGCCGCCAACGGCAACGGCGCTTATGCGTTTACTCAAAATGCACTCATTCGCAGTGTCGGTGGAACGATAGATTATTCCGTGGGCGGGACCAGCTCCGGCTCGCATAACATCACAACTACTTCTCCCCTCGTCAATGGCATCCTCGGTGGATGGGCCACATTTGAAGAAGGTGACTGGGCCATTACCAACGCCACTTCAGTGATCGGTGCTTATACCGGATATACTACGAGCGCAGACCCGACGACTTGGATAGTGGCCAATAACGTTGTTTTGAGCGGAAACCCGCTGTCCGATGTTCCTGACCAGACAACCATCAACACCTTGAAGCTTAATGGCACTTCCGCCATAACGCTGGATGGCTCCTTGACTCTGGCTGCCGGCGGTTTGCTGGTGACGGGCAGCGGCGCAAACTCAATTAGTGGCGGCACACTCGAAGGCGCCAGCGGTGGCGATCTCATCGTTCATCAGTACAGCAGCGGCAGTTTGACGATTGGTTCAACCCTCGCTGACAATGGCACGCCCACCTCATTGACGGAATCCGGCACCGGCGAATTAATCCTAACAGGCGCGGATACTATGACCGGTACAAACTATCTCACTGGCGGCACCCTTGACGTAACCGCCCTCTCGCAACTGGCCGCCGGTCCCATCGTGCTGAACAACGGAACGTT
>Ga0206855_10212_pt1 | contig 17513 bp, 14 predicted proteins | sample Alteio_BWOrgCont_51_FD_152637 | JGI IMG/M metagenome (GOLD analysis project Ga0206855, IMG submission 152637) | Enriched cells from forest soil in Barre Woods Harvard Forest LTER site, Petersham, Massachusetts, United States -... | ecosystem: Environmental > Terrestrial > Soil > Temperate forest >...
TATGTTGATCCGCAGAATGGGGTCGACAGTGGCTCATGCCCGCAAACGGCGCCATGTCTGACGTTAAATTATGCGCTGAGCGTGATCAGTACAAATGGCAACGTTATCGTTATGCACGATGGGACTTTTGGGCCAATCGTACTCACGAGCAACGTATCCATTACCGGGTTCACTCCGGATGTCGCGGTTTCAATCCAGGCAGATTCATCAGCTCAGGTTGGCTGCATCGGCGCATTGCCAGCGACCTGCGCTGGAACACTGACAAATCATAACTACGCGGTCGAAATAAATATTCCAACGGGGTCGACCGTCAAATTGAGTCATCTCGGGATCCAGCAAGGAGGCAACGGAGGTGTCGGCGCGTTATTGTTCAGCGGTGGTGGCTTCCTTCAGATAAGCGGATGTGTTTTCCGCGGCAACGGTGCGGCGACACTCCCGATTGTGCTGCTTGCTCCGAATTCCGGCACGACACAGGCTCAGGTTTATTTCTCCAACAGCGACATCGGTTTCACGAATGGCAATAATGCCAACGCCGGCGCGGTTGAAGTTCTACCGGTCGGGACTACGTCATTGGCCATGCATTTCAACCACGTCGAAGTGCACAATGCGTCTTACGGCATTCGCGTTGACGGGTCGTCGCTCTCGTCTCCCAGCGCAACCATCGCAGTAGCGATTACTGAGTCCGAGTTCTTTTCGTTCCCGAACGCGGCGATGAATATCTTCAGTACTTCGGGGACCGGAACGTTACATGGCCTGTTTGCCAATGTGAATGTCCTCAACGCGGGCGCCGGGGTGAAAGCCAATGGCCCGCAGTCATTCGCTGTTTTCTCACTCAGTAACATTGTCGGCAACCAAACCGGGGTGCTATTGACGGGTGGCGCGACCTTCATCTCATCCAACAACAACACCATTCAGGGCAACGCTACCAACTTCAACACTGGCGGCGGTACATACACGAATGGGGGTACAAACTGACGTCAAACTGAATTTCGTCAGGACGCTAAAAATATCAAACTCCGGGCGGCCCTTCATCGCCCGGAGTTTTTCTTAACGCACCTACGATCGATGTCGAAAAAGCAGTTCGAAGACAGGCAGCAGCTCTCCAAGAGAAGGAAACTAAATAATCCTCTCGAGTATGGAGAGCGTCAAAGGGAAGAAACATCAAATGAATTGCACGGCGCCGGGACGTTTTAATATTTTGTTTGCTGTGCTTTCGGCACCGGTATTTACGATTTGCTGCGTTTTATCTTCCTCATGCGTCAATGCGGAAGTTCGTGTTTTGGGGTCAACGTCAATTTTGAATGTCGAAGCCAAAAATGCATCCTTTGGTGAGATAGTAAATGCAATTAACACGACGCTCAGTCTGCATATCAGCTTTTCACCTGCGCTAAACCAGATAATTACGGGCACATATACCGGCCCTCTCCAACGCATTTTTTCGCGAATGTTAGATGATAGAAATTATATGATTAAGACGTCGGGCAATCAGATGGAGATTGTTTTATTGGGAGCCGATCGCGCATCCCTTCATTCTGCCAAGAATTTTGAACGATCAAAAATGCCAGTCAGTCAACTATCCGTGAAGACGGATAGCGCGTTGGCGGACGAAGACAACTCAAGCTCGGATGGCACTCATTGGGGCGCTGGGTCAACTGTTCAGTACGGTCAGCAAAGTCCAGGTACTCCTAAATCAGAGTAATGCTTATTGTTGTTCGGAAACTTGAGGCCCTGAGGATGATCCGTTCTCCTCGTCAATTCCTACCGCTAACGGTATAGGTCCCGCCGCCAGTATTGAGGTTGGTGGTGTTGCCCTGGATGGTGTTGTTGCCAGACGACAGGAATGTCGCACCACCCTGCAATAGCACCCCGGTGGTGTTGCCAACGATGTTGCTGTTCTGGAACACGGCTACCGATTGCGAGCCATTGGCTTTAACCCCTGCCCCGGAATCAATGACATTCACGGATGAAAACAGGCCCTGCACCGTTCCGGTACCCGACGTGCTGAATATGTTCATCGCCGCGTTCGGGAATGAAAAGAACTCCGATTCGGTAATCGCCGCCTTGATGACTGCGGAAGGAGAAGTGAGCGAGGATCCATCGGTGCGAATGCCATAAGAGGCATTGTGCACCTCGACGTGGTTGAAATGCAGGGCCAGCGATGTGGTCCCGACGGGCAGGACTTCAACGGCCCCGGCATTGGCTGCAGCGGTATTGTTCCAGCCGACATCGCTGTTGGAGAAATACACTTCCGCCTGCGTCACACCGGCATTATTGGGGGCCAGCAGAACGATAGGCCCGGTGGCTGTGCTATTGCCCTGGAACACGTCATTGCTCAGCTGGACTGTGCCGCCCGAGGTCAGTTTGAGGGCGCCTGTTCCGCTGGTGCCGGCAGTCATAAGAACAGATCCAATCCGCACGCTATCGCTGGCGCCGGCGACGATCTCCACGCCGAAGCCGTTGTTGGGAAGCCCGCAGCCTGACGGCAGGGCGCCGATGCAGCCGACCTGAGCGCTCGGATCGGCGACGATCTGGGCTTCCACGTTCGGTGTACTGCCCAGAATGGTAATCGGTCCGGTCAGCACGATGGGTCCGAAGATGCCGCTATCGAGAAGGGTGACCTGGCCGCCCGTGCCGGTAACGCTCAGGGCATAGTTCAAAGTCGCACAGGGCGCGGCGAGAGGACACAAGCCAGTATCGATGCCGCTTCTTGCCGCAACATAAGTTTGCGACTGCGTGGTTGAGAGTGCAGACCCGTTCCTTAGGACGGTGAGCGTAGCCGCTCTCGAAGCAACGCCCTCGCCATTCGTGGTGTTGTTGAACGTTAATACCGCGTGATAAGTGCCAGGTGGGAGACTATTGGCATTGGAATTAAGGGAAGCGGTTATTGTGGTGTTCGCATTCGTTAGTGTACCCGACGACGGCGAGACATTGAGCCACGTGGGTATGCCACTAACTGTGTAGTTGATGCTGTCACTCGAAGCCGTAATGGTGAAACCACGCGACGTCGGAAAGAAGGGACCGCCTTGATAACCCGACGAGACGAATGCGGCCACACCGCCCGTCTCGATGCTGTCCGGCGGCGAAAGCTGCAGCCTTATATTGCCGGCTGCTGCTAACGTCGTGTCGGCGTTCGGATTGTAACCGTCAACCACGATGTAATAAGTCGTGCCGGATACTGCGCTGAAGGTGAAATAGCTTTGCGGGCCGGCGCAGGGTCCTGAGACGACCTCGTCATTTCCCGCAATCGGCGACAGCGCATTAACCGCGGTACCAGTATAGACGGCTGCTACCGTATCGAAATCGCTACCGCACGTTGCCACCGAGAATGTACCGGACGCCGCCGCGGTGAATTTCCACCACAGCGACTTTCCGCCGTTATCGGCGAATTGCAGGTTGTGGTTCGTTTCTCCCGGCTCGAATGTCGCGTTGACATTCGTGGCAGTGACAACATCACCTGGGTTGATCGTGGCGGCGTTGGCAAAATTGTCGTTAGCAGGCGTGATGTAGAGACCCGCAGAAGTGTCCGCGCTCAGGCCATTTGTCGTGTTGGTAAAGGTGACGGTGACAGGGCCGTTAATCCCACCTGGGTAGGCGTTGGCGTTGACGTTGACGGTAAAGGTAATCGTCGTTGGCGATGTTGTCGCCGTGCCCGATAATTGTGACGCCGTCAGCCAATTCGGCAAACCCGTAATCGTAAAGTTCGCGCTGCCACTCGATGTGCTGACCTGATATTGAAACGAGGACGGTGAGAAACTGCCTCCGGGCGGCCCCGTGACGACCATGCCATTGGCTGGTGACAACAGAAGAACGGGGCTGTTGGCGATCAATGCCTTTGCGGCCGCATCCACCTGAATACGCGTCTTGGTGAATAAGCCGCCTTGCCGATTGTCCTTGATGGGCACACCGGTGTCCTTCAGCACACCAAGGAGCTGGGCCACGGTCGCGCTCGGTGCCATCGTTCGCAGCGCTGCAAATGCTCCGGCCACGTGCGGCGCGGCCATTGAGGTGCCGGCCAGGCAAGCATAAGTGCTCGTCGTATTTACGATGAACGAGGAGTGGATGTCGGAATTCACGCTACCGTCACAGGCAGCGCTTGGATCGCCGCCCACCGAACCTCCCGGCGCCATCAAGGCGACCATCGATGCGCTGTTGGAGAAACTCGAAATCTGATCTCCTTTGGTTGACGAGCCAACCGATACCGCGCTCGAAATACAGCCCGGCGAGGATATCGAATTGACCCAAGAGTTGTTGCCGGAAGCAATCGCGGTCGCAACGCCGGCAGCCAGTAGGTTGTCGATGGCGGGCTTGACCGGGTCAGTGTCGCAGGCGGAGAAATATTGGCCGCCACCAAGGCTCATGTTGACCGCGGCAACCTTGATGCTGCCCGGTAAATTGTTGAGATTGCTATAGATGTAATCGAGCCCAGAGATGATGTCGCTGTCAAAGGCACTGAGTGATGTGCCGATTGTCGTGAAGACCTGGACTGCGACGATGTCCGCACTCTTGGCGACGCCGTTCGGTGGACTTGAAGGGTCGTTTGTTGAATTGATGCCGGTAGCGATGCCAGCAACGTGCGTGCCGTGAAAACATAAATTCGTGTTGCCACTCAGGCAGCCGGTCGACGTCGGCGACGCTGCTCCAGCGCCGGTCTGGCTGGGCGTACCGTTCGGACAGGTACTTGTGCCGCCACCACCACCGCCAGCGTTGGAAAAGCAACCTTCGAGAATAACCTTGCCGGCAAGAAAGGGGTGGTCGGACTTCACACCAGTATCCACTACCGCTACTGCGTAGCCGCTGCCGGTCGCACCAGAGGTATAAGCGGCCGGCATACCAATTAGCGGAATGCTCTGTTCGAGGTTGGTCTTTTTGAGCGCGTTCTCGTGAAGGCGGACGACCTGCGGGTCAGCAGCCAGGTCTTCGAGTTCGGTAGCGTTGACGTTGATAGCGAACATCGGGCTAACGCTGAGGCGTTGAAGTCCGCGAATAAATCCCTGACCCGGCCGGGGTGCGGTCGCGCTACCGAAATGGTTCGCGATAATCGAATCCTGGATTGCGCGAACCTGGGCCTTGTGCGGCTCAAGAATCGCCGCGGAGGGACGGAGCACCGTGGGCGCCGTCGGAGGGGCGAATTCGACAATGATGGAAACAAAGCCTTGACGCTCGGCGGTGTTAATAAGTTTCGCCGCGTCAGGCGCCTTGTTCACAAGAGCGGAAGAAGGGCCGGCGATGGCAGCTGGCGCTATAAAGATGGCAGCTAATGCTGCTGTCAGGCAAGCCGCAGCGAAAAAACCACACCGCGATTGCGGCGTTTCCAATCCAGTAACACGCATTCCGCCCCCCCGGCTTTCTAAGCTTAAAAAGCTACCGCACGGAGCCACAATAGTCAGCAGGAATTATGAGCGAAATTCTGTGCCACGATCGCGATGGCCAGCAGCCTCTTTCATTTCAGCGCTGGTGATGTAGCGGCAAGAGCAGGCTTCACAGGGGAACGATCAGAGAAGGGGGCAGACAAAAAAATTGATAATATTGCGCATCATTATTTTGTTATTTTGTTCTTGGTTCCAATATAGGCCGCCAGACCAACGCAAGTTGTTGGGCTTGTGTGACTTGATCTGGAGACATCTTGGTCGCGACCGCATCTCGTATTCGGTAGGAGAATTCTTTCTTTGAGCCCGACGCGCGTGTTGCCGCCAAGTTCAACCATTTGTATGCCTCAACAAAATCTTCCGTAACGCCTTGCCCCTTATCATACATAAGACCCAGCAAATATTGCCCCTGCGGGTTACCTTGGTTAGCTGCCCGACGACACCAAAACGCTGCCTCTGAATAGCTTTGTGGTACGCCTCGGCCATATGTGTGCAAAAAACAAAGTACCGCCTGTGCGCTGGCGTCACCATGCTCGGCTGGGAATCTTAAAAGTGCACCTGCCGTCTCATATTCGTGGCGGTCAAATGCAGCGAGTCCCTTTTTTAATTGGGCGGCATTAATTCCGTCAGTTGATTGGGCAGAATTCGCAGGAAACTCAACGCTGAGCATCGCTAAGGCGATGCTACAAAATAATCCAACCGTCTTTAGTCTTTTTGTCATGGCTCTGTTTCTTCGGTTGGCGTTTGGGCGATCGCGTTTTACTACGAGCTTAGAATTGTCTTGATAGAGGCGGGCTTTGTCCAGTTATTTGGGTAACGAATTGTTTTATAAAGCTTTCTTGTTGTCCTCGCTGTCGACCAGAGACCCGGTTTCATGGCTGAGCTAGATCTTTCTGACGGCCTTTTTGTCAGGTACTCCGGGTATTGAGTTCCTCACGCACCAAATCCACCAGCGATCCGGTTAGCGCGTCAAACTTGATGCCGCGAATATTAAATGCGGCGGCGGCGGTCAGATCGTGATCCCGGTCACCAATCAGGAAGCTACGGCCGAGATCGATCGGCCAATCGCGCGACGCCTGTTCGAGCATGCCCGGCTCAGGCTTCCGGCAACGGCATCGTATGGCAAACTCCTTGACCGACCCTTCCGGATGGTGAGGGCAATAGTAGAAGGCGTCGATATGCGCACCTTCCGCCTTCCAGATGTCCTGCATGTGCCTGTGAACGTGTTTGATCGCAGCCTCGGAATAAAGCCCACGCGCGACACCGCCCTGGTTGGTCACGACAAGCACGTAATAGCCGGCCTCGTTTAGCAAACGCACCGCCGCCGCGGCGCCGGGAATCATCTCGATATCCTCGGCCTTATGGGCATAGCCGCGGTCGAAGTTAAGCACGCCATCGCGATCGAGAAATGCGGCTGGTTGTTTCGGGCGTGCCAAAGGTTCAGCGTGCTCGTCATTGTTAGGCTGGCTGTGAATTTGCGGCATCCTGCGTCCGAATCATTGAGACGATACCGTCGTAAGTGTCAACTGGGGCACGGTAGCCGATCGCTTGAAGCTTGGTCGTATCGACAACCAAATCCTCGCCGAGACGCGCCCAAAGATCCCGTTGTCTCATTAGGTGCAACGCAAGCCGAAAAAAAATCGGCGGAACATTAAACAGTCCCCCCCGGCGTCCTTGCGCCTTTCGCAGCATCGTGACGACCTCGGGCAGCGTAAAAGCAGTTGGGTCAGAGACTAGATAGGTCTCGCCCACTGCCGCCGGATTGTTCAGTACAAATAGAATAGCGGCTATGAAATTGTCGATGCCGAGCAATGATCGCCTGCTACGGAAACCAGAAAATGGCAGTGGCAAAGGCTTCGACGCGAGCTGCACCAGGCTCTGGATGTTTCCTTTTGCATGCGGACCGTAGACCACGACCGGCCGCAAAATTGTGAATGGCGCACCAGCCACGCGCACGGCCGATTCGGCGGCTAGTTTTGAGCGCCCGTAGTCGTTGGTCGGGCGAGCGCTATCAGTTTCACGCACGGTCGCCATCGCGGACGGGCCGATCTGCGCGCGTACCGATGAAATAAACACAAAATGCTCTATATCATTTTCTTTGGCGGCACGAACGAGGTGTTGCGTCGCCAGTCGGTTGATCGAATCGAACGTCCTGGGAGTAGCGTCGCGAATGTCGGTATGAGCCAGGCCGGCCAAGTGAATCACGGCATTGACGCCTGCGAGAATTGGCTTCCAGTCAACCGCGTTGATGAGATCAGGAATGATCACTATATCGACCGATTTGGGAAATGGCGCCGAACTGCGCGTCGCCGCGCGTACCGTGTAGCCTGCGCCGAGCAGGTGGTTTACCAGCGGCCGACCCAGGAAACCCGAGGCTCCCGTGACAAGGATGGTCTTTTTTGTCATCCCTCGTGCATCCTTAGAACACGGCCCGAAACATATCGGCCTTGGTTTATGCGCAACTACCGAATATCATACTCTTGCGGGGCTATCTTATGATAATCCGTCTCATGCCGCTTACGACTATGGCTGCGGGTTAACGCACCTCATGCTGGCAAATACCACTGTTGCTGACCAGCAATCGCGCCTGCCGATCGCTGCCGCGCACATTGCAATACTGATGGGCACGAAAAACGGCGCAAGGTTTCTTGTCGACCAACTCAAATCGATCGCCGATCAAACCCACGTAAACTGGAGCCTGTTCGTTTCCGATGACGGTTCAACAGACGAAACGAAGGAGATAATTGCGCGCTTTGCGCGGGGTCTCCCGCAGACGGTCACTGTTCGGCACGGCCCGGAGAACGATGTCTCTGCAAACTTTCTCTCGCTTGCCGCCGATCCCTCGATTGACGCCGACTACTTCGCATTCAGCGATCAGGATGATGTCTGGAGTCCTGACAAGCTGGCGCGGGCTGTCAACTGTCTGATGACCGTACCTCACGATGTTCCAGGTCTTTACTGCGGACGGACCGAGTTGATGACGGCCGACGGAAAATCCTATGGACTTTCGCCGCTGTTCACCCGTGCACCGGCATTTCAAAACGCGCTCGTTCAAAGTTTGGGGGGAGGCAATACGATGGTCTTCAACCGGGCGGCAAAAAAACTGTTGGAAGACGTCGGCAGGATTGAAGTCGTTCTGCACGATTGGTGGCTCTACCAGTTGGTTTCAGCCGCCGGTGGAGCCGTTCGCTACGATCCGCAGCCGGCGGTCAAATATAGGCAGCACCAGCATAGCCTCATCGGATCCAATCTGGGCTGGCGCGCTCGTTTTGTTCGGATTCGCATGATATTCAGTGGCCGATTAAGAGATTGGAATGCGACCAATATCGCCGCGCTCGAACGCGTGCCTAATCATTTGATCAAGCCGCAAAATCGTCGCGCCCTGACGCTCTTTGCCAAAGCAACAAACGCCACGCTGCTCCAGCGTCTTATGTATTATAAACAGTCCGGCGTTTACCGGCAGACTATGCTCGATAATATCGGGTTATTCATCGCGGTGATCATCAAGCGACTCTAACATGGCCACAACGGCATCCGTTAACGAGACGAAGAAAATGCCCGGCAAAGGGACCGTGCTTGTCACTGGCGGTGCTGGGTTCATCGGCGCCAATTTTGTCCTCGACTGGCTTTCCCTCGGGTTCGGAACCGTCGTCAATCTGGATAAGCTCACTTACGCCGGAAATCGCGACAACCTTGCGAGCATCGGGGGCAACCCACGCCATATTTTTGTCGAGGGCGACATTGGCGATGTCGAGCTTGTGGCCAAACACCTGAGCGAACATCGTCCAGTAGCCGTCGTAAATTTCGCCGCAGAATCGCATGTCGATCGTTCGATCCATGGGCCTGCCGATTTTATTTCTACCAACATTGTCGGAACCTATCACCTGCTGGAAACCACACGCACATATTTGCAGACGCTCAACGCGTCCGAGCAGGCTGCCTTCCGCTTTCTCCATGTGTCGACGGACGAAGTCTTCGGGTCCCTTGAATGTGACGAGTCGCCATTCACAGAATCAAATCGCTATCTGCCAAACAGTCCCTATTCGGCCTCGAAGGCTGCGTCGGATCACCTGGTCCGTGCCTGGCATCATACGTACCGGCTACCAATACTCATCACCAACTGCTCGAATAATTACGGGCCTTATCAGTTTCCAGAAAAGCTTATTCCTTTGACGATCCTTCATGCGCTGACCAACAAAGCGTTGCCGCTCTATGGTGATGGAAAGCAGCGGCGAGACTGGCTGTATGTAACCGATCACTGCGCCGCCATTCGTGCCGTGCTGGAACGCGGCCGTGTTGGGGAGACGTATAATATCGGGGGGCGAATGGAAAAGGCCAACGTCGACGTCGTTTACGCGCTTTGTGATATTCTCGACGCCGAAAGGCCGCGTGCCGATGGCCACTCATACCGGCAACAAATTGAATTTGTCGGCGATCGGCCCGGCCACGACCGGCGCTATGCAATGGATACTGACAAGATCGAACGGGAGCTCGGGTGGAAGCCCGCCGAAACATTCGGAACCGGACTTCGTAAAACCGTTCAGTGGTATCTCGACAACGCCGAATGGGTCGAACGCGTGGCAAGCGGCTCCTATCGTAACTGGGTGCAAAAGAATTATTCCAATCGATGATCCGGCCCTTTATATTGCCGCGTTTGCTTGAGCTATGAATAGGTAACCAATTGCATGCGGAAAAAGGCGCGAAAAGGCATAATCCTCGCCGGTGGCTCGGGCACGCGACTCCATCCGGCGACGCTTGCGATGTCCAAGCAACTATTGCCGATCTTCGATAAGCCGATGATCTATTACCCGCTCTCGACATTGATGCTGTCGGATATTCGAGACGTTTTGATCATTTCCACGCCGCAGGATACGGCGCGCTTTGAACAATTGCTGCGCGACGGCAGCCAGTGGGGAATGCGTTTCACTTATGCCGTACAAGCCTCGCCCGATGGGCTAGCACAGGCGCTCATCATCGGCGCCGACTTCATTGGTGACGACAACGTGACGCTTATCCTTGGCGATAACGTGTTTTACGGGCATGGGCTGCCGGCCGCGCTGGAAAGCGCATCCGGCCGGGATGCCGGGGCTACGATCTTTGCTTATCGCGTCAACGATCCGGAACGTTACGGTGTGATTGAATTCGATAAAACTCGGCGGGCGCTATCGGTCGAAGAAAAACCGACGACGCCGAAATCCAATTATGCCGTCACGGGACTCTATTTTTTTGACAATGACGTAGTCGAGATCGCCCGATCAGTGAAGCCTTCAGCGCGCGGCGAACTGGAAATAACAGATGTTAATCGAGCCTATCTCAAGGATGGCCGGCTCCACGTGGAAATCCTGGGACGCGGCCACGCCTGGTTCGACACGGGCACACACGAATCGATGCTTGAGGCCGGCCAGTTCATTGCGACAATTGAACATCGGCAAGGATTGAAGGTCGCCTGTCCGGAAGAGATCGCTTTTAGCAAGCGCTGGATCGACATTCATGAAGTCGAGCGCGTTGCTAAATCGATGATAAAAACGAGCTACGGTATGTATCTCCATCGCCTGGTAGAAGAGGAGCGTCAGCGGTGAAAGTTACGCCGACCGAAATACCTGACGTGCTGATTCTTGAACCGGCCGTCTTTAAAGATGAGCGCGGCTCATTTTTTGAGGGTTTTAACCAAAGGAAATTAGAGGATATTGCAGGTCTGAAAGTACACTTTGTTCAAGATAACCAATCGCATTCGGTAAGAAGCGTTCTGCGCGGACTGCACTATCAAATCGAGCAAGCGCAAGGGAAGCTGGTACGCGTCGTTCAAGGAGAGATTTTTGATGTTGCCGTCGACCTGCGCCGGCGCTCGCCGACGTTCGGAAAATGGACAGGTGTCAAACTTTCGGCGGAGAACAAGAAACAGGTTTGGGTCCCTGAAGGCCTGGCTCACGGCTTTTTGGTTTTAAGCGACGCCGCCGACGTCTTTTACAAAGTCACGGATTATTACGCGCCCCAGCATGAGCGTGCTCTGCTTTGGAATGACGCCCGCATCGGAATCGTGTGGCCCACGGATCAGGATCCGATCTTATCCGCAAAAGATCGCTCGGCGCTTCCACTTGCCGCCGCCGAGGTCTTCGCGTGAGGCTGTTGGTCACCGGCGCTGACGGCCAGGTCGGCTGGGAGTTGCGACGCAGTCTTGTGCCCTTGGGCGAGGTGATCGCGATGGATCGCAACGCCTGCGATTTGTCCCGCCCGCAGGATCTGCCTCGTATCGTTCGGGAAGCGCAGCCGGATATCGTGGTCAATGCTGCCGCCTATACCGCGGTCGATAAAGCGGAGGAAGAAGAGGCGCTGGCGACAATAATAAACGGCACTGCGGTCGGCGTGATCGCCGAAGAGACGCGCAAACTTGGCGCCCTGCTGATTCATTATTCTACGGACTATGTGTTCGATGGAATGAAGGATGCTCCGTATACCGAGGATGATGCTCAACATCCCATCAATGCCTATGGGCGCAGCAAGCTTGTCGGTGAGCGCGCTGTTGAACAAGGCGGTGGGAACCATCTGATCTTGCGAACCAGCTGGATCTACGCCGCGCGCGGGCGCAACTTCCTGAATACAGTCCTTAGGCTGGCATGCGAGCGTGACGAGCTGCGCATCGTGGCCGACCAAATTGGCGCGCCGACCTGGGCGCACGAAATCGCCGATGCTACCGCTTCCATTGCACGGCAGGCACGGCAAGAGGTGGAGCAGGGGGACTTCAAATCCGGCACCTTCAATGCGACAGCCGCCGGCGCGACCAGCTGGTTCGGCTTTGCCGAGGCTATTGTGACTCAGATGGCACTACGGACGGGCACACAGACCCGACCAGAAGTTCATCCAATTTCAAGCGCTGACTACCCCGCCCCGGCGGCGCGGCCGAAGAACAGCCGTCTCGCGGGCGACCGCGTACGTCAGCGGTTTGGAATTGCACTGGCAGACTGGAAGCAGGGGATGGTACGGTGCATGTCCTCGACCTAGAGAACTAAATGGGTTTGGTCTTTCTTAGTACGACACCCACCGGGTCAAAAGCGTGTTCATGAGGTTGATAATGGCGGCAAGCAATGCAAATAGTGCAGTCCGAAGCTATCGTCGCCTCACTAATTGGACCACCGTTACCGAAGTATCCGATTATCTTCTGCTGCTGATTTTTGCCGCGGGACTAGCGCACGCGACGTATTATTTGTTTCTTGGCATTGCGAGCCCGATACTCGACTTTTTTTCGTTTCGCCAAACACAGACAGCACTCTCGGCCTTTTGGATTTGGCGTGGCGGTCCGTGGTTCGCCTACCAGACGCCCGCCCTCGGTTATCCGTGGGCCATCCCGTATGAGTTTCCAATTTATCAGGGGCTGGTCGCCGCATTACGAATGTTAGGCGTTCCGATCGACATTGGCGGCCGTCTCCTGTCCTTTGGCTTTTATCTCGGCTGCCTTTGGCCGCTGTGGTCATTCTTTCGGACAGTCAAGCTTTCACGAACCGCGTTTCTCGCCGTCGGCACACTGTTCTTGTGGTCACCATTTTATATCTATTGGAGTCGCACGGTTCTCATCGAATCGTGCGCGCTGTTTTTTTGCCTACTTTGGCTCGATCTACTGGCGCGATTCCTGAAAACCGTGAGCGTTGGTTTTCTTATTGGCGCGATATTGGCCGGCATGGCCGGCATCCTCTGCAAGATCACAACATTTCCGGCCGTGGCGGCGCTTGGCGGGCTACTTGTTCTCGCCGACGCCTTTCGCGCCTGGTTCGCAGGCACGTTGATCGCACGGTTGCGCGTGTTTGTGCTTGCTGCCGTCATCTTCGTCGTTCCGCTGGTGGCCGAGTTTGCTTGGGGCACATATTCTGACGTTGTTCGGTCCCAAAATCCTTTCGGTGCGGCACAGTTGACGGGCAGTCCACTTTTGGCCTGGGTTTATGGAACGTGGAAACAGCGGCTCGGGCCAGATCTATGGCGAATAATTTGGGATCGATCGCTTCTCGAAATTTTTGGACCGACTGTGATTGCGGCTGCGATTATCACCGTTATAGGACTATTCTCACGCCGCTACACCATTCCGATTTTAGCAGCTGTCTTGGCGTTCATGATTCCGTTTCTGTTGTTTACGAACCTCCATTTCATCCACAATTACTACCAGAACGCCAATGCCATTTTCGCTCTTGCTGCCCTGGGTATCGCGATTGCTGCCATTGCCGAGGAACGAGGGCTGGTGCTTGCGCCTTTTCTGCTGGCGATTTTCGTGAGCGGCCAATTTTATTTCTTTCATCATTATTATGTGCCGGTCATTGCCGCCGACTTCTCTAAAGATCGAGTCTTTCTTATTTCCATGTTGGCGCGGGAAAAGACGCAACCAACGGAATCTTTGATTGTCTTTGGACAAGATTGGTCGTCCGCGGTGGCCTATTACAGCGAGCGGAAAACACTGACAATGCCAAAGTGGGCCCCCGCTACTCTGATGAAAAAAATTATCGAAAATCCGCAGGCCTATCTCGGCGACGCCCGATTGGGAGGCATCGTGATCTGCCCAGAGTCCGCGGGCCAGACGCTGACCGACGTAAGAAATAACTACGCTGGCAGAGTGGTGCTTTACGAAGCGTTCGTCGCCGACCGAAAAATCCTTGGAGAGGTCCAAGGATGCCAACTGCTCGCCCCCGATCGAGTGCCTTCAAAAGTTGAATAGCGCACTCACTTACCATATTATCGTGCAAGTACTGTTATCGTTTTAGCAATACCTGTGGCGGTCATTTCCGTTCGTCGCGGGCCATCATTGATAACAACTTCGCTGTGAACGGCTTGCAGATTCGATGCAACAAGCAATATCCCAAGTGTCAGATCGGCTGAAAGCCTACCTCGCAGCGGAAATAAACCACGATATTTGCGACTTGGACGAAATGTTCGTACCGGGCGCGGTTGAACACTATTTTCATGTTGGCCGCTCCGCTATTAACGTCATTGCCAACGCCATGGTCGTGAGTGGTAAGACAAGTTTCGAATCCGTGCTCGACCTCCCGTGTGGCGGTGGAAGGGTCACCCGACATCTCTCGGCCTTTTTCCCGGACGCTGAGCTCTTCGTCGCCGAACTGGACAGACGCAAGGAAGCGTTTGTTGTAAAAACCTTTGCCGCGACGATTACAAATGTCACGATGGATTTCAGCAGTGAACCGGAACGCCGCTTCGATTTGGTATTCGTAGGCTCACTGCTGACCCATCTGAATGCTGCGGCATTCGAGCATGCGGTCGAGTGGCTCATCCAAGCGGTAGCGGATGATGGGCTACTTGTATTTACTACGCATGGTCGGCGGCACGATTTCGTTGAACGGGTGATGCACAGAACCATTGATCCGAAGAAATGGGCGGTGGTTGCCCGGGACTGTGCACAATCAGGCTTCGGCTATGTCGAGACCGAAATTAAGAGTGATAGCACTTATGGCGTTAGTTGGTCCGCCCCGTCTTGGGTCATGAGATTAGTAGAGAATGACTCACGCGTTCGCATTGTGAATTTTCATGAAGCCGCATGGGACAATCATCAAGATGTGGTCGTTCTTCAGCGGCGGCCGCTGGATCAATAGGTCGCGTAAGAATCTATTACCGATTAAATATCAGACATCGGATCAATCGCCGGCATGCAGGTGAACTATTCCCAATTCTCGGCCTGCAAGTTTCGAGTTTTTGATCATTGCGCGGGCTGATGCATCAAGTTCGTCATTGGCTGCGAAAATCAGATCGGTTTTTTTATCGAAGCGAGATCGAATCTTCTCAGCCATCTCCGAGAATTGACCTTCTCTAAGCAAAAGTTCCGGCATGCGCGAATGATCCACGACGTTGTTGTCCGGATAATAGTACATTTCCCTAAAGATGAATCTCTGGACGCCAAGATCAAGACCGAGGGCAACAAGCGTTTCGAGTTTGTCTATGTTCGCGCTCGTCACGGTCGTAATAAACTCGACGCTAGTATTGGGGCTATCCTTTCGAAAGCCAGCGACATTGCGGACAACCTTCTCGAGGCTCATGCCACCACGTAGACTCTTTTGAATTTTCGGGTCCGCGGCGTCCATGGAGACCGTCAGTCGGGTCAGTCCTGCCTCGCTCATCTTTTTGGCGTCATGGCGATGCAGCAGAATTCCATTCGTCTGTAGGATGAATTCATGTGTCGGCTTTGCCGGCGAATTCGCAATCAAGAGCATGAAATCGACGAGACGCTTGTCTAAAGTCGGCTCCATGATGCAGCCAACCTGGAAGCCAGCCACGCTGATGACCTTTGAATGGAGAAAAGCGGCAAACTGGTCGGCGCCAATGATCTCATCCGAACGATGATTATGGCAATACACGCAATGTAGATTACAAGTATTGTTAGGATCGAGACGCAATGCCCCGTAGCGCGCTGACGGCTCTGTCAGGAGCGTACGAAAATTATAAACGTTGACCTGGCAGTCGGCGATCAATTCGGGCACGTCGAACCCTGTTTATTCGCGCGGTTTGGTTGCGTAAGCAATATTCCACAATCCCTTCCCATTGGCTAGATAGGGTAATGATTGTCTAAGCGGACCTATAGTTTCCCAGCCAGCCACTTCGCCGTTCTGGCAATGCCGTCGCGCAACGGCACCTGCGGCACCCATTTCAGTTCTTCGCGCGCCAGCGCGTTGCTTAGGACGCTGGCTGGAACGTCGAAGGGGCGCGCAGGTAGATAGCGGTGCGCCACGGATTTTCCCAGTACCTCTTCGATAATTTTGATGAGCTCGTTGAGTTGGGTGCCCACGCCCGAACCAATGTTGAACACGCTTTTTGAACCGGAGTATTGCACGGCCAGAGCGAAAGCGTCGGCGACGTCGTCGATGTAAATATAGTCCCTGGTGACGCTGCCATCTCCCCAAATCTCGATCGGCTGTTGTGAAAAGGCGCGATGGAGGAACACGCCGACTGCACCCTGTGCATTTTCTGGACGCTGACGCTCGCCGAACGGATTGGCGACGCGCAAAATGCTGGCCTTGATACCGTTAGTTTTCTCGAACAAAAGCAGATATTTTTCGATCGCGAGCTTGGTGATTCCGTAGGAAACCTGAGGGTTCGTCGGGTGAAGCTCGTCGATCGGCAGATAATTCGGGTTTCCGTACACCGTACCGCCGGAGGATATAAAGACTATTTTGCGTACATCGCGGGCAACCATGACCTCGAGCATTCGCAGTGTTGCCACAAGATTGCTCTGTACATCATTGACCGGGTCGTCGTTGGATGTCTTCGGCAAGGTGCTGGACACCAGATGCAGCACGACGTCCATGCCATCGACGGCATCGCCGACATCGTGCACGTTCAAGAAGTCTCCAGTCATCCATTCCACCGATTCGTCCGGCGAAAATTTCCGAAAACGTCTGATGAAAGACCGTTCGAACACCCGCACTGAATGACGGTCGCGTAACAGCCGGTCGACAACCGCCGAGCCGATAAAGCCGCCTCCACCGAAAACGACACATTTCATGGCAAAAACCAGTTGTGACGAAATTGCATTCTAACCGACCGCTATTGCATTGCCGGCCTTCTCAAAGCGCTCCTCATCAATCGCAAAAAAATCTCCGCCGGAGATATGCATCGCGACTCCACATGTAATATCTTTTAGAGGTAACTCGATAAGCCGGCCATCCTTTGCCTCGATTCTCACAATAGCCTCGGCTCGGTTGGTGTTGAGTGGAAACATAACGAAAAAACCATTTCGTTCCTCATCAATGCGTTCCCAATGCTTACGCATTGACTCGCGAACGTCCGGCCGTGGGCGAAATTCATCGGCTTGCCCCAATACAATATCGTCTTTCAGAATAGATACGCGCGCTGGTGCGTCAAAGTCTGCAAAGCTCCAGCCGGAAATATAACCGGTCGAAACGTAATTTTCTAAGGGTTTGATGGTCTGTCGGCCGGCGAACTCACCGCGTCCTGCCAGAACTGAATGACGGTTGGCATAAAGCGCCAGTAATTCATCGACATATTTGCTCGTCGATTTTGGTGGCGCGCAGTTTGTGCTCAGCAATTCAAGCAGCACCGGATCATTGATTATACTCACCAGCTTTTCATGTAAATTTTGAACATCGCGGGGCCGGAAAGTTAGTCCGTTCCAGCCGTCTCGCACGACTTCAGACATTCCAG